>Ga0307518_10002592_pt1 | contig 13172 bp, 15 predicted proteins | sample 25_EM_MG_FD_203889 | JGI IMG/M metagenome (GOLD analysis project Ga0307518, IMG submission 203889) | Populus trichocarpa ectomycorrhiza microbial communities from riparian zone in the Pacific Northwest, United States - 25_EM | ecosystem: Host-associated > Plants > Roots > Unclassified | place...
CTTGGCGTACCGAGAACGAGAGGCAGAACACCTCTCTGTGCGTAGGCAGCGTGCTGAATGCCCTGCTCTTGTCCACATCAGCGTGGGAAAAAACTCGACATGATGGTGGTACGAGTTCAAGAGGCCTCTCGCTTGCAAGGCGAATCAAAGTGATAGTTCGATTGCCAATTGAACCGAACGACTTTGAAGGGAGTTGAAATTATGGTCCGTGATTTTGCCTAGCCAATCAGACCATCACATGTAGTGCCATGGTAATTCTTACTTCGAAACCTTCGAACCGACGACAAGAATTGGGAACATGATCGGACGACCAAAAGGTGGTACGAGAAACTCTGTGTTGTGATCACAGCAGATATCCGATCGTGAACGGTTCGAAGTGAAAAGGAGTCACCTCGACGTCACCTCCCCTCAGCGGCAACACTGTCGGACTCACAAATCGCAGGGTGTTTCGGAAGTTCGAGGCGGTTGAATCCAAAGGGTTGGCGGTCCGGACCAAGGCAGAGTCTAATCCAATTGCATAACCTAAAAAAGGCAACTCCACTCCTCTCAGTGACATCACAAAGTGGGATTGGAACACAGTTAGCGGTCGGGAGGGCCACGATGACGTCGCAATGTGGTCATAGCTCCCAATAGGAGAAATACATAAACTATCACCTGTTTTTGCTGGTTCAACGCCCGTCTGTATCACCAGCTATGTCTCTTCCACCTGCCACAAAAGATATTTCTGAGCACCCCCAGCCTGGCTCTGTAACATCCCCAACGGACAGGCCTGCCCAAGAAGCAGACGTTGACAGAAAAGTATGTCTAATTCTCGACCGTCTGCACGTCTGCTGATGAGTCTTCCTAAGCTGCGATTCTATGGTGTTATCGAAGCTTTCAGGCAAGGGCGTATGCCCGACAATCGCCAGATTGACGATACTTTGAGATACGTCGAAGAACACTCACCGATTGATACAGATCAGCTCTCGACAGAGGGCAAGAAACTAATCCAGGACACACGCGACATAATCGAAACCGCTCGACTCATTGTCAGGGAAAAGAATGCAGATGAACTCTTTCAGAGATTCGTCTGGCATACCAAGGACGTGTCCCTCGAAGGCGCGAAAATCCGTCCAGAGGAGGTTTCGCCCGTCGAACGGGGGAAGCTGGTAGAAGACCGTAAGGAGGGTGAGTGATGAGTAGCTTGGTATGTGGGTCCTGTGCTGATAGTCCTCCCTAAGCCGTTCATCATCTAAGAGTCATCTTGTCCATCATCCTCACGAACTCGGAAGTTCGGAAGTTACTCTCGGATTTCTCCGTCGTTGGCCGCGATCTGCTTGCTAAAGGTGCTGTGAAAGCAGCAGAAGCTTTGCGTCCGACCGAGGAGGAGCTCGCCAAGGTTGGTGAAGCAGCGCCTCAAGGCGAGTTCACTACGAAGGAAGACCACAAAGGTCGCGCAGAAGAAGCACCCGAAGGGGATGCAGGACATGAATTAAAGGAAGAAATACCGACCAGCGAAATAGTCCAGACTGGCAAGGAGGCAGCGCAGCAGATTTCTACTGGTGTCACTGTCCAAACTACAGAAGTTCGAGAAGAGGGGTATGTTAATTCGCGTTCCAACGGTTTTCCCTCGCTCTAACTGGCCAAATAATAGAGACATCGAGGGAGTCAGCTCTGGGGCTTCCGAGGAAACAGAGAAGAAAAGGGGCTTCAAGGAGCACGTACGTGCCTTTCGGGTAAGTAAAACTCGTTCATAGTCCAATTGCGAAAAGAAATGAATTCTTCTCACAGGACAATATCGCTGAACGCGTACCGGGGAATCAAAAGGATCGTGCTCGGGAGCAGCTTGATCGAGGTCGAAAGTATCTGGCTGAGGAATATTTCCCCGAAGAGCGCCGGGACCAATTTATCTACCGAGCCAAGAAAGTCATCATTGAGTGTCAGAAGCACGACGATTACCAAGATGCGTTTAAATGGCTGCTCTCTGTGGCTGAAGAGTATGCGAACCATGTAATGTCAGTTTCTGGGCATGGAAAAGAAAGGGGAGAAGCGGTTATATCGGTTGGCACGAATCTTCTGAAGATGACTTGGCGCTGACGGTTGATGTAGGATCCAGCTCTGAGGCAGGCAACGTCAGAGTTACGTGAACTGCTCGAGCGCTTCGCTAACGGAAAGAGCATGGTCACGGTATTTGATGCCGCCGACGCACTGATTGATGACGCCAGGAGAGACGAAGGGTTCAAAGACTGGATCAATCGCTTTTATGCATATATTCGGAAGGTCAGTAACTTTCCATCGTTCATCCCTCATTTACATTTCAAACGTCATTCTAGACTCTGTTGGAAGCCGGCTACATTCTTGAGGAGGAGTGTAACCGCGAAGGTCATGAGATACGCGAATCGGGACGCAAGTACTGGGACGAGAAGTACCGCGGCCACATTGATATGTTGTTCAATGCGATCGGAGATTGGTTCTCTGCCATGGCCGAGGACCCACTGAACAAACGATTCGGAGAGGACTGGGCTCGCCTCACCCGGAATCTCCTCTTTGATAGTGAAGGAAGTTTGAAACTTAAGCCGGAATTGTGGTCGGATATTCGTAAAGTAATCGTGCCAACGCTTGTTGACAAGGTCAGTCGAACTGTTATTACCAGTACGCGAACGTTACCTAAATGGAATCCAGGTTGGGTACATCCCTATTCCACGCGTGGAGTATACGGACGATACGCTTGACCTCGTTGTCGAGAACCTGACGCTTCAGGGTCGTAATCTGTTCCCAAACATCATTTCCATCGAGGCGCACAACTATATGAAGTTCAGCCCCTATGACACCATCTCGGATGAACATCACCACGAATTTACCCTCACGTTCGCCCAGATCCAGGCAGACATGCGTGAGGTTGCGTTCTACTTCCGCAAGAAATCCGGCTTCCCTCGGGTAGCAGATTCTGGTATTGCAGATGTTCTGATCGGTGGCTCTGGCTTGACTGCCACTGCTCATCTCGTGTCGGCTAACAAAGACAGGAGCTCCGTCTTCAAAGTCAGGAACGTACATGTCAAGGTCGACAGCTTGAAGTTCAGCATTCGCGATTCGAAGCATGACTTACTGTATAAGACGTTGAAACCACTCGCCACCGCACTCGTCAAGCGACAGATCCAGAAGGCTATTGCAGGCGGTATTTCTACCGGGTTGGAGTACTTGGATGGCCAGTTAGTGGCCGTTCGAGACCATATGGAAGAAGCGAAAGCAAAGAGCGATACAACCCGTACTCAGGCTCTTCAAGACGTGAGAATATTTTGCGACATTTCTTTTTGGATGAACGCTAAAGAGGACGACAGCTCTTCAAACGCAGGAAAGAAGAGACGCAATCGGTGAAGACGTCGGAGAGCAAAGCGCAATTCAAGGTTGTGCATAACAGGCGCGCTTCAATCATCGAGGTAGGCACTCCGGCAGGTTGGGTGAATCGAGTGACCGAGCGTGAGGAGAAAGCCATAACTGGCGACGATTGGAGAAGCGAAGCGTAAGTTGACTAGAATGCAATAAAACTCACCGTTTCGCCTCACGCATTTCCTAGGTTCAGCATTGTGGGGTGAAATAGTTTCAATGCCATGTTCTTGCGTTCCGAATGTATTCCTAGGTAGCCATACGACGGCCTATAATGTTCAGAATATACCTTTGCTGCGGATCTCGCCCAGTACGGTGGTGGCTCCTGCTTTGTGAGTTTCCACTGAGTAACAGCTGAGAGAAATTACTGTCATTAGATCCGTTGTTCAATCTTTCTCTGAGGACCCCCGTTTGTCGTTTGTCGGGAGTGTTTCGGGGTCGAGTAGGCATCGTCGGCCCGGGGAGACCGCCATTGTAGTACTCAGATTGCAGATGCCTGAATGTGATGACTGCACAATGTCCAGTTGAGGACTAGTAATTGTCGAAGCTGTCAAGGGGAAGAAAGAGGCCCGATGAACATGGACGTCGGCACGACAGTATTGCAACTAATGAGGATTGATGTATGTGAGATGGACACAGATGATAGTTTGGCCGTACTTTTTACGAGGACCGCCCAATCCGTCGCGAGCACCGTAAGTTCACGTAAACTTGATGTAAAATTAGGAAGTCACTGGCAAGCTCGATGATGTCGAGCGCAACAAACTGTTGCATGTGCAGCAAATATGTAGCGTTGAGTTTGTTTGTTTGTTTGTTCCCACTGAATTCAGCAAATTATTGGAGGCACTCGGAGTCCACTCCACACTTTCTCCTTGCACTGATTATCGTACATAGGTACAATTGACTTCGCTTTCTACATAATCCCATCTCTTTACCAACCACGAGCTGCGTAATCAGCCAGCGTTCCCTCAGTGGTATTAGAGATAGATCGGTATTTCAGCCCAAGTATGCGGTCCGACTTCGTGGCATCGTATGACACCAGGTGCACAGAACCCAGATGTCCAGATCCAGAATGGGTTATACCCTTGGGTAGGGGCTTCAGAAGCCTGGGTATTGGTGATAAAGCATTGGCAGCATCAACTAAAGGTGGTTCGGGTTTATTAATATGAGTTCCGGAATAGCTGAGTTACACGAACTAAAGTCCTGCCACTTGAATACACCTAGAAACGAGTAGTAAGTTGGTGTGTCGAAGCACGGTAAATGGTGCTTACCAGCATTAATGATGATACGTTCACCACCCGCCTTTTCCTTCTCGAGCGCAAGGCGGTGTGCTTCAGCCAAGTCCCGAACGTCTACGTAACACGAACCATTTTGCGAAAGAAAATCGCTTCCCACTGCTTCAGCCTTCGATGCATCTGCAACATAGTCATAGAACATTTTGGCGGAAGTATTGAGTGACGCGGGGTTTGTAAGCTCGTGTATGGCAGGCTACCAAAATACACTGTCAGTCCGAGAATACTGATCGCAATAGACACCATATACCCCAAACACCTTGAGAAGCGGCTACTTATCAGCAGGAGATGCTTTGTGACAAAAGGACCTTACTAATGGCGGATTAAGAACAGCCACGTCCCAGCGGATCTGATGCTTATGCTCTTCTACGAACTTCCAGGCGGCTGCGTAGCTTGTGAAAACCCAACGAACACATAATCCTCCAGTTACCAACCTTGTTCTGCGAGCGTCTTGGACGCCCTATATTTCATTAAGTTGGGGGCCTTCTCACCTAGGTTCTTCACGACTTCGAGACACTGGTGATTCCAATCTTCTTCAGTGAACGTGGTCGGTACAATCCCCTCATGCACGATTGCAGCGACAGACGACGTGATGACAATGCGTTTGACTCTGGAACTTAAGAGATACTCGCCAATGGTGTAATCATCAGCCGCAGATAACAGAAACTAACCCATATTTGAGCGCACTCCGTAATATTCCAACTGTACCATTGACTGCTGGTTCTATCAGCTCTGTAAGCGGTTTGGATTAGTTCGAAGTGCATATTGCAGATGTCGAAGGCTGGGTCCAAGTACACACCCTCGGGACGCTGAACGTTGAAGTGAAAAGGCGAAGCGGTGTGCGCGATAGCATCTACGCCTTGAACGGCCTCATCAAATGCTCCCTCCTGTAGGCCGTTAGTGGAAATATTAGGTCAACATCGGACTGTATCTGGATAACTGAATGACAAGATAAAGCCAACCTTAGTGATGTCTTCGACGATGGCGACCTCGAACTTATCTCCGTACTTGATGAACTCTTTTTTGGGATGTTGGCCCTTGCTCGCAGAACGCACTGTCCCCCGAACCAAATAACCCTGCTTGAGAAGTTCAAGAATGATCCACATCGCAATATATCCATTCGCGCCAGACACGAGGACCTTGCAAGGAAGGTCCACTGCGGGCATAGTGGAAGTCGAGACGAGCAGTATTCCACTTGCGCTGTGTTTGGTCACAATGGAGGACGCGATTGACGCCGAGCCGTCTGCATTTACGGTCATTTCATCTCGAGCAGTCGCACCATCAATTTTTGAAGCCAGTATAAGGGCCAAATATGACGAAAAGCCATGCTCAGTTACTTTGCAACGGCATGGAACGATGCCGCGAAGGTCTGGAACTGAGTTGCTGAGTGAAAGTTCATGGCAGGGAAAAACCAGGCAATCTCCTGAATGCCCTCCAGGCTGGTCCAATCTCGGAAGGCATCAAACCGTGGGTCACCCGGTGACGGTACTTACTCATGCCCCGGTCTGTTGGAACTGCCGAAGACATCTATTTGTCCTTCCTGATCAACGTTTTCATCTAATTCCACGTTTCTGGGTGCAGGGATCTCCTGCTTCTATCTATCAGCGTTCACAAGTTCTTCGCAATAGCAATAGTTGGATAATGAAGTCCAATCATTTGAAAGGATCCGGAGTGGTACCCAGTTAAATATAATGATCAGGTGAGCACCCTTCGTAACGGGCTAGGTGCATATCCCTGATCGCTCTAACTAGCTCCACATGAACTAGACCTTGCATGGCGTTCAAGGGTGCTTTCTCAGGAAGCAGGGCTCCCTTCATTTCAATCATCCAAAGCCCTCCCAACGGAGTTTTCATCATGTGACAGTTTCTAGCCTTTTCGAATTGGCTATCGGTTTAAATGGTCAGCTAGTTGAGTATCCACGATTTCCAGTCGTTGATAATCTCATCGACGACCCAATAGATTGGCGGGATTGAGGTTGGGTGAAGGTGGGTGAGATTGGGTTGCTGAGCCTGGATTCCAAAACCAATATTGCGGACTCTTTTCTATAGACCCTTGATTTGATGTCTGCTCTTTGACTAACTATGTGAGCATCAAGGGCATTTTTCGGGTTGAGCAGCACACTATGATCGCGACCTACATAACAGACAAACGACAGACGTCAAATAACAGGCAACCTACTGGTCGTTACAGGTCCTGAGCCAGCATCTCGAGTACCGCACGTGCGCACGTGCGCAACAAATTTTATACCATTCCACTGAAGGCGTTCACTCTTGAGTCGAAGATAACCGGGTAGACAACCGCAAGCAGGCTTTGGTATTCTTTGACTTCGCAGTATTTCACATGCCATGTCTTACTGGGGGGCTTCAGTAGGCACCCGTTAATGGAAGTGCTCCAATCTTAGGGATTGTCGCTGACGCGGACATTAAACTTCAGGTCCAACTTATGCTTGGTCCTGGAAGGCTCCGTCAAGGCGGCTTATCACAGGTCGTCAAGGAACTACCTGTTGGATACCAAATCTTTCAATGTGCTCGACTTGTAGATCAATGTCAGGCACAAAACCCATATGTCACTGTACTACCGATTGACTGCGATGTCTGCGCATAAAAATTTTGGGCAGCAGGGATAGTCGACGGTGATCAATAGATTGGGATGTTTCCGTGTCACATATTCTAGGGGTGGCCGATGATCGGACTTTCAGGTAAATCCCGGTGAACGATAGCGATCACTAATAATGTATTTGGCTCACCTGGGGTTTGAAATTTTGATGCACGGTGCTCAACACTCGAATCCACGTCCAATGGTCTTGCAATAAGCCCAAGTCATTCCTAAGAGCGGAAAATGCTATTCGGTGGCTTCAAAGCGCAAACGGTAATATGCAGACTGGATCATCGATATCTTTGAAGACCAAACCGTGTGTTCGGAACTTCATCACAGATTATTCAAGATGTTGCCAGGGACATTGAATTGAGAGTGAGCGTCTTTGGGGTTCAGGAACGTTGCCGACGTGATGTTCCCTTAATATAGTACCCATCTGTTATGGATCTTACTTAGAGTAACTTACTATGTCCTGAAGGACAGTGTCTAGTATTAGTAACAATTACTTACGGACTGCCACTTCTACAGTCCGCGATTTTCATTTCGATAGTTAATGTATTCCAGACTGTGGTGACCCTAGGTGGCCAGAAGTGGTGGGGGAATCTTTTAGGCCCACACCCGGTCACGGTCCATTGCCAGCAAATACTTGACTCTACTGTTACCTCATCCTTCGTGGTCTGGGAGTGTATACTACCACTCCGCGCAACGCTGCACTATACAATTTCCGTTTGCTGGAGTGTTGGTGAGGCTTTGAAGCAAAATGAACCGTGTAAGTCTTTATGGCTACTGCTGCTAGAGGGTAGTCCTAGAGATGTGGTGACCAGCGTGGAATCACAGTTTATGACGGTCCACTTGATAACGGGGGATGCGCTCACTTACCTCAAGTTTATCTCCATGGTCAGATGTGGTCCTACATAGTCTTACTCAGCAGCGCGTGGTGTGCACAACAAACTGCTTTCGAGAAGAAACAATTGTTGCCCCCCTTGGTCGTCACGCAAGTCTAACAGAGGGAACTAGGTAATATATCTAAATCCTGTCGGCAATCCCAGAATAAGCTCATTCATCTTCGCTTTCTCGTTGAGCCGTACAAGATGTAATCGAAACACCCACAACATGCCAAGCGTTACCAAGGACACAGAAATACAGCCAAGGAATGCTTTGGAATATGACGGACCCGATGAGGTTGGCCACATGTATCTATCATTTTCGTTATTGCAAAAAAGGTGCATGCTAACGCATCCAAAACTTACGCCGAAACAATGTCTCCAATGGTCGTGGATACGCCGAGAAAGGCGACGACGACCGCTCGTTTGGATTGTTCAGGGATAGAGTTGTTAGCCCATGCTGTCAATACGATGTACGAAACTACGGATTGGCACATGAAGAACCTATTAAGGTCATCAACTACCCACATATACAAACGAAGGACTGTCCAACTCACAGAGATATGTAGCGAAAGGCATTGTCCATTGTCGAGGCAGCGATGGCAAAGCCAATGATACTCATTGATATAGAGCCGGTAATGTGCCAGAAACGTTCTCTAGTCATGTCCGAGTGGCTATGAAAAAGCTCAAAGAGTCATATAAGGCAAGGACAGAACAGAGAACAGACCTCGTTACAAAGAACGACACTATTACAATCAATATTTGCGGGGGGGCACATAGCAAGAGAGTGATTGATGGACTGTATCCCATAGTGGCAACTATAGTGGGGAAGAAGGTCAAGAATGACTGCGAGACTTCTAAGAAGACCAGTGCAGTAGCTATCCACCATACTGTCCAGTCGGTGAAGGCTTCCACAAGACCAGATGATTTACTGCTCTCCAGTGAATGATCTCGCAAGTCTTCGGTCACCCTTTTCTGTGCTAACATTTGCTCTTCAGTTGTGAGCCATGCAGCCCGTGAAGTGGGAAAATCGGGAACCACATAGAAGGCCACCAGAGCTATAACACATGTTAAACCACCTTCAATGAAAAACAACCACCTGTAAGAGTGTTTCAGTAAGCCTAACAAACAATTATTCTTTATTCTGACCTCCAGGCTGCATAACCAAGTTTTCCATCCATTGTAGCAAGGATCCCTGATTCAACAAGTGCACCAAAAGAAGTGCCAAGTGCAGCACCACAGGTGAGGTACGCCGTCCTCAAACCGAGTTCGTCACATTTGTACCTTGAATGATAAGTTGTGGAGTAACATTTCGGCAATGATCATCATATACATACCATGTAGAGAGTATGAATAGGACTCCAGGGTAGAACACGGCCTCTGCGAAGCCAAGTAGAAACCGGGATACGAGGATCGCGTGAAAACTCCCCAACTCGGTTGAGTTGGCATAGAATCGAGATTATGTCTAGTTACCCTTACCTCTGGGAAGCACCTACGGAATATTGAAGAATGAGATATTGAAAACACAGGGGATCACTAACCAGTGCCAATGGAAATAATCCCCCACAGAAATACACAGCAGGAGATGTAAGCGGACGGTTTATTAAGTTTATTAAGAAAAATATTTCTGCCGATTCCTGAGCGCGGGCATCACAGGAGATAGTGGACGTACGATGGTATTTGCATGAATACATGACCGACAAAGAAGAAGCTGATAAGATCGTTGAACTGCTGTCCTGTCATATGAAGCTCTTCTTCCAGGCCCTTTAGTCGTGCAGACCTGAAAGGTATCAGGCAATCTCTGGAGTCGATTTGGGAAGGCAGGCTCACGCGATATTGGATCTATCCATCTTGGGATCCCAAGAAGTTTTCGAGGTGTTAAAGAGAGTGCTTCAAACTTACAAAGTTCATTATAAATACGATAACAAGAAACGCAACCCTCAGGTCTAGCTTTCGCAGAAGCCTCTTCTCGAGTTCATGCCGCTTGAGTGAATCACCGAAGGACGAATCAGTGTCTGTAGATGCCCTGCAATCTTCAACACGAGGGTGTATATCAGTATCACCTAAAAGCTGTTCTGTTGATGCTCTAGGCGACATTTGCATGGAGGCGGGGGAAGGCGGTGGAAGCATGCCAGAGTATCCATGTTACCGCACGGTGAAGCGCTCAAAGATACAGCGATTACTATTTGGGAATATTTGCCTCAACTCAAACACGTATCAAAACCAAATGCAGGTTGCAGGGTTCCAATCGCTAGCTGCTTTTCCGTCAATCCAAATCCCCATTCCTAGTAAATTTCACATAGCCCACTTTCATAATCAACAGGAGGTGTCTACAAGAGATTTCTGTGTTCCCGATCCGTCAGTCGTCCAATGTAGTCAAGCAGAGTTGGAAACTACAATACCCATATATATATGTACTAGTAGTTATGGATCTTGACGTGCTACACTAGTACTGTCTCCCGACCAATGGTTTTCGAATGTACATTCATCAATAATCGGTCACGGGAGTAAATGAGCATCCATCTTCCACGAGTACACCATTAAAGAATGGCTGTATGGTGTGCAGCAGTGCACAGCAGCGTAGTCCAAGCAAGAAGCAGAATTTTAAGGATTGGCCCTAAGGATGTCATTGATGTTATTATATCCTGACCCAGTGAATTAGGTTATATATCTAAATCCTGTTGGAAAACCTAGAGCAAGCTCGTTCATCTTTGCTTGCCTGTTGAACCGCAAGAGACGTGTTCGAAGCACCCATAGTATGCCAACTGTCATCAAGGACAGCAAAATACAGGCCAAGAATGAATTGGAATATGACGGACCCCATGAGGATGGCCACAGGTACCTATCTTTCTTGTTAGCGCAAAAAGGGTGCACACCGAATTATTCAGGACTTACGGCATGATGATGTCTCCAATGCTTGCGAATACGTTGAGAAAAGCGATGGAGACTGCTCGTTTGGATGGTTCAGATATAGAGTTGTTGGCCCATGCTGCCAACACGATGTACGAGACTATGGATGATTGCATGAAGAAACTATGCAGGTTATGAGATATCTAGATCTATGATCGAAAGACTGTCAAACTCACAGAGACGTGTAACGAAGGGCGTCGTTCATTGTTGAGGCCGCGATGGTAAAACCAATGACTCCCATTGATATGCAACCAGTAGTGTGCCAGAAACGTTCTTTAGTTATGTCCGAGTGACTTTATTCAAAAAATGTTCAACAAATCACGAAGGACCAAAATAAGTCACAGAACGCACCTCGTTACGAAGAACGATGCTATTACATTCAGTATTTGTGGAGGAACACAAAGCAAAAGAGTGACTGATGGGCTGTGCCCCATAGTGGCCACTATGGTAGGGAAGAACATCATGAATGACTGCGAAATTTCCAAGAGCAACAGCGCTGTAGCTAACCACCACACTGTCAAATCAGTGAAGGATTCCATGAGCCCAGATACCTGAGTGCTCTTGAGTGAATCGTCCGTAATCCCACGTAGATTTTCAGCCATCCTTTTTTGCGCCAACAGTTGCTCTTCAGCTGTGAGCCATGACGCCCGTATGGCCGGGAAATCAGGAACCAAGTAAAGGGCGAACAGGGCAATAACGCATGTCAAACCGCCTTCGATGAAAAATAGCCACCTATAAGAGTGTTAAATAAGCAGTAAATCAACTACTCTTTACTTAATTCTTACCTCCAGGCGGCGTAACCAAATTTTCCATCCATTGTGACAAAGATCCCTGATTCAATAAGAGACCCAAAAGATGTGCCAAGCGTGGAACCACAAGTGATGTATGCTATCCTCAAACCGAGTTCGTCGCATTTGTACCTTGAACATTCAGCTGGGAAAAATATCTCTCGATGACGGACAACATATATTACCATGTAGAGAGCACGAATATAGCTCCAGGGTAGAACACTGCCTGCGAGAAGCCAAGTAGGAACCGGGATATAAGGGCCGCTCGAAAACTACCAAACTGAGTCGGTAGGAAACCCAGCTTCTGCCGACTAACCTTTGGGAAGCACCTGAGAAAAGTTGAAGGGTATCATGAAAACCACAGAGGCTATACTGACCAATACTAATGGAAATAATCCCCCACAGAAATACACAGCACGAGATGTACACAGATGGTCTGTTCAGTTGGTTCAGGAAAATGTTTCTGCGACTCCTCAGCGCTAGCGTCACATAGCAAGTAAAATAGCACACGTACGATGGTACTTGCATGAGCACATAACCGACATAGAAGCAACTGATAAGAGCATTGAACTGCTGTCCCGCCATGTGAAGGTCCTCTTCCAAGCCTTTCAATCGTGCAGAGCTTTGCGGGCATCAGCGATCTCGGGCGTTGATCCGACAAGGTCAAACATACGCGATATTACCTCTGTCTATCTCGGGTCCCTAATAAGTTTTTTTCCAAATGTATAGTGAGGGACGTCGAACTTACATAGTTTATCGAGTGTAGAAGAGCAAGAAAAGCAACCCTCAGGTCCAGCTTTCGCAGAAGCCTCTTCTCGAGTTTACGCTGCATGTGTGGATCGCCAAGGAGCAGATCGGTGTCTGTTGACGCCCTACATTCCTCAACTTCATCTGGGTATGTATCAGGATGGCCCAAAAGCCGTTCTGTGGGTGCCCTGGGCGAAGTATTCATGGAAGGGAGCTGTTGAAGGACGATGCTGTGAGGCGCCATGACACCTTGCCAGTAAGTGCATGTAAGATAAGGGTATTGAGAAGCACGTCTCGAAAGACCGCCATATCAAGTCAACCACCAAATAATTACCCAGATTAGTCTCTTCGGAATATGCAGATGGAGTCGACTTGGAGGATGCCGAAGGACCACTTCTCCTCTTCAACTATTTCTAAGTCCTAGAATAAAGCCATCGCAGACGGCAAACACCTTCTTCACTCTATTCTACGGCCTCGAAACAGAACTGGACATCGCGTTCCGAGAATCACTCAAGCACAAGCATTGACACAGAGATTGAAATCGAAATATCGGTACTAATCGCGGATGTTCAACAAAAAAGTATCACTTGACCAGT
>Ga0307518_10002593_pt1 | contig 13168 bp, 11 predicted proteins | sample 25_EM_MG_FD_203889 | JGI IMG/M metagenome (GOLD analysis project Ga0307518, IMG submission 203889) | Populus trichocarpa ectomycorrhiza microbial communities from riparian zone in the Pacific Northwest, United States - 25_EM | ecosystem: Host-associated > Plants > Roots > Unclassified | place...
CAGTCCCCACCCTGCAAGGCTGTCCTCATCAATCCGACCACCAAACTCTCCCCCCTCCTTCGACACTCCCCTTCAGTGTTCATCGGTTACACTTTCTTACGGAGGTTACTCTCCCGCAGGAGCAAACACGAGTTCTCTGGGTACCTGCATGAGCGGCCAGGAAGCATTTGATTGCGATTGAGTTAGAAGCAGAGGGATATCCGTTTTCTTTTCTTTTCTTTTACAGCCTTGCTTTCCTTACACCGAAACCTTACTTTGCCATGACAAAACCACCTACATACAATGCTGACCTACCAGTCTACGTCCAACAACTCTTTAGCTACACTTCTTAACACCTCCTACGGCCTTCTGGCACCACGTCTTAGCACATCTGTTTGCTTGTAGCGGTATATAAATGTGGAATTCTCTCTCTCTCTGGCACTTATGTGCCTCTCGGCATCACTACTCATCTGGCTATGCTCATTCACAACAGAGCTAATGCCTGTGCTCAGTGATTGAGGAATATCTGGTGTCTGCATTGTGGTTAAGTCTCGCATTCAGCTCAAATCCAAGTTGAGGCTCACCTTTGCTTTGTTCAGCTCATGTTCCAAATGCTTTCCCTTCTTTGCCAAGTTCACTGACCAGGCTGTGTAGCTATGCCGCTTTCGTGCCATGTGCGATGTGTGCGGTGTCTGCAGGGTCTACCATAACCTTTATTTGGACTAATCATGTTAGCCGAAGTAATTTCGTACACATGGGATATAGATGACCAGGTTGCAAAATTAATTACAGTGACATCTTTGCAGCATAAGCCTACTACACTGTATTGTCCTGTTCATTATGGGATAATCTACAAAACAGTGCAACAGATTTTCAAAATACCTCTCCTATGAATTGTTATTAATTTAAGAGTGTGTTGTCATGCTGTATCACATCATTATGGTCGAGTTGTCGTGTCCACTACCTTACCTCAGGAACAGCTGCATATAAGCCTTGTGGGGTAATAGTAGCCTGTTGGCAGTGTGCATAGGTAAGGAAAGGCTTTGTGTTGTGTGATGTGGCAATATTTTCCAAAATCTCTGCATTTTGTGGGGTAAGTTCCCACACCTTCGGTATGTTTTTATGACTAAATATGGTAATGTTTTGATAGTAGTGGTGAGTCCTGAGCTTATGAAATCAAGGCACATCACATTTGTTAATCAATACTACGCTTTTTTGGTAATTACTACTACACAACCTTTGCTAATCAACACTACACATTTTTGGTAATCAACAATACCATAATAACACTACACAACATTTCCTAATAAATACTATGCACTTTTGGTAATCAGCAATACAACAATAACACTACACAATATATCCTAATAAACACTACACAATTATGGTAGTCAACACTACAACACAAACACTACCAAATGTATCCTAATACAAAGTACGCACTTTTGGTAATCAACAATATGACACAAACACTACACAACACTTGCTATTCCACACTACGCATTTTTGGTAGTCAACACTACCACACAAACACAACACCACAATTGCTAATCAACACTACGCATTTTTGGTAATGAGCACTACAACACAAACACAACACAACAATTGTTAATCAACACTATGCATTTTTGGTAATTAGCACTACAACACAACAATGGTTAATCAACACTACACATTTTTGGTAATGAGCACTACAACACAACAAATCCTTCCACACTACACACTTTTGGTAATCAACACTACACACAAACACAACACAACACATCCTAAATCACTACACATTTTTTGTAATCAACACTACCACACAAACACAACACAACACACCCTAATTGATACTACACTTATGTGGTACACTTTTACTACACATTTTTGGTACACTGTTACTACACTTTTTACTACACTTTTACTACACTTTTTGGTACACTTTTACTACACTTTTACTACACTTTTTTGGCACACATTTTACTACACATTTACTATACATTTTACTACACATTTACTACACTTTCACTACACTTTTTGGTACACTTTCACTACACTTCTACTACACTTTTTGGTACACTTTTATTACGCTTTGACTACGCTTTTTGGTACACATTTTACTACACTTTAACTACACATTTTGGTACACTTTTACTACACTTTCACTACACTTTTTACTACACTTCTACTACACTTTTTGGTACGCTTTTACACTTTAACTATGCTTTTTGGTACACATTTTACTACACTTTTACTACACTTCTACTACACTTTTTGGTACACTTTTACTACACTTTTACTACACTTTTACTACACTTTTACTACGCATTTTTGGTACACTTTTTACTACACTTTCACTACCCTTTTTGGTACACTTTTACTTCACTTTTACCATGCATTTTTGACACATTTTTATTCCACTTTTAGTACACATTTTTGGTACACCTTTACTACCCTTTTACTCCACTTTCGCTACATTTTTACTACACATTTTTGGTACACTTCCACTACACTTTTCATTGCACTATCACTACACTTTTTGGTACACTTTTACTACACTTTTTCTACGCATTTTTGTACACTTTGACTACACATTTTTGGTACACTCTTATTACACTTTCACTACGCATTTTTGGTACACTTTTATTACACTTTTTGGTACCCTTTTACTACACTTTTGGGTACACTTTTACTACACTTTTACTATGCTTTTTTGGTACACTTTTTACTACACTTGTCAGTACACTTCTACTACACTTCTACTACACTTTTGTGGTACACTTTTCACAATGCTGGTTGTAAATGTGTACCAAAGAGCTGTAGTAGTAAAAGTGTGGTACAAGCATAGTAAAGATTTACCCAAAAATGTAGTCAAATTGTAATCAAAAGTATGGTAAAAGTGAAGTAAAGAGTGTATTGAAAATGTAGCAAGAATGTACTAAAAAGTGTACTTAAAGTGTACCAAAAATGTATAGTAAAAGTGTAGCCAAAAGTGTACCAAGTGAAAGTGTGGTGAAAGTGTACCAAAAAGTGTAGTGAAAGTGTAGTACATTGGGCTAAGAAGTGTAGTCATGACTAGGTCAGTGCCATAGTCATGATCAGGTTAATGAGCATAGTCATAACTAGGTAAAGTACTACAGTCTCACTTCTAGAATAATATATAACACTATATAGTTTGCCATATAGCTCTATGGACACTATAATAGTACATATATCACTATAGAGATAAGCCCCCTTCTATATAGCAAACCAGTTTTTCCTGACATTGGAGAATCCCTGACTCATTGTGGAGAATCTCCAACCCACCTTGGAGAATCCCCAGCTTGCTGTGGAGAATCCTCAGCACCCCTTGGAGAATCCTCAACCCACTGTGGAGAATCCCCAACCTGCTGTGGAGAACCCCCAGCCCACCTTGCAGAATCCCCAGAAATCCTTGCAGAATCCCTGGCACCCCTTGGAGAATCCCCGACCCACCTTGGAGAATCCCCGACCCACCTTGGAGAATCCCTGACCCAACTTGGAGATTCTCCATTGTGCTTTGGAAATTCCTTGGCCAAGATTGGCCAATTGATGGTCTCAGGAAAGGTCTATTCAGGCTGGAGAATGTTTCATTTATTCCTAACCAATCATTGAGAAACAGATTTATTCACCCTGGAGCAAGTTTTGTTTATTGCAGATTAACCTATTAGAAAAAGGTATATTTAGGCTGGAGATAGATCCATTCATATGGTATTACTCACCTAGAAAATTGTCTATTTCAACTGCTGAAAGTCAGGTCAATCAATTAAAAAAATGGTATATTTTAGGCTGGAGAAAGTTCCAGTCATACCCATTCATCCCCTAGAAAAACACCCATTTGAACTGGTAAAATGGTTTATTTGGGCTGGAGAAAGTTCCAGTCATACCACATTCATCACCTAGAAAAAGGTCTATTTGCACTGGTGAAAGTTAGATCAATCACTGAAAAAATGGTCTATTTAGGCTGGAGAAAGTTCCAGTCATACCACATTAACCACCTGGAAAAAATCTATTTAGGCTGGGGAAAACCCTATTTATTGTGAAATAATAGTATATTATGGTTTGAATTATGGTCCATTTAGTGTGGAGAAAATTCCATTTGGACCCCAGACACTCCATGAAATTGACCCCCCAATCTATTAATCACGGAGAAATACTTTTCTCCAACCTCATACAATAAGGGTCCTGGAGAACCTCCAGGTATAGTTCTGGAGAAAATACTTTCTCCATCACCCACTGGGAATACCCAACTCGGTAAGACCTCTTAGGTATATACATCTGTAGAAATATATAAACCTAATAGGTCCTAAATGGGGGGTGACTGAAGTGCCTAATGGAGTGAGACCCTATGTAGGAGAATGTCCCAATGCAGTGCAACCCGATGCAATGTAGCATGACCTGATGTGATGTGACCCTATGCAGTGAGACCCTATGCAGGAGAGTGACCCGACCCAATGCAGCATGACCCAATGCAATGTAGTAGTGCGACTCGATGCTACTCTGAGTGACTGAGACACTCAGGAAGGGATAAGGATGAGCTATGCATGCAGGACCTTTGCAGGACCCTATCAGGTGTACCAAGCTGCACATTGGAGAGCTCTCATGCAGGTTGGGTGCGGGTGGCTGTGCTGAGTAGCACGAATGAGTTCAAACAGACCTGAAGCTATTCCGGGTGATTGCAATACTCGCACGAAGAGGTAGGGAATAGCTACTCATGCAGGACCCTCACGGGACCCTATCTGGTGTACCAAGCTGTGCATCAGAGAGCTCTCATGTGGGTTGAGTGTGGGTGGCTGTGCTGAGTAGCGTGAGCTAGTCCAAACAGACCCAAAGCTATTCTGAGTGATCATGATGCTCGCAGGAAGAATAGCTACTCATGCGAGACCTTCACAGGACCCTATTGGGTGTACCAAGCTGCGCATTGGAGAGCTCTCATGCAAGTTGGCTGTGGTTGGCTGTGCTGAGTAGCATGAATGAGTTCAGGTGAACACTGATCAGTATATGCACACCTAGAGATGTGTGCATCTCTACATCGGCCACAAGCTCTGATGTGTGTCCTAGCTTGGTCATGATCAACCAAGATGTTTCTTCATTGGTACCTTTGTATCCAGCCCATCTGATGAGGTAGAGGAGTGGGCATTGGCATCAACATTGGTCAAACTTCAAATCAAGGATCTGGGTGATCTTGAACTTGGGTTTGCCATCAACTTTGATGGGAGGTGGTGGAGGTTGTGTCATATCCATACTTTTCCCAGTCGCAACTCTGGTCTAACCTTGGCCTGCCTGACCTCTCCTTAGGCATAGATGCAACTCCGGATCTAGTCCAGCCATCTCCAGCCCCATAGCTGCACTCCAGCTCAACTCTGCTCACTACATCCATCTCCACCTCAGGACTAACACCTGTCTTCCTCTAGACAGATCTGCAGTCTAACTCCACCATGTCGGACCTGTACCTACCACTAGTCGCTACTCCAGTTTCAGTCCGGCCACTCCCTTAGCCTTGTCTGCAACATAGCCCAACTCTGGATGGTATATCCAACTCTGGCTAGTTCTGCTCCTGCTCCTGCTCCGCTTCCTCTGTCAGGTCCACCAACGGCTTAGGACATTTCTATGTCCAACTCCAGACCTTCCTCTGGCTACTCCGCCCTTTCTCCACCTGCACACTCCCTTCACTCTTACACTCCCTCTGCTCATGCACTCCCTCCACTCTTGCACTTCCTTCGGTCCCACTTCCTCTGGTCCCACTTCCTCTGGTCCTGGACATTGCTCCAGACTTAACATTAGTTAAGTCCACCTCCGACCCTTACTTGTCCTGTTCCGACTTGGTTCCCTTCACCCTGCATCTGCTCCGTCATCCCTGTAAAACTAGTTCCCCATTTCTGCTTCTGCTCTGGCTTATTTTCCTGTCTGTTCCTGCTCCATCTTTTGTCCCAACTAAGGTGTTTACTTGTCACCGTATATACTCACCTCTAGTTCTCTTTACTATATAAACTACCAAACTCTGGCCTAGTAGATCCTTAGATCAAATCTCAACTAAGATACTCCTCACTCTGTACTACCCACTATGCTCTCCTTAATCCATCTGTTCTCCTGAACTCTAGCCAACTCCAGTCTCCATCCTACCTCATCCCCTTGGTCCTATGTCTGCTCCTAGCAAGTCTCCTACTTGCACAAGGGCAAAAGCCACCTCTGTCCCAGACTTGACGCTAGACCTCTTAGGACTTATCCCACCTCTGGGATGTCCTTCGCTCTGGACAAGCTGCGCTCAACTCTGGACTACTTTCCCATGGTCCGGACTTACTCCCAGTGCTCCTCTAGTGCCCAGACTTCATTCATATGACCTGGACTTGACTCTCCGCACTAACTAGCACCTACTAGTGTCTGGACTTACCTCCTCATTAGTCCCCTGCACCCCTGGACCTCCTAGTAAGATCGTTGAGGAGAACCGATCCTGACAGGTTGTGACCGATTCAGTATTGTGTTCAGTGTCGCTGATTTGAGCTGTGAGACATGGAAGATGGGGTGGACAGTACACATAGAGTTGGGGAGATGGATTGTGAATGATAGAGTGCCAACTTGGGCAATGATTGGGTAGGGACCGAGATTCTTCTTGGAGAGTTTATTTTTTGTTCATGAAGAACAGTGATACACCTGTAGTAGCACTAGGGGCATTGTTGTAGGCAAACTTGGCAAGAGGTAATAAGTCTGACCAATTGTCCTGCTGGTAGTTGCAGTACATCCTGAAGTATTGCTTAAGTGTTTGGTTCGCTTGGTCTGTCCATCACCTTCTGGGTGATAGCCCAACGTGAAATGTAATTTCATATCTAAGGCCTTACCGAGTGATTGGAAGAAATGCGAGACAAACTCTGAGCCTTGGTCAGACATTACATGTGTGGGGACACTGTGCTTAGCAAAGATGTGGAGTAGGAAGAGCTATGCAAGCTTGGGGGAAGTTATCGTATTGCAAGTTGCGATGAATATAGCTTGCCTTGATAGTCAGTCAATGACTATCAATATGGCTGTGAAGCCAGATGAGGATGGGAGTTGCTTGATGAAATCCATCAAGATGGAGTTCCATGGTCGGTTGGGGACCAGTAATTGCTTGAGCATCCCATAGGGTTGGTGACGTGGTGTCTTAGCTCGGGTGTAGGCCATGCAGGACTTGATGTAGTCCTTCATGTAGGTGTGAATGCCTGGCCATGTATATTCATGACAAATGAGCTCTAGTGTGTGGTTCTGATTGAAGTGTCCTGATAGGGGATGGTCATGCTTATACCTGAGGACACAAAGATGTAGGTCATCAGCCTTGGGGATGTACATGTGGCCATCGAGATGTAGATAACCAGCCTCATCAGTTGACCATTGAGGATTTGATGTGTCCGAGAGGTGGGCCTTAGCGATAGGATCGGTCAGGAGATTGGCTAGGATATTGGCATGAAGACACTCAGTGTCCATGAGTGCACTTGCTCTGAGTACTGGGGTGTGTAGGTATGTCACACGAAGGGAATCAGTGAGCTGTTCTGCTGTGAACACCAGTCAGAGGTTCTGTGGATTGACTTGGGCAAAGCCCCTAACCCCTCTTTGGGGTAGTTGTCCCAGCATCTAGTCAAGATGTTGGGCTTTGCACCAAGTTTACCAGGTCAGAAACAAATGATCAGGTTGAAGGAGGAGAGATATTCTGACCATCGGGCTTGCTGACAGGTGAGAACCTTAGAGGTAGAGAAATACTCCAGGTTTTTGTGGTTGGTCACAACGTCAATCGGGAAGGCAGGGCCCTCCAGGTAGTGATGCCAGGCCTTGAAGGCCTTGAAGATAGTGAGGAGCTCTTTGTTGTGAGTATCGTAGTTCAGCTCAGGCATGGTCAGAGTGTGACAGTAGAATGTGATCGGTTGTATCTCACCATCTGAACCAGTGATGGATAAGATACCAGCGATCCTGTAGTCCAATGTGTCAGTCTTGACCATCAGCTGAGTGCCTGGCTGAAAATGGGTGAGGATTGGAGCTGTAGTGAAGGCCTCCTTGAGTTGGTTGAATGACCATCAGCAGACATCAGAGAAATCCCAAGGGGCATCTTTCCATGTCAACCAAGTTAAAGGAACCACTATATTGGAGTAATTGAATATGAATCGATGGTAAAAGTTTGCGAAGCCCAGGAAGGACTGAATGTCCTTCACCTTGCGAGGTTCAGGCCAATCACAGATTGTCTTGACTTTGTCTTGCGACATCATCAAACCGTTGGGGGAAAGGAAGTACCCAAGGTACTCCACTGAGTCCGAATGGAACTTGCACTTTTCAGATTTGGTGTAGAGCTTGTGCTGGCATAATCGCCAAAGCACTTCCTGAACATACTTGGTATGGTTCTCCATGTTGTCCAAGTAGACTAGGATGTTGTAGAGGTAGACTACAATGCAGACATCAAGCATGTCCACAAAGACTGAGTTGACAAAACACTGAAAGGCTGCAGGGGCATTGGTGAGACTGAAAGGCATCACCTGCCACTCATATGAGCCATAGCAAGTCCTGAAGGCAGTTTTCCACTCATCACCTTTGGTAATGCAAACCAGGTGGTAAGCATGTTGAAGATCGATTTTTGTGTAGACCTTTGCTTGACTCGGAGAGTCAAGTAAGTCAGAGATGAGGGGTAGGGGATACCGATCCTTCTTTGATATTTTGTTGAGTCCTCAGTAGTCAATGCAAAGTTGGAGAGAGTCATCCTTCTTCTTTATGAAGAGGACAGGGGCTGCATGGGAGGATGAAGTCAGACAGATGAAACCAAAGTGAAGGTTTCATTGATGAATCCCTAAAGGGTTTCAAGTTTGACAGGAGAGAGTGAGTAGAGTCTACCGGGCAGTAATGGCACTCCTTCTTCCGGTTCTATCTTAAGGTCATATTCCTGATGAGGTGCAAGTACTGATGCTTTTGCCTTGCTAAAGACGACAGCAAAGTCATGGTAAGCCTTGGGGACAGAGGAGAGGTCAGGAGCAGCGTTGATCAACGCAGCACGAAAGCTGCTGTCAGGCTTTAGCTGGATAGAGAACTGTTGGGAGCCATCAAGCTGGCAAGCCTTCAGAAAGGCTGCAGCATTGATGAGAGTGATAGGAGGTGCCTGAAGACTGGGAGCCTGGGGTGAGTCGGTCAGGAAAGGAGATGAGCCTGATGTGTCATTGAGTCTCAGCATGCTCAGTGAGGGCACTACAGGGTTGGGGAGTGAGCTCAGGGTTGGCACTTGCTGCATAGATGTTCTGACTCAATACACTGCAAGCATTTCTCAATATTCCATGACAAAACATTTTAAAAAAATAGAAGAAAGAGATACTCTCTTATTTACAATTTTATTAAACAAAAAAACCAATATCATACAAAATCTTTTTTGTCTTTCTTTTTCCAAGACATGATTTGAGATCATTTCTTATGTTAGGACTATGAAAAATTTAACCTTTTTCTTCTGCCTGTTCCTTGCAAAAAAAAATAAAGAAAAGACAATGTAACTTTTCTCAGAGCAAGTATTTCAGCATGTTTTATTAGAAATAAGTCTCCATATTGTTGTTGAAAACATGTTGAGAGAAAATAATGAATTTTTCTTCAAGAAACATGATTGTTCCTGGACGCTGATTGGCTGGCTAGAGTGTTATGACCAAAAAAATGTAACATATTTCCTATACATTTATTCTTGTGGAATAGAGTATCTTTTGATTCAATTTTTCACTGCAGAAAATTGAAAATGTCTGCTGTGAGAAAAGTTACATTGTCTCTTCTTTATTTGTTGTCCAAGGGACAGGCAGAAGAAAAAGGTTAAATTTTTTATAGTCCCAACATAAGAAATAATCTCAAATCATATCTTCACACCAAAATGACAAAAGTAATGCTGTATGATATTTGCTTTTTTGGTTAAACAAAATTGTAAATAAAAGAGTATCTTTTTCTTCTATTTTTTTTACAATGTTTTGTCGTGAAACATTCAGAAATGTTTGCAGTGATACTGCTCAGTACCCAGTCAATAGACAGATTGTATCAGGTGAGCCAGTTATGTCTGAGAACTATCTTACAGTCAGAGTCCAATGGGGTGACATCACCAGAGGGAAAACAGATGGGTAGATCAGTTGCTTCAGTGATTATGGTGGTGGTGGTACTGTCAAATAGACAGAGAATGATCAGGGATACCAAGTAACATGAAAGAGTGTTCATATTGGCAAAAGATGGATCTACAAACAATGGGTAGAACCTGAATCTACTAACACAGGAAAGGACTGTATATCATGGTCACTGATAGTAACCTGAGGTCGGAGAGAGTTGAGGTTGGAAAGAGCGGCTGCATTGAGTCAGGCCTCCATAGGTGCACAGTCAGGAACAATGCAACTCCCACTCTGTGTGGAGTCTCAGGAGTTGCTGTCTATTTTTTTGCCTCGGTGGAGGTCATTGGTTTGGCTTCTGACATGTTCATGGTAGCAGCAGTAGCTGCCCTAGCCTTGGCTGTTTGAGAGCCTGACTTGGGGCAGTCCTTGGCCTTGTGGCCAGTTGCTCCACAGAACATGCACAGATTCATATCGAACCTGCGCTTGCATTCCTCAGAGGTCAGCTTGCCATCCTTACCAAGCTTGTCCAAAAGCTCAGCAGTCTTGCCCAACTTGTTAGATTTCTGAGTCTGGGTTGACAACAAAGAGGACTGGGCAGCATTGCCCAAGGATTTACCCTTGTCGGTCTTATCTGACTTGGTGTTTGGGGTGTTGGTACTAGTGCTGGTAGAGGTCTTGTTCTGACGTGCGACCTCTTGCTTGTGTTCCCAATATTGGGCATTGATCTCCTGGGTAAGGATGCAAAGACCATTCAGAGTGCGTGGTTTACCGACGCAGCTTATCTCGTCCTTGATTTGGTCAGGAAGACCTGCATAGAAGTGATGATGCAGGGTGCCATCGCCATAACCCTGAATCTGGGATGCGATACAGTTGAAGTCAACCACATATCAATTGGCACAATTGTTTTCCTTCATGCAAAGGTGGTCAAGCTGATGCTCAGTGTTGGCAACAGGGTCAAGGGGACCAAAAGTTGTTTGGAGTTCAATAATGAACTCTTCCCAATCAGTCATCTAGATTGGATGGTTGTGGGGGTCTCCTGCACTGAGTAGGTCTGGCTCAAACCATTCAAGAGCCATCCCTTTCAGGTAGGACTGTGCAAATGTGACCTTGGTTCGGTCAGTGTGAAAGGCCTTTGGTCAGTCCTGGAAGTTGAGCTCACACTTGACTAAGAATGTGTGCAACTTCTTTGGATTGGTCCCATTGAAGGTGTTGGGTTCATGCACCTTGGTGCAAGATGAAGGCTCAGATGAGTGCAAAGATTGCACAAGTCTGTCAATAGTGATGGAAAGGTTGTTAAAGATGACTAGACCGGCCTCATCTGGGTCAGGGATGCCATCAATGGGGTCTTCACTGCCATCATCTGGGTTTGGATTGTCAGGGTCATCAGGACCATCACCAGGACCATTGTCACTGGGATGGTCATCACCTAGGTCATCACTGAGATCTTCAATGAAGGCCCCAGGTAGGCAATGCTGAGCGGGGGAGGAGGCCCTCTGAGCAGAGAAGCCTTGGAATTGGGAGACAGAGTCGGGTGAGCACCTGAGGCTAGTCAGTGCACTCAAGGCAGCAGCCTGATGAGTGTTGGATGCTGAGGGTTCTGGGTTGTTTGTGCAAGCGAGTTTGGATTATTCTAGACATAGATGATTGTGAACTTGTACAAGACTAGAGTTCAAATATACTGTCAAAACTGGTTCTTCACTGATCTGATCTCTATGAGGGGTCAGGGGGTCAGGGGTTGGCCTAGTGGTAAGACTGAGATGTGTCAAGTCCGGGTCTACTCCGGTAGGGGGTCTGGTCAAGTCCGGACGAAAGCGGATGAAGGACAAGGGCAGGGGGCTGGACAAGGAGTTAGTCCGGCCAGAGTTGGTGACCGCTTGGATTCAACGACTAAGGACAACGAGCGTTGATCCCTTGCGTAGGTTCCGGTCAAGAGGTTGGAGACAGAGACAGAGACAGAGACAGAGACAGACAGAAACTGGAGTAGTGACTATGGTTGATTTCAGACTGCGGTATACAGAATAAACTACAGAGTACTTATACTAAGTAAGAACTAGGGACGAGTATTTACGGTGACAAGTAAACAGCCTTAAAGGCAGACAAGGAACAACCGGAGTTGGGACTAGGTCAGGTCTGGTGAAAATGATACAAGGTAGGAGATATATCGAGTACATGGAGAACTCATGTCAACGCAGGGTAGACGGTGAGGTGTAGTAAGGACTGTATAGGGATTAGACCAAGGGTCGTACTTAATGGAGGTATATCTGCGCGACCGTGACTGGAGTAAGTGATGCACGACTGGAGTTGAGCTGTAGAGCTGCGATGCAACTGGAGTAACCAGATAAGGCCCGGAGTTGGACATCGTTGTAACAAGATGCTACGTAGTGTAGTTGTGCTTCCCAAGTGATAGGAAGGCTGACCGAGAATTATATGGAGTGTCCGAGGGTAAATGGTCAGCAACCAAGTACATGCACAAGGACTGAGATGGAGAGTGCAAAGGGAGAACACATGAGAAGTATCTTATTCAATATTTGAACTGAAACTACAACAGACTGAGTATGTAGGTATTTATACTGAGTGGAATGGACAAGGCAATGTACAGGAGGACAGGATTACCAATGAACGATGAGTGCGGTCGTGCTGCGCACTGAGTAAGTATGGTAAGTGTGATAACCAGATTACTGATAGGTATGGTATTAGTAATGAAATGGGACGGGAATGTATGGTAACTGGAAATGAGAAAGGAAACATATTAGGTAATCAAACAGAGAGACAGATCAAACAATGTGCTCACTGATTAGTGGCACTACAAGACAGATAGAGAGAAATGGAAAAGGGGAGTACATACTATAAACAGGTGGTGAATGTGTGGATGCAATCGGGCAACAGGGTACAGGGTGATCAGGTGTCATGGTCGTGACAAGAAACCCCAACATGGTGTGGAGAATCTCCAATCCAAGGTTAGATGTAGTCTAGCAAAAAACTTTTCATGTCACAGTTTTTTGTTTTGATCATAACACTAGTAAATCTTCACCAATTGCTTAGGTAAGACCACTATTGGATTTGTATAATTAGTGGCTACAACTTTTAGTAAGACAACAAAGCATAAAAATAACACC
>Ga0307518_10002594_pt1 | contig 13167 bp, 11 predicted proteins | sample 25_EM_MG_FD_203889 | JGI IMG/M metagenome (GOLD analysis project Ga0307518, IMG submission 203889) | Populus trichocarpa ectomycorrhiza microbial communities from riparian zone in the Pacific Northwest, United States - 25_EM | ecosystem: Host-associated > Plants > Roots > Unclassified | place...
ACCTGTCAGAAGTGCAATGCGGAACGGGTTAGAAATGTATGAATTACTGATGGCCCATGTATGATTAATGAAAAAACATAACCAGTTTCATTTGTGCCCCCGGATGATAGAGCTGTAAAAAAACTTCACTACAAATTTGTTTCTTGCCTCCCAACTAGACTACACGAGAAATATACAGCACATGTTCATTCTTCGAAAACATACGGCTAACCTCGTTGGAGAGTTGTAATCAAAGTCCTTCATGCTTAATCAAATACTCGACTTCGGGCCTGATACTCTTCAATAAATCTTCCGTCGTGTGCTTCGGACTCCATCCCAATAACCTACCCCTTCGTGCACGGCAACGCGAGTTCGTTCCAAGGTACAAGAGCTAACAGCAAATAACATATATTTATTACACAACCTCACGCGGGAACATCGACAAGTGGAACTCACCCCCTCATTCTCGGGCTGCTTGTAGTCATCTTCTGTGAGTGGCTTCGGCTCGTCAGTCTCGCTCTTTCCAAGCTCGTGCAGTACCTTCGCGACCTCCTTGGCCACGTCATACAGCTTGTACTCGCCGTTTTCGCCAAAGTAATAGCCTTCACGCCCGTGGGCTGCCATCCCCGAGAGCGCATTTTCATACACAACGATGAATAGGTCCGCAACTACACAGCAGTATGCATATCAGAGCTATGACACAAAAGGAGCATGCAAAAGACTAACTGTCGTTGATGTGCACGTCGGGCCATTGGTTCTCGCCCTTTCCGACCACTATAGCTTGGCCCATCCGAATGCCAGCACGGATCAGCATTGGCATCTGTACTGACCGCGGGTTTTGCACCCCAAGTTCGACCAGCTTAGTCTTGGCCAGCGAGTAGATCGTCGACGGGAGGATAATATAACTCTTGATGTAGCCTATGACGAGCCCATCCACAAAGTGTCACGAAATGCTGGGGAAAAGCGATTAATATACATACCCTCGCTATCCGCTCCTTGGATGGCCAGGTCGACATTACGATGCATCTGCGTGGGCGGGAGCGATTCGATCTGTTCTGGATTCAAATCGTCGTAAATGACATCGGTGGAGTGTAATCCCTTCGCGTCGTCCGTCAAAACACCTTACCACACATTTTTAGAACCTCGTTGATTAGTGCGGGTAAAGCTTACCAGTCCCTGACTGTCACGATCCATGACGAGTGAGACACGCAACAAGGGGACTATTCTCCACTTACCGTATGAATAAGGATGGGTCGTGTACCCGTCTTCTCGTGTCTCTGCTTCATCCCCTTTAAGATAGCCTCTACCGCACGTAAATTATCTGCATCTGCCTGTGTGTAAGACGGGGGGCGATGCATCACTTGTGATCAACATACTGTTATTACCATATGTCAGACGAGACGTACACAAGAAAACACAATATCTGACTGAGATGATTGCTCTGTCAGAATATCTAGATCATCGTTTGTTCCAATGACAGGTTTGAGTCCAAGTGATTCGAGTACAGAGCTTTTGTTCTGCTTCGAGGGGCGGACGAGGACGACTATCTCAGAGTGCTTGTGTGTGGGGTGGTCGATAAGACGGGAGACTACGCTGCCCCCGATGTAGCCTGTCACATTAGGTTAGTGGACAACAGGGTTTGACAGAAGTTAAAACGGCTGATATGATAATAGGGGTAAACGTGAATGTTGGGCTTACCAGTGCCACCGATGAAAAAGATACGCCTAGTGGCCATGGCTGAGAGGACAAGAATACACCTATTTTATCGGATTCCAAGGGTGTGAGCAATAGTTAGCTGGGAAACGGATTGGAAAGAGGGGGGATCGTACCAGTGTGGTTCAATATATAGTACGCAACTGCTAGTGCTGACTGAGCAGGGCGCATCGATGCTTATGATACCATAGCGCATCCACCATTATGACGTAGCAGTGTGCTATTTGATGACAAATGGGTCGTCGAAACTCGGCGATCCAAGTTTCAGAACCGTTGGTAGTAATGCTAGTAGGGTGTTTAGTCATAAGCTGCGTCATCAATTTCCTGACTGGACAAGGAGTCTTTATCAGTGATCTTGATCGAATAGATCATCCCTCATCTTCGGAACCATGAAAGGAGACCGACACCTTCTGCCTGGCACGTTCAAAACTCAGACAACAAGAGAATTCAAGATGAAACAAGTTACTCCACATGATGCACGAGAACTCCTAGTAGAGTGCTTTGCCAGCCAAAGTTCATCATCCCGGTTGTGTGAAACTAAAATCATGCTCGAGTTCAAGGCTTGTTACATAACGTAAATGCACGAGCTTCTCCGTCACAACAATTGGTATAGCAGCACTTGAAGATTCATATATCAGTGACAGACAAGTCTGATACTCCATGACATACCTCCATTTTTGTTTAGTTCCGAAATCCATGCTTCCAAGCCCATGATATTTACACACAGCAGCAATCCTTCCAATCTTGTACCTTTTTTCAACATACAAGCCATTGCAAAGCATCCAAGGATTCCAAGCTAACAAGGGAACAGCATCAAAAATTGCATATGAAAGGAGTCCAACCATCACACGATGATCCATGACAAACGAAGAATCATTTAATGGCTAAACCCATGATCATTAGATGCAACATTAACCTCCATGACATTAAGAGAGCAGAGTCTGACAATAGCTAAAGCCAAAGCGATAATTTTTCTGAACTAAAGAATATCCAACTTCAACTCCCAGGGGCCAGCTTCCGTCCCATCCCCTATTCCAGTCTAAACGTTGATGTTAGAGCAGCCGAGCTGCACAAGTCCGTTCTACCGATCCATTAGTCCACAAAACCTGAAAGCGACGGGCAAAGTGGGTAAACTTACGAATTTGTCACCAGTGCAGCATACTGCCTGCTGGTTGGCCTGGCAGCCAGATGCAGCTCCAATGACGGTGATAGGCGAGCATTGAACACCACCGACGGCCTGAACGGTCGCAGCAACAGCAGCGATCACGTTCTGGGAGTAGCCCTGCTGCGCCAGTTGTTGTGTCTGCCATGTCACCGGATCAGCAAAATGTTCAACAGCGAGAACTGACATTAGGACTCACAGTCAACATCTGGCAGCACTGAGCAGTGCCATTGCTGCACTGGTCGCGAGCGTTCAGGTGAGAGTTGGCGACAGCGAGAACAGCCAAAGGCAGGACGGCGAGAATGCGAGAGAACATGATGAGACGTCTAGGTTGAGGATAGAGAGAAAGGCGAGGATGTTTGACCTGCTGAGCTCTGTAACGTCGACGTCGGGGCCTCTTTATATCTTTCTGCCCGCCCTCCCGCGTAGAGGAGTTGCAAAATAATTTCTGTTCAAATCCCCGAATTTGCATTTTTTGGTAAGTACGCGAGAGGGGTGTCCAGGGCCCGGCCTGGAATTGTTTGTTAGATTCGTAAGTGGTACCCGATGCCAAAGTACGCGTACCTGCACACATTAGTAGGCGGGCCGTCTGCCAACCTTCAGAAACAACGGTGTATTTTGAAGTGCTCTCATGTGGGTACGCTTCGTTCGCGAGAGATAAAACCCACAGCGTCGTACTAGATCATTCCACGATGCAGTCCTACAAACGTCGGATAACTTGCACGGCGGTCTAAACGTAACGTTAGCAGTACTTGCTTTGAACACAAGATTGCTGTGGAACACCTTCTGCAAAGATATGTAGTAAGAAGTAGCGAGAGTGGAATACCGCCGCCGATCAATGGCAGGCAGCGCCTGGCCCAGATCTGCAAAACGTAGCCGAGCAAAAATGCACCAGTGCCATGAGGGCCGACTCTGGCTGCTTTCGGAAGCACTCCACGCGTTTCCTCGGTAGTTTTTTTGGCAAATAGCAATAAGTTGTCCTTTTTCATTTCTTCACAGAATATACTGTGAAGGTCAGCTTCTGAAATTTGTACACAACGTGCACGGTCTAGGTTCGCAGCAGACACCAGAGCTTCAGCAGCACGAGCAAAACATGTGGAGGATTACAGCTGGACTTAATACGTAGTAGGACTTACCCACGACTGGAATGATCCGAACTTGTTGAAGAGTCTTCGCCTTCCGGAGAAAGTTGACAGACTCGGGTCGCGATCATGCAGCTGTCAATGCCTTGGGTTAAAATAACGAAACAGGTGTCTTCTGACCTAATTATACTTCCATTTTTGGAATTGTCATTCTTGCATATCCGTTGATCTGGCCGTGCGGTCCATTGGAGAAGTGGATGCTCACCAGAGTCCGTTACGTCCCAACAGCAGCAGAGAAGGGCGTGTTTCTGACTCGGAAATCTCCAACTGCGCAGCGTGGGCCCGTGGGGTTCATCTAAATGGACACATGCCACTTTACCCCAGTGGTCCAGAAACTCCGAGGTTCAAACTGACGGATAACAGCACTGAAAATTTGCGCTGTACCCACATGGTCCAGACCGATCAATTACTATCCTTTTTTGGCGATGCCAAGTCACGTGCGCAATGCAAACGGACGCGTTCCGCAGTTCCAGCCAATCGCGACGCGCCTCACTTTTGTCCGTCACTCCGCTGGCCCGGTCGGTTAGCTTGCAAACCCTTGGCCCCTTCACGTACGACAAATATTCGCCCAAAAATTATTTGCTGCTTACGCAAAGCCATGTACTTCGGCCGCATAGGAAATGTATAAAAGGACAGTCTTCGTCTCTCTGTCCACCATCAGTTCTCATCTGCTTCTGCCAGTTCCACCTCACACTCTTTATCAGCTCAGTTCCAGCTACTCTCTCTCTACCAGCCACAATGTTCGCACGTGTCTTCGCTGTTGCCTCCCTCGCTGCCCTCGCTGTTGCCAACCCTCTCGCCGTCCGCGGTGGAGAGAGCAAGTGCAACAACGGCCAGATCCAGTGCTGCCAGCAGACCCAGCAGGTAACGTACTCTCTCGCGACTAGATTTGACCGTTTGCTCATTTTATTGTAGGCCTCCTCCTTCCTCTCCAACTTCAACAACAACGTTTTGGCTTCCGTTGCCGCTCAAGTCACCGGCATGGTTGCTGCCCAGTGCTCCCCCGTCACCATCATTGGTGGTGCCGCCGCTTGCCAGGCTAACCAACAGGCTGTGTGCTGTGAGGGTAACTCCTTCGTAAGCTATTTCTATCTTCTTGTTCGCGGCGTCGTCTTAATGCAGTCTCTTAGAACGGCCTCGTGAACCTTGGCTGCAGCAACGTCAACCTCTAAGGGATGCCTAGCGTCTCGGTTGTCTCTCCCAACCGCCTTCCCCTCCGGCTGGAATTGAAAACTTCATAGTATACATAGTGCATTGTTCATGGGGTTTTTCCTCATCTAATACATTCGCTTATCAAAACATGATCTGTGTGAGATAGTCGAACAACTGATAATCAGCTGGTAATCTTTTTATTTCTTTTGTCGTTCCATTTGGAACTTTAGAACTCTTGCTTCTCGAGTCAGAAGACTTTGTGCTGTATTGATGGTTTGTAAACTGTTGTTATATTGGAAGAATTTTCCATCACATAAATAGCTTGTAATCACCTTGTTTATGAGGCCACTACAACTTGAAATGCATTTTGAACATCTTTGATTAGTGTTATTTTGATTTCGATCACTGTGTGCCAATGCTTGAGTGATTCTTGGAACGGAGGCCGTAGAACAGAATAGTTTTAACAAGGTGTTTGCCGTCTGTGATGGCCTTTATTCTAGTGTGTTATTATGGGCAATAGGAAGGAATCCTAACCAGTCTTCGAAGAAGTTTATGGTGGATATCTCTATTAGGTCTCAGCTCATCTTACAGTATACCTTCGTAGGAAACACGCTACCACTGCACGCTAGAACGGAAGACAAAACCAGAGTCTATTGATGCGAACATCGCAGGTATTACAGGAAGAACCATAACTAGGTCGTACGTATTGTTCCAATCTCTAAAACAAGCCGATAGCATGTACACATTGGCACACTGCGCCAACCAAAGGAACCTTGCACCGACATACAGTAACAAGCACAACAACAAAAACGGTATATCCACATTTACTGCATCTTACCCAACACCCTGGGTTGAGGCAAGTCTGCCATGTTGATGAAGATATCATCGGCGGGATGGCGGTACAATGGCGCACGGAGGCGTTTCTGATCGAGGTGGTGGCCGATGAAACCGATTGAGCGGCCGAGGACGAACAAGCCGTTCAGTGTGCCGATCTTGATATATTCATCCGCTTCCTCGGGGGTAAATGCGCCCGAGTCACGCAAGAGATCGACGAAACAGACGGCGATACACCCGTCAACGTTGAGGATCAGCTAAAAAAAGAATCAAAACGTCAGCAATCCGCCCTATATCAAAGAGATCGCGCAACACTCACCGTATCCTTCTTCGCAGTCGTCACCTTTTCGACAGCAAGAGCATAATCCAACAACGAGTGCGAGGGGAAGTGCTGCATCACGTATTTCTTCACAAGCTCAACACGCAAGTCAGGGTTGTTGACACTCTTGATCTTGTGTCCGATACCGGAGACTGTACACGATCATTATCAGTGCCGTCATAAAAAAAAGGAAGGAAGAAACAGCAACGTACTCAGTTTGTTCCCCTTGCGGCACTCGTCCACGAACTCCCTAGGTGTCAACCCACGATCCCTCGCCGAACTAAACATCGCAGCAGCCTCATCCAGCGCACCTCCGAACCGACTGCCAATCGTCAACAACCCACTCGCCAAACTGCTGATCAAATCCTTGCCCGCACGGGTCGTGACGATCGTGTTCATCGCACCGCTCACAGCCGGTCCGTGGTCAGCCGTCAACATCAGGACCATTTCGATGAACTTGGTCGCGTTTGCAGGAAGACGGCGCTTGAACCACAGAAGGCTGACGACACCGCCGACACCGATCTCCTCCTTGAAAACATCCGAGATGCGCATGCCAGCATACATAAGTTCCTGTCCACGTTCATCGGAAATGGTGGAGATGAAAGCTGCGGGCTTGCGAATCAGACCGAGCTCCTGGGCCCACTTGTAGTCCATCGGGATCACGGGAGGGTCGACTTCACGCGTGGGGACGATGGCACCCTCGTGCACAAGCTTAGCATACGTTGACCTGAGGGCATCAGGCAGCTGTTCGAATGTATCGGGGACGATGAACCCAGCGGCACGCATCGCGCGGTTCTTGGCGTCGGCAGTCTCGGAGTCCGAGTTGGCCATCGAACCCGCGTGGCCGAACTGTACTTCAGTAGTGAACATCTTGGCGCAGGTACCAATGGCCCACGCGACGATGGGCTTCTTGATCTCGCCGCGCTTGACGGCTTCGATAACGGAATACTCCTCGACACCGCCGACTTCACCGAGTAGGACAAGCATCTTACACGCAGGGTCGGCTTCGTAGCGGAGCAGGTGGTCGATGAAGGTGGTTCCGGGGTAGCGGTCTCCACCAATGGCAATACCCTCGTAAGTTCCGTTGGTGAAAAGCGAGAGGATGTTGTTCAGTTCGTTGGACATGCCTCCCGACTTGGAGACATAGCCAACCGAACCGGGGCGGTACAGCTTCGATGAGATGATGTTGTCCATCATACTACAAACAGTAGGTCAGTGTTGCGCGACGCGTGAAATACGATAAGAGCTTACCCTCCCGAGTTTCCAATCCTGAAGCAGCCAGGCTTGATACCGCCAACTGTAGCGGGCCCGATAATAAGAACACCCTTCTCCTTTGCACGCCACAACAGCTCACGAGCCTGACGCTCAGGTACACCCTCTGCGATCAAAGCAACGGCACGAAGACCAGGGTGCTCAAGACACTCGAGCGTACTCGAGTACACACTCCGGCTACTGGCGAAGTTAACGACCACATCGACGTCGGGGTGCTTGCGCACGGCCTCAGTGAGCGACGTGTAGACAGGAAGGAGTGTCTCCCTTGTTCCCCAGTAGAACTTTTGGATGTGGTGTCCACCGAAGGGGTAGATCATTGCAGCGACACTTGGGCGCGAGCGCTTGCACGAGTAATCAAAGTCAAGCATGCCCTGAATGGCGCGGGGCTGGAGACCGTACACGAACGCACGGGTCTCAGCATCAAATGGACGATACGAAGGACGAGGTGCAGCGTGGCCGTTTTGTGTCGCCGCTTCGTCGAAACGAACGACAACATCATCTGCCTGAACTCGGTCACCAGCTTCGTCGATCATGCCAATTTGACCAGGCGTAGGTGCAGAAGATGAAGGCGCGCCAGGGGTGGATGAGAATGTGGCGGTGTTGGGAGTAGCTGGGAATGTGTTGGGGCTGAGGGGGGTGTCTGGGACTGGTGGGGGTGCGGCTTCTGCAGTCTTGAGGCCCAATGCAAGAGGGACAATCGCAGTGACATGGGTCTCGGGGCCAAAGACGTGGATCGGGACACCAAGGGATTCACCTGTAAGGGAACAGTCATTAGCACTGCTACAGTGCTTGGCGAGGCCCAATTATCGGAGGAGTACACGCGGACGCAATGTAGTCACTCTGATAAGGACGTAATAACTCACCAAGAAGTCTCATGGCCTTCAAACCTTCCTGGTAGTTTGGACCACCCCGGCGGACATAGATCTTGACCTAATTAGGGTCAGTATTCATAATCATTTGACGATACGTGCTAGCGACCCACTCCATGGGCAATCAAACCCGCTTTTGCGCCCTCAAGGGCACGAATGATACCCTTGAACGTGGCAGCAACATTGGTGAAGTTGGCAATACCACCACCGATGATGAGGATCTTGCCCTCTGGACGAGGTGGTGGACGGGTGATCAAGTCCACTACATACATACGCGTCAATAATCGTATCATACGACCACAATTGCGAGGCTTACGGATCGTCTTGGCATACTCGTACGTCTGGCCCTCGCTTGGTGCACCACTGTACTCACCATAGTTGGCGAGTTCGTGAGCGAAACCAGCGGCTGCGATGGCGTCTGCATAGACGACGGAGGCACCACCACCTGCAACCATGGTCCAAACGCGTCCATTGGCGTTGAGGACAGTGAGTTTGAGGGAAGCACCCGTGGACGCGTCGAGTTTCTGGATGTATGCTGTGTGATGTTAATGAGTCCGAGATGCACTCCTGTTCACTAGGAAACGACAAACCTTCTTCCTTGGTGAGATCACGACCGAAAGGGGCGGGCCAGACCATGGGCGGGCCGCGGTCTGCTCCGAGCTTGTTGTTGGACTGGAGGTTACCTGAGGGGTTGTATACGCCAGGGTCTCTAGCGATAGACCATTTGGGACCGCAGATGAATTCGGCTGTCTGATCAAGTTTGGCAGCCATGTCGAGATAGTGAATGGATCCATCGTCCAGAACGACGAGGGGGTTGATTTCGAGGTATGCAAAGTGGAGATCTACGTAGACGGAGTAGAGACGGGTGATGAAGTCAGTGAGCGCTTCTTTGCGCTTGCCAGCCTCGTACGAAGCGAGGAGTGTCTTTTGGAGCTCATCACGTGTGGGGAATGGGTTCGATGCGGATGGAAGGGCAGGAATGTTGAGACGAAGGGCGTGGGCATCCACATCGCCAACATCGACACCACCGGTGGGCGAGAAGAGGATAGTATCACCTGCACGAGCAGATGTGATGCAGATGTAGGCCTCTGTGTTTTGTGGGTGTGGAAGGAATGGCTCCACGATGAAGTTGTTGAGGGTGCCTACGACTGCTTCGACCTAAATGGAGAACGCGATCAGCAGACATATTCGCAAAGATATGATATGCGGCGTATCCGGATAACTTACCCTCTGTGGTTTTCCAGCACGATCCTGGATCCATTTTCTTGCATCTGGGAAGGACTTGTTGAGAGCCAAAAGACCGGCCTTTCCGCGTCGCTTGATCAGCTGATCTGGTTTTGCGACGAGGGGGGTCGTATGGACCCATGCGGGGAGGGCATTATCGGGCGTGATCGTGTTTGTGGTAGAGTCATATGAGATCTGGGCTACTTTTGGTGAAGGGTACACAAGCGGAGAGTTAGCAGCCACTGCAAAGTTGGAATGAGCAGCTGGTGCACGCTCAAGCCAATATGCAAGGATTAGCTTAGCATCGAATTCGCGGATGGCTGTTCAAATGCAAGCTCAGCTCGGTGCTCAACGTCCACGATAACAACAACGAGCGTACCCTTCGAAGACATGGTGGGATGAAACAAGAAGAAATCTGGCTGCGATCCGTCTATAAATTCGCTGAACCGATGAACAGGACCCCCAATGTTCGCACGCAGTCGATAAATTTAACACAGCCACACTAGAACAAGACATATTGTGCATCCTCGTCAGACCACTTTTTTTTATATTTCGTTGGGGATGGTTCGACGTGCCATGCGTGTTCAGATTGCAAAATGCGGCGACAGACACGTCTAGACAACTTGTAGACCTCCAATTTTCTGCAGGACTTTCTTCGACTCAAGGCCAGCGTTTAGCATCGCCTGTTGTTGGTTCCTGTCTCGCCCTAAGGGTTTCACTTCGCTGCAGGTGTTTCAACGCCGCTCTTCCCCTGGTGAAGAGTGATCGCTCCGAATCGTTACTCACAACCACGCCCGTTGCGCATGATGGGCCTCGCCTCAGCCTTGCATTATCGTCTCATCCGTCCACTTACGTTTCCTTCTGCCTATATATGGCACATATTCAAGTCTGCATGTTCCTGCCTCGCCATAACTTACTTAAAAATCCTAGTGCTTCATCTCGCCTATGTGTTTCTCAGTGGTGCTTAACTGACATATACGGTGCAGGAAGCTGAAGTACTGAGGTGGGTCCCTATCACCTTATCTGTCTCCGTCTCGTTTCTGCAGGGAAGCCGCACGACATGTAATAAGACAACACTATGGCATCCGCTTTCCTCGCTTCACCCAGTCCACCGGTACTCGTTTGACAAACATTTTCCGGATGTTCCTGTAAGTCGGATTCTTTTCCGTTCTAGGAACTGTTCCAGGATAAATCGCATCCGAAACCATCTTTGAACCACGTGACCAGCTGTAATCGCAATGCCCTGCTCGTTCGCACAGCAAGATTCAACTGTCGCACACAGCTGAATTTAGGACATGTGCCAGTTTGACACCATCCTGGTCCCATCATCATAATGGATCGGCCACGGGTGGGAGCCCATGCGCGGAGCCGAGTAGCAAAGTCGGCCCACTTCTATTCGCGCGCTTGCCTGCCTGCCATCTAAATTGTTATCAATGACGGATACAAGATTGCTTTCCAGACTAAAGCAAATCAGGCCACTGATTGTGCGTATATGCTCAAGTAGGTAATAAGGGAATTACTGAAGTAACCTTGGGGTTAGTCCGATATGCTCGGACTGGCGCCTCGACCTCTCGAGGACAATCGCACATAAATATACGTAGGTTAGTGTCCACCCCCCCACCATACTACCACGTGATACAGCCTCAGGTGTCCAGCGGAACCCCACGTGGTAATCATACAAGTTATATACTGGCGTTCCAATTCCAATCCACTAGCAGTGACCGCCCCAACGCAGAGGCGTGGGATGCGCAGTATTGAGTGCTTACCGAATCGGAAGCCTCATTCTCGGTGAGCGTGTCACATCTCTGGAGCCAGGTGCTCATTGACTTGATCCCGCTTTGGGCGTTCTTGATGTTCATTATTTCATAGTTGGATACCATGCATCGTGATTCACTAATCTTGCACCACCAACATCACTGATAACTAGTGATGCTACGCCCTCTTCCACACGTTGTTCGGGGGCGAATTTCGCTTCATGTCGTGTCCTTGCAGCCGCATAGTGTTTGAGTGACGACACGTTCACAGCACTCCCACGTTAAAGACTTATGTTTCCGGACCTCCAATATGCTTCGTGCCTTTACAGGATATCATTAAGTTGATCAACCTATTCGGGTTCTTGCCACGCCACCCCGGATTGCGACACGCTTGGGTCAATAATGTCCAATGTCCACGAATAGGTAGGGCGCATGTAAGTGGCTGTTCTCAGCACGGTCTTTGATTTTTTTCTACTTCCATGCCTCAGCGCCTTTGGCTGGCCCCCCTCCTTGACAGATTATTATCGAACTTCTTATCTACAGTAGCTGGCGTAGCAAGTCCCTTGCCTAAAGCACGTTTCTTGCTGTGAGTGCTCTTCAGGTGTCTCTTTGTAGTGTCCAGGTCATAATCTTGGTGGAGTAGTATACCGGAAGTTGACGTAGGTACTGACGATATATGTCTTGTTAGGTTCAACCCTTACCACCCTAAGATGCTTCCCGCCCTACTATTGATGCGATCAAATGACGCCGTGGCGGACCCTCTTTTGGAATTATGGAGGGATTTGGAGCTCCAAATATGCCTCATCCAATCATGCGTCTTGCAGGCTTCAACCAAGATGCAAAGAAATGCCCTTTTTTATATAATGCATATGGCAAATACGTCAAAAAAAAATTCCGGGCAAGTTTCCCGACATCAACTCAAATCCCACCTGCCACCAGTACTGTTTCAATGTAAGCCTAATGATAGTATCAATCATTTGTATTTTATCTGCTAGCTCAGATGCCTTTTCTATGCAACAGAATTCGAGCATCTCAACGACATTGCCGCATTCGCGTCGCTAAACAAAAAAAGTATGAAACTATAGCTGAGTGATGAGGAGCAAGACATGCGTACCTATTCAGGATCAGGTGTGTAAGCCAGCATTTCTGCCCCACTGCGATAATCCGGCCCAGACTGTCGCAAAAATGTCCGAGGTAATCTTATGCAGGCCCGTAAAATATGCCCAGCCGTGTTGATGCTCCGATGAACGAATCTGCAGAGGGGTGTAAATCTATCGCGCACCACCTTTATCTGAACTAACCCAGCTCCCTTCAGGCTCATCAGGCTGTTCCTCTCGCCTTTCCCTGGTGTCTTGGACTGGAGGACGACTAGCGAATCCTTGGATGTGTTCACATGGTTGCAAACCGCTAGATGGCGCAATGACGCCTTCTCGGGGATGAAGGTGAGTGGACGCCTTAACATGAAAGAAAGTTACTGTACAGTTGGTGATGTGAAGCTGCTCGATATGCATGAAGGTTATGGATGGCCCTCCAGTGGTATCATTGAACACAGAAATAACAGGTTGTGTTGCGTATGTCTGTGTGAAAGGCATGAGTATGGGGGTGAGGAATCTTCGGAATTTGAAAGGACCTATATACTCGATTGAGGCCACCGAACCTATCTAGCGCACGATGGATAATGATATCCTTCTTTCTTCTCCCTTGCAGCTAAACCGCATTTGATTCAAATGGGAGCTCGAGATGACAC
>Ga0307518_10002595_pt1 | contig 13163 bp, 5 predicted proteins | sample 25_EM_MG_FD_203889 | JGI IMG/M metagenome (GOLD analysis project Ga0307518, IMG submission 203889) | Populus trichocarpa ectomycorrhiza microbial communities from riparian zone in the Pacific Northwest, United States - 25_EM | ecosystem: Host-associated > Plants > Roots > Unclassified | place...
ACTATCTCATTATTTTTTGATATTTTTTTATTTGAGGTAAAAAATAACAATCTAAAAATGTTGATGGGATTTTTAATTTTTATTTTAATTGAGATTAATTTTTTTTAACACTTTTGAAATATTGATTCTATTATACTGATTCAATATTCAAATTTATGCTATAAAGAAAACGTAAGGGTTTTTTTTCATGTCGCAGACTCACATAGCATGAATTTTGAGAGTTATATTTGAAAATTAAAAACTGTTTGGAATTACATTCTAAATAATGTTTTACAAAAATTTAATTATTTTTTATTTAAAATTATTTTTTTATATTTTCAAATTGTTTTAATATACTAATATTAATGATAATTTAAAAAAACTAAAGAAATAATATTATTTTTATATATTTTCAATCAACTATTTTCAAAAGTAATTACTACAACCCTTCTAAACGACCCCTTTAAACAACATAAAGGACAATGCCACAGGCTGAGGCTGGTCCCTTCTGTGCTGTGCCTTTCAATGCAGATATGTTGGGACAGCAAATATTGTTTCTAGCTTTAATTTGCTAGGTTTGTTACATTCTTAGGTGGCTAGGTTTTGACATTTGGAAGCTGGTCATCAAAGTTCATCTACCCCAAGTTTGTTCTTTTTTTTTTTTTTTTAATCTTGCACTTGGAGTCTATTGCTCTGTCAATAGAGTTCGGTTAAGTTAATATCTTTTACGAATAAAATTAAAATTTATTTTTAATTAGTTTTGAAATCATGAATTTTATAAATTAATATGTTGTATGGGATGTGTTGAATAACTATGCTATAATAGGCTTCAATTTAAAGGATTGTTACAATGTCCATATTAGCAAATGAGGATGAATATTGGATTTTAAGTATAATGATTTTTTTTTTATTTGAATTTAATAATTTAATAAAATCCCTATTTTTATTATATAAATATTTTGAGACTTCACAAGTGAAAAAAAAAACATTTCTAAAATATCTAAGAAACTTGTCCGCAAACAATGTCTCTACGGCCCATCTAATTACCACTAGAGGACATGAATGAGAATCATGATGAAGACTCTCATACTATTATTTACGAGGACATACTTCGTAATTTCACAAATCAACAGGGGCAATTTTCGGAAATTGCCTTGTAATAATTAACAACATTAATACCATGCCCCTGGAGTCCTTAAGGTAAAGCCTGAGACTTCTATATCTCACCTCTCTTCCTGAGGCTACTAGATCTTTCAATTCATGGCTGCAACTACCTCCACGAATTGCTCTAGCTTCTTCAGTCTGCGTTCAAATTCTGTTGAGCCAAGGGTCCGTACCACATCCAGTCATGGCTCGTCACCGGGGTGTGGAAAGCTTGATGGGGTAGCTATGTGGTTCATCAATGGTGTGGCAAGTGCGTTTTTTGCATCCCTGGAGAGATGTTCCTGCATCCGTATTGCCACTGAAGATGATGGTGATGAAGCTAACGATGCACCCTTGATTCTCAATGATGGAAACATGAGGCACCTTGAAGGTGGCACTATTAGCCGGAGAAGGACAGGGAAAGGCAAGAGGAGTGCTAGGGCATTTGATGAGGACTGAATCTCTGCATGGGTTTGCTTGAGCAAACTTGAAAAGAACGTTCATTTTGGTAAGTCATGGGGTTTTAGGATGTGTGAGGTTGGTTTGCTTCTTCTTTTTGTTCTTGGGAAGGTTGGGAAATGGTAAAGTTAAGGACAGTTGTGTTTGATGGTACTCTGATCTCTTATGAGTTATGATACTTTGATCAATTATAATATATATGGAAACAATTCACTAACAGAATTCAAATTATATACATGTTCATAATCTTGACTAATTAAAATCGTCGGTGTTTTACTATCATTATAAGTTTTGGAAAATTAATTATCTCAGTTTCGTATATAAATTTCTACTCATAAAATCTCAAAAAAAAAAAAAACCCTTTCTTGTAAGGAAGAAAATGCTTACTAAAATATGATACTACACCGCTATTCAATAATTTAGGAAGTAGCCTGATCCATTACATAAGTGCTTACTAGCCATCAGAGTGTTTGCTTTCAATTTTGTACCCAATGGAGGAAATCAAGTTTGGTTCTTATTATGAAGATGATAACATGAAATTCTACCGAATTTTGATTCTATCATTTAATGTGTGTTTGTTACTGTGATCTGTTTTTTTTAATAATTTTCAATTAAAAAAATTTAAATTAATGTTTTTTATATATTTTTTTATAGTTTTGAAGTCGTACTATAAAAAACATATAAAAAATATCATTTTAATATATTTTAATTAAAAAAAACTTTTGAAAAACATCATGTACTACAATATTAAACACACAATTAATGCTTTTATGACTTTTTCACATGCTTTAAGATAAAAGGGCCTTTACTCTTTAGTACATGTTTGTTTTTGCAGCAAAAACGGTGTTTTCAAAAATTTTAAAATATTTTTTTGTTTAAAATTATTTTTTTTATTTTTGAATTGTTTTGATATGCTGATGTCATAAATAAATTTTAAAAAATAAATAAAATTATTTTGATACATTTCTGAGCAAAATAACTTTAAAAAACAATTGTTACCACGATACCAAACAGACACTTAATCATGTTTAAGCCTTTCAATTTGGCAAATTAAACCAAAACCACCAATCATATTTTTAATTAGAAGATCGATTAAGTTAAACATGAACCATTAACAGATAAGTCTTTTTAAGTAGGTAATTAATGCATTGATTTGTTTTATTTAAGCACTTATTTGGATGGTTGGGAGTGTGGTAGCAATTGCTTTTTAAAATATTTTTTGCTTGGAAATATATTAAAATAATATATATTTTTTATTTTTTAAAAATTATTTTTGATATTAGTAATAAAAATGATTTGAAAATAAAAATAAATAAAAATTCAAATTTAAATGAAATGGTATTTGGAATGTAATTTTAGACGAGTCACCAACTTGAACAAATTAATTCGTTTTCTTTTAATTATCTCATCTTGCATTTCCCTCTTTTGGGAGCCATGATATTTCGTCTTACAATATTGAATAAAATAAAAGGTAAACTCGGCACTAACGCCTAAAAGTGCTTTAAATGTTTTTTCCCCCATGATTTTGAATGATGATGTCTTTCTTATCATAATGTTTTTTTGTTGCTGGCTGCTTTCTTTTTACTGTATCTTGGCACTCCATGTCTAGGAATCCAAAGATAGACGTGTTTAATTGGAATATGAGCACGACTTATTCTAGCTTTAAAATGACTGGTTGGGCTCCTATTTTTCTCGTTTTATTAAATGTGATTTCGTAATTATTCCTGTAAATAATATCACATCATCACCACCTTTTTTGTGGTGATAGGTCAAGTGAGACTCAAGTTTAACCCCACAAATATAACTGCTCATCTTTTAATCGTAGTTATTAAACCATTAATGGTAGAGTAGTTGGAGTTGGTGACTTACTAATTTGGAGCTTAACATAGCTCAATTTTTTTAAATTTTTTTTAAAAATTAATTCATCAAATCTTTGGTAACTTGATAAAACCCACGTGAGACCTTGAAAGGTTAATTTCAATTTTTATTTTTATTTTATTTTCTTTATAAAAAATAATGTCATTTCAATTTCTTTTTAAATTTTATTCAAAATGAAGTCGTTATTTACTATTTTAGAATGGATTTGGGTTAATCGGTTAACCCATATATTAACTTAGTACACTTTTTGAATTGGATCAAGCCCTCAACTACGTTTAATAACTATAATTTTAATATTCAGCTTGAATTCTTTTTTCCCGGTTGTAACTGCAACTTTTATTGTTTCCATCTCGCTGTAGAATCCCACCAGCATATCGATTTTCATGTCGTTTTTTTCTTTTCACTGGTGCAAGTATGGAACCTTCAAGAGGACAGATTTTCACTGTCAATGGTATCAATGCTGTTATGCTAAATTTAAGAAATTTATTCAACATGCTAATTTGCTAGCGGGGTCCCTTGCGCTTCTCAAATTCTACACTCCTTCACGGTTTGTTCATAGAATAACAAAATCAAGAACCATAGAACAACCAAATCCTCTATTTAGCAGAAAAAAGATGAACCAAATCTCATCAGTAATGATTTTTCAAAGAGTAACGAGGACAAACTGGAAATATTTGGAGTGTTGTCCATATGATATTGGCTCCATCGACACTATCCAATGGATTGTGTTCCCTAAAAATGGAGGAGATCTTCGTCTGTAAAACTTTCTGCCTGGTCGATGATCTTTGCTGGTCTCCCAGCTGGCCAAGCTCACTTAAAAATATATATAGCGAGAGGGGGGAAACCTTTAATGGCCCGATCCAAGAGAAGTGGCCAGAGAGAAGGGTACGATCATGGATCAGTTGCCTGGCCATAACTTTCTTGTATTCCTCTTACCTCCTTCGTGTTTTATAAGCTTTTCATGAGAGTAGTCATGTATAATCAATCAAGGAGACTTGCTTCTTTATATATATATATATATATATTAAAATAAAAAATACGTAAAAAAATATCAATATATATATTTTTATATAAACCATATTACCAAAACACACCTTCATTGAAAATCTTGACATGGATCAGTGAATTAGAAGCCTCAAATTCATTTTTCAAGTAAAGAAACATGAGACGAGCTATTAGACTGGCAAGTCACATGGGATGCTTGGATCTACCAGAATGAATGTATGATCGTTGTTTGGTCTAAAAATGTAGTATGGTAATTTTATGAAGATTTAAAAAGAATATGATTAATAAGTGTTAGTGAATAATATAAATTTAAGATTTTATGTAAAAGTTTAAGTTTTTATATAGATGATTATTTGATATTGTATCAAAATTTTAATAATAAAATGATTACAAGTTTGAATTTCATCATTTTTATTTTAATTAATAAAATTAAAAACACAAAGAAATTTAAGCTTGTGCAAATTTTAAATCTAAAGTGCTTTCACCTAAGATATGTATTAAAAAATAAAATAAATTTTATAATGTTTAAATTATATTTATTAAATATCTATAGTATAAAAAAGATAAAAACAATAAGAAAGAAAAATAATATATATTTCTCAAGAACCCACTTCTTTGATTTTTTTTGCAAGTATACTATTAAATTTCATAATGTTTAAACTATAATTATTAAATTAAATATTTACATAAATACAATAATAAAAAAATTAATTTTTTTAAGAACCCACTTATTTGATTTTTTCATATTTATTTTCCTTTTATCTATATTTTAATTTGATACAATCTTTAAAATTTAGGTTTCTTCATTTCTTATCAATTTTTACAATTGCAGATGTAATTTTGAAGAACGGTAAGGACCTTGACAGTTTCACTGCTAAAATAATAGAGGGATATAACTCATTAAAATTCAAAAGTATAGGGACAAAACGTCCCATTTACACTATCATATCCAAAACCAAATTTAAAACCACGTGTCTTAGAGGAGCACGTGTCGCGCATGCACTGCCCTTCACGAAATACGGTTAACTGAAAACGCCAGCTCAAGTTGGGCCAGCCACAAGCACCAGGCCAGGCCTCACTCATTACTATTATTATTATCATGATCACAACGCCGCACAACCAATCAACAATCATTCACCGTTCATTTTGATGGCAGGCCAAAAACAGACGATGTCGGCAGAGTCTTAAGGTGCAGAAAACACCCTTATATTGACACCCGTTGTGTATCAGAAGCAAACTCACAAAGATTCTCAGCTACCGAGACACACCAAATAATCCCTCTAAATATCGTTCTCTCTCCTCTCAGTCTCGAAGACCTCAACAAAAGAAAGGCTCGGATCAGCGACCCGCACACCGGCTCCAGTTTTTTCAGTCGAAATGATTGCTGGTGAGGAAATTCTAAAAACCTAGCCAGGTCGCTGCTGAAAAGTCAATCGATATCATTAATCACGACGCGAAGTGTTTTGCTGCTTACGAATTCCTTTCAAATTTGAGAAACAGAAATGCTAGGGGATGGCGGAGAGACTCCTTCCAGGTACTGCAGATTCTGTTACTTAATCAGGTTAAAATTTTAGGTTTAATTTGTGTGTGATATTTAATTATGGAAATTGTTGTTTAATTGATAGGTCTGAGTTGTTGTCTATGGTGAAGAAACACTCTAAGTTGTTAGGGAAAACTACAGTGGAAGAGGAAGATGCAGCAGATGTTGAAATGGACTCGCGGTTTTGGCATGATGTGTTGGATTTGTATTTTATTCGTGGTAAAGAATCAAGGAGAAAGCAGGATGATGATCTCGTCTTTTTCGTTAGAAAAAGGGTGAAGCATTGTTTATTTGTAGTGGCAATTATCTAGTTTCGCTTTAATGTTGATTTTCGATTTCGTACTAATTTTGTTTAATTATGTTGTTGTAGAACACGCAAGGATATGGTTTCAATGATAGTGTAGAGAGTGCTGCTTCTTACTTTGTACGCAGGTGGGCACCTAAGGTAAAGAGCGGCGTAAATTTGTGCTTTGGATTGATTTTGTGATAATATTTGCTTGAGGGAAAGCCGGCATGCTTGTGGCTTTCTTCCCACAGCATGATGGAAAGATAGTGTGGGAGTTTATGCAATTGTGAATATAAAACTCTGAATGTGGTTATAGTTGAAGAAACTTGGGCTAGGCTGTGGTTTGGTCTTTTTTTTTTATTTTGATTACGCATATGGTAATTAGATGTCGCCTTTTTGTATATGGAATTGATTTTGCTAAGGTGCTCATTATCTTCAGTTTTGTCTACTAGTTGGATAATTTAGTTAGTGAAAGTTCAGCGGAGGTGGATTGGAGGCGCTCGTTTTACTTGAACTTGATTGCACATACATCATACACAGTAACTGTGGCAATTTGCAGGTATTTTGTTTCTCATGTCATATCTTTACCTTAATAAATTACGTATACTACTTGCCATACTGCTGAAAGTTGCTCTGGAACTCAAGAATTTTTTTGAAATTCATGGTTTTTCCCCTGCTTAAAAAGGCCCATGACTGATAAAAATAGGATATTGTATTAATCCTGAACTGGAAAGGTTTTTTTTTTTAGCCATGAAAGAACTTTGTGATTGTGAGTTCTTGTTTTTTGTTTTCGTTTTCAGTCAACAAGTCCTTCGGAATCATCAAGCTGGGCAAGATACACAGTTGTCTCCTATATATAAGGTACTTCCAGTTTTTATATAGCATGGTTGTTTCTTTTTGTTTGTTTGTGAGCTTCTTATCCATAGGGAGAATTTAACTTTCTCTCTGCAGGTTGTAAAGACTGTTTATGCATCTCCAAGTCGTGTATATTTTCATTTGGACTCAAAAAAGGTATGCTCATTTGCTGTTAATAAGTCATCCTCTTAATTCATGCTTTGTCTTCAATTCTCACCTGACATTATCTCTGATGCATATATAGGAAGTAGAGACAACGCCTGCATATCCAGATATCTGTTTTGCAGTTGATGATTTTGACTCCACTTTTGATGCAGTGGTACTGTGCTTATCTTATGACTGTTGTACTTTTTAATGCTTTATTTTGCAAGGTCAACAATTTACTTTTTTTATCTTATTGATGTTTTTCTCGTGACAAGGTGTGCTGTGCATGTCAATATGTCAGATGGAAATTTTTAAACAAAGGGGAGTGGAATAAAATTTGATCTGTATCACTTAAATTTGATCGAGTTATACCCTTACTAAGAATGAATTTTCCATATGAAGAGCATAAATTATTCAGCACGTTGCATTGAGGAAAATAAATGATATAAAATGCTTCATATCTAGGACACATTCACAATCTTTTACATCTTTAAACTTTGTCAATTCGTTGTTACTTTTCTTATAATTTTGCTATCATCAGGTATTGACAGAAAGTGACCACTGCTATTGTGTACTTCTCAATGCACATGATGGGGCAGCATTTCCTAGTGACAAAGAGTTGCAAGATGGCAGTTCTAGCAGTAATTTTTGTCAGAAAAATGATACTAGTCCTGGGAAGGAAAAGAATTCTAAGGTTTGTGCTTGTTCCACCCAACACATGAAACTTGCTTGTTTGAGCTCTTTGATCTACCATGAACTCCCACTTGCTGAGCTATTCTGATTTGAAGAGGCTTTAAGTTGCTTGAAATTCTCTGACACTTTGATACATCTCTTGGACAAGCTTGCCTTAGATCAAAGTGGTTTCTGGTGTCATATATCATACTCTCCTTACATGGAGAGCTTTGGAATTTTATTAGAAAACTTTTACAGAACCTTAGATTCCAACAGCTAGGAATGAACTACTGTAGATGCCATGGGTGGCTATGGAAAATCCATGTTAAACTTGCCAGTTTAGTTGACCGCGAGCATACATTTTCCAAATTGCAATATCTCTAAATGCACAAATGCGTTGCTGATTTATTGTAGGGTATTATGATTTCTTTTTTCATCCTCCTGTGTTGTCTCTACTTAGTTTTATATGCTGAGATAGAGATGAACATGAAAAGAAACTATTCTTATTTCTATCTACAATTCATTCAGTTCCTTATCTAATTGGAGCCATTATTATGATTTCAGCTCACACTTTTCTCTGGATTTGTAAGCTATCAAATGGTTCGAGAAGCATATGATGGTATATCTTCAATAAATTACTCAAAATGGTTCTGCTTTCTTTCTGTTGTTTCATCAGAAGTAAATCTTAGGTGACTTTCAGTTAGAGTGATATGAAGTTGGCTCTTCTCTATCTGGATTATTAGTTTCACTTGTTATTTCTGCAGGAAAGCTTTTGTGTGAAGCACGTGAAGTCATGACTTACTTTGACATTGAATTTGCTTTTGTTGTCTTCAGCCTGACATATGTAACTTGTAGTTTACTTGTGCTTTTATTATTTTGAGCCAAAAATATCCTTTAGTCTCATATGGAGGCAAGCATGCTGGATAATCATTATAGCCACTGAAGATTTTCTGATTTGCAATATGCAAACCTTGTTTTAATTTTCCTAGACTGAATAACAATTTTCTTCTGGGGACTCTGGGCATAAATTCTAAACACTTAACCGTAATTCATTCTTTATCTACTTCTAACTAAATTCATTTTGCTGCTTCCACAGCAGATGAACACTTGTACTAATGGTTTATCAGAATCAACAAAGAGGGTGCATTCATCCCAAATATTTCAAATAGGCACTGTGATGTTAGCAAACTATCTTTTCTATCCAGCTCTTGATGCCTTACACACGTTTTTCTATTTTGTTGGTAATGTCTTTAGCTTTCAGCAGTTTCCTAGTACAATTGTTTGTTTGGGTGCCCGGGGTTAAATTCTTTGGGAGCAAGTGTTCTCACATGTTCTTGTTACACTTGTGGTTTCTCTCGTTCTGAAGTTCTGACTTGGCAACTTAACGAAGTTGACTTTGTTACTCAATTGTTCTGGTTTCTGGTTATTATCAAACTATTGCAACTATGATCTGTGTCCTGTGGTAAAAATGAGTTTTTTTTTTATTTGCAAAAAGAATTTTATTGTTACCAGTTTCTGAACTTTGATGCAGCTTGCGGAGATATCAGAAACTGAAATGCCAACAATTTTCTTTACTCATTTAGCTCTCTTATCTCTCTATTCCCCTGTTCAACAGCTGGCAAGTCTCGATTTGGGAGTCTTCTTGGTCAATCCCCTGGAAAAACAGACAGACTTTACATGAAAGGTCCAGGAGGACGTGGGGAAGTTGAAGTAGCTGTTTCTGGTGTTGCAGGTAAAAGCAGAATCCTTTTCTTCCTAATATCTTGATCTCTTTCAGTGTATTTTTTTTTTGGCTTTTGAGGGGCGGGGATCTATTTGTTTCCCACCTCCCCCACTTTTTGTGGTTTGGGGTTTAAGACTCCTAATTGTTTTGCAAAAGTGTCACTGTTCTTTATTAGTTGATTAGATATGTGAATAGTATGCACAATGATTTCCATTCTACTGAATTGAGTTTTCATGTTATCAGATCAAAGCCAGCAGGATGTTGGCCCTTTTTCACCTGTTACTTCAAAGAAAGGGTTTGGGATTGGCTCAGTTTTTCTAAAAGCAGCATCTGTTGCATCTGTGGCAGCAAAGCATGCCTTTGCAGCTGCTTCTTCCTCCGTATCTTCAGATGACGAGATGTTACCCCTCAAATGCTGCTTAATGTCCATATCATTGCCCTGGGAATATATCGCTTATGATCTTTTGTTCAAGGTAAAATCAATGTTTTTGCTATTTGTTCCTCAATGAAAGATGAGTTTGTTTTCGGAATTTGGATAGTGGTATTGGATTCGTCTTTAGGTAGATACTAGAAGCTTCTTTGTTTCCATCATCTTTCCTCCTGTGTTACAACTAGCGTGCCAATTGGTAGGGTTAAACTCTGTTTTGGTATTTGAGGATGTGGACATTAATTTTCCGTTGTCCTTTTGGTGGGAGTTGATATTGATTTCCTTACGTTTGCAAAAGAGTGCTAATTTTTTCACTAACTGCAATCTCAGGGAAGTCCTCCTGTGAACATGTAAATATACACCATGGTTATCGCGAAACAGCCCAAAGATGTCGCCGGCTAGAGGAAAGTGTGGGATAAAACAACTTTCGGATGTTAGTCGGAGTTAGCACTTGAACTTTGACGGAACCTTATAATTGTAGTTGTACGTGAAAATTCTTTCTTTGCATTTTTTCTGTTAAGTAGTGTTATAGGGCTGAATTTGGAATGTTGTAATATTGTAATAATTAACAACCTTGACAAATGTAAGTGTCAGTTGATGGTTTCCACTTTCAAAATTCAACAGGCCTTTTATCAGCCCTTGCCAGGGTCTGGCCTGGTCGTGATCCAATCTTGAAACGTCGTTTTAGATATATATTTTTTTTAAAAAAAAAAACTGAAAGAACCTGAGTTTGGTTTGGTCCAAGTCACTCTAGACTTGGCTGGATTGTTTAAGTTCATCTGGGTCTATTGCTAGTTTGGTTCAATGACCAACTCAACTTGGGTAAGTGGTCCTATCACTTAAAAGAATTTCTTTTGTTAGATGAAATTTGATATCATAATCATGATATTGCATTAAAAAAACTGAAGGTGAATTCACTGATTTTTTAGGCATATCTTACCGTGGATAGTAGGAATAGTGAATTTACCTTCTTCTTGCCTGGAAAAAAAAAAGAAGCTTTAGGTTAATGGTTGAGGCCAAATTGATCGAGGTTAGGGTGAGTATTTGTCTTTTAAATTACATAATAAATTATTATAAATATTTTTAAGATTAATATATTGTTGGGTGTTATTGAAAAGTAGATTTGTATTTTTAATTATAAAATATGCAATAAAATAATCGATCTATCCTTGTATACAAAAATACTTTGATTGATTAAGAGGGGTGTTTTGGTCTTATCCTTTTTATTTGTACCGTTAAATACTTCCTTGTTTTTGGAGTTTAATTTTTTTTATATCCTAGATTCCAAGGCATTTTTATTATTGCACTATTGATTTTTTTTTAATAAGGTAAAGTAGTAAAGTGGAGGTTAGTTTTGTCTTTTAATAAATTAAAGGTATTTAAAAAAAATTGTTGACGCGTGTTGGACATGTGTTTGCATGTCAGCTGCTTCATCATTTTTGGACGGTGTGTGCAGCTGATTTTGGTAATAAAAAATACTATTTCAAGATGTTTTTAGATTCATCTCGATGTCTCTTTTATATAAAGGTGGCACATATAAAAAAACAGAGTTCCGATTTGGTTTTGGTAGTTTTTCTTTCTTTCTTTTTTCTTTCCCTCGATTTTTGTTTTAATTTTATCCTTATTTGATTCTTTTACTTCTTTTTATTTTTAATTTAGTCCTTGGTCTTTTGGTTAATATTTGTTTTATTTGAAATAACTTATAAAAATCAAAATTTGTTTCAATTTTATCCTCGATTGATTTTTTAAATTTTTCTGATTTGTTCTCCCCTTTTTTAATTACTATTTGTGTCATCTGAGATAATTTTTATAATGTAATGTTTTGGCAATTTCACTCTCGATCATTTTTTTTTTCTATCAGATCTTATTCTCATTCTTTTCATTGTTATTTTTTTTTGCTTTGCCAAATTTTTTAGTTTGGTATTTTCTTACACTCAATTTCATCATTCAACATTGAGTTGATTTAGATTTGAACTTCTTTGTTAACCTCATTCGAAATTTCATGGGTTACAATTTGAAAAATTAACCCAGCTTAAGGACATTCGCTAGGGGTTGATTTGATTTTTTTTTACCATTCTTGTAATCTATTTTTTTTTCTAGTTTTATCCTTCGATATTTTTTTTATTGAAGATTGGGCTTTTTGTTTTTTTATATGCTTTCTACATCATTTATTTATTTTTTATTTGATAGGGTTATATGAGGTCCTTTTATTTTTTGTTAAATATATTTTCTCAAAATAATTTTTTTATTTGATTAAATAGAATTGATTGATTGAACATAGACAAATACTCACTTCTCTACATTTTATTCGGTTTGTTTTTCTAGGGCATTGCTTTAGAGAACCATGCGACTTTTTTCTATATTGTCTTGTATCATTTTATAATGGAGTTTTAACGATCTCAACAAATTATTTTTGTTGTGGACGATGTCTACAATGGAGTAGCGATGAGTTTCCAATAATTTTTTCTTTTTTTTCCTAACAAACATGATATCAATAACTCATTTTTTTAGTTAATTATTACCAAGGTGTTTTATTTATGATTCACTTACTATTGTTATTCTCAGTTTAAATTAGATTATTAAATTTACAGATTTTATTAAATATAATCAAGTTAATGACTCAAGTGTCCTATTTTTATTACTTTTTAAAAACACTATCATTGTTTAACCATTCTCTTTTTACATTAAAAAAAATGAATTGTCGTGCGGCGTAGTGTGGGTTTTAGTTTTAGTATTGTACTAATTGTTTACATATTCAAATTCGTTCCCGCCGGCCTGGTTACAATTGACAGTCCAGTAAGCTTGATTTTAAACCAGTTTCCATCCCCACACCCCTTTTGCCTGCAGCCGTGGCTGGGAAAAATTTCTGACCTGCTTTCTTTTAGGCAGGAAAAGAAAGAAAAGCTTAGCAGGTAATTATCGTGCTTCATTCTACCTCCTTGTTCTATAAGCCTCGTCCCTTCCATTGAGTGATCTTGAATACTCTTCTTGCGAAACGAATTCAACGAAGAAATCACCAAAATACAACACAAATTCGTGCTGTTGGCTGTGC
>Ga0307518_10002597_pt1 | contig 13156 bp, 9 predicted proteins | sample 25_EM_MG_FD_203889 | JGI IMG/M metagenome (GOLD analysis project Ga0307518, IMG submission 203889) | Populus trichocarpa ectomycorrhiza microbial communities from riparian zone in the Pacific Northwest, United States - 25_EM | ecosystem: Host-associated > Plants > Roots > Unclassified | place...
TAACCAGTAACATCAGAGCGTTTACTAATAACATAAAAAGAAATCCAAACGAGTGAATAAAAAAATATTAACAATATCTGAGTAACATATAATAAAAGGGCTAATTGGCTGGGAACTTAACTTAGCGACAATCTAAACAAAGCAGACTCCATATAGAAATCCACCTGTCTGTGTATACTATACTATATTATTATTATTATACTAATAAAAAATCTCAAAAAAATATTGGCCAGAGAATTTGAAACGAGAGAGATTCTTCAAAAAAAATATCTAATATTTATTCACTGTATAATGCTATTCACATAATCTTATTTGATTAATGTTTTCATGTTATTTTCCAAAAATAAATATATACATATACATACATATATATATATATATATATTTTTTTCTTATAAACTTTAATTAATGAGAATTTAATTATGGCTTTTCTATTTCTGGAAATTGTTATTTAGAATCTCACTATGACGTAGAAAAAACGGTGAAATTCCCTCATATTCTTGTATTGGAAGATATTTACGTTTCATATCAGGTAAGTCCACCTCTCCACAGTTCTCCAGTGTTGGCATTTTTTTAAGACTGAAATCTTTTGCCTCTTTCGTTGGTAATTCGGATTTTTTTATTTATTTATTGCTTGCTGGAATTTGGTTGCTTTAAGGTTAACAGTTTTAATTTTGATGTTGCAGAGAAAAATTCTGGAATGTTTCTTTCTTCTTCTTCTTATTTTTTAAAAATTTTTGAAATCCAAAACTTCTTATTAGAGTATTTTATTTTGCTTATGCAGAATTGGAAGTGGTCGTGGTGTAAGCTAATGTGTCTAAGCATGATGTTACTTAATTGTGAAGATTATAGGTTTTTTATTCTAAGTTCTAGTTTGGTGTTCTTGAGTAGTACTTTTTTTTTTGCTGCTGTTTGTGAATTGAATTGCAGGGCACTACTCTTTTTGTGTGCACAATTGATGACCTAATTTCACTTTTAAAGTCTGCATGTGACCAAGTGATGAATTTGGAGTTTAGGATTGAGCTGTGATCACTTCATGTTTGATTTGTTTGAATGATTCGATTGTTTTTTGAGATTCCTATCACACTGTTATTTTTCCATGAAAAACAAAATCAAGTACGCGTCCATCATCTTTGTGTGATTTTGTAATATTAACATACGGTGTCTATGCAGCGAAATTGTACATGCTTTGTTTAATGAAACTTGTTTTTTCACAGTATGGACCAAGTTGCAGAGGAGCTGGTTGCAAATGATGTACATGGGAATGCAGACCTTCAAGCAAAAGGCTATGATCCCTTGACGCTAGAACCTCGCAATGCTTTGGGATCACCAATAATGTGTGCATCCACGAGGAGTGATTGGGCGGAGAGCTCCACCACTGATTATATGGATACAAGCAGAATGGAGGAAAAGGACTTAAGTAGAACTTTGGCGGAAGCTGAACCCCCTTGCAGTATCCCTTGCTCTGTGAAGGATAGTGGGCATGTGGTTGAAAAATTGACAGTGGGAAACTATTGGACTTCACATCAAGCTTTAGGTCGAAGCCTAGACAGTAACAGGCAACACAGATGGCAAAATATATATCAATTCGTAAATGGATCAAGAGATAAGGCTTCACATGGTGATTATGTTCACGAAGACAAGGAAAAACTGCTATCAAGAGCTGGAAAGCAGTTGATGAAAATGCGTTCTGACCTGTGGAGTGGCTTGAAACCTTTGTCGACGAAGCATATTGGTCATGACAGCAAAGCAATTTCTACACATTCGAGGGCTGGTGACAAGAGGGTTGTATCAAGCATTATACTGCCCAATGGGGATGCTTCCTTGAAGACCTCATCCATGCCTGGCTTTTCTCAGCCACCGCTGAAGAAAGTCTTTAAAGGAAAGGGCGTTCTCTGCAGAAACCAAGAAGCTCTCCCTGCATGTGGGGGTGCAGATGCTGGCCCTACTGATGGAAAACTGGATTATGCAAGGAAAGTTGCTTCTGATGCACTAGTGAGATCAAGTTCCAATAACGATAAGAATAGGGTTGATAGGTCTTGTCCTGAATCCTTACATGAAGGGATCAGTTTGAGAGAGTGGCTGAAACCTGGGCATTGTAGAAGAGATAAAGTTGAAAGCCTGCTGATATTTAAGCAAACTGTGGAGTTGGTGGATTTAGCACACTCTCAAGGAGTTGCCTTTCAAGACTTACGTCCATCCTGTTTTAATTTATTGCCATCAAATCGGGTCATTTACAGTGGTTCTTCTACCAAGACAGAACAAGGGATTCCTATACCCTGTGCTTTTGTTAAGAAAAGGCCACTGGAGCAAGTTGCGGGTTCCTATTGTAGTTTAGTTCCAAAGAAGCAAAGACTGGGTGAAGAAACAAAATCACTTCAACAGCAGTCTCGGTATAGCTCTAGTTCTGGGTTTGGGACAAAGCCAATGGATGGAAATAATATTCATGAAACTGGTGCACAAGACTCTAGATTTGTGGAACTTCAGTCTCAGAAGCATTCTAATTACCAAAGTTCATGTATGGAAACAAGGCAACTGTCTTTTTCTTTAACTTTACAATCGGAAGAAAAATGGTATAGAAGTCCAGAACTGCTGAATGGAGGACCTATCACCTTTTCATCAAATATCTATAACCTAGGGGTCCTGCTTTTTGAGGTGACAAGATCTGCATTTTAACTTCGCATGCTGTTATTGAAATTCATTACGTGTCTTGCTGCTTAGCACACTAAATCAAATTTATGATTTTTTTAGCATGCCTGAAAATAATAGCTCAACTAAAACTGATTCATAGTCTTGACGCACTTGGAAAGTAGTTTTTTGAATATGTAGTAACTATTATCCTTTTTGTGATGCGTTAGAGCTTTTATTTAAACTATTTCAGTTTAGAAACTAGTCATTCTGTCATCTATAATTGCTGAGCAATATTTGTCATCATACTCTTACATAGATGAGGAAAGAATTACTTCCCATACATAAAAGTACTCCTGCTTAGTAGTTGAGCCAAAAGCCTATCCTTTCAATCTAATGTTTCTGTTGCTAGCAGTTGCTCAGCAGGTTTGAGTCATTTGAGGAAAATTCTGCGGTGATGCTGGATTTGCGTGATCGGATTCTACCACCAAGTTTTCTTTCAGAAAATCCAAGGGAAGCTGGCTTTTGTCTTTGGCTTCTTCATCCTGAACCTTCGTCTCGTCCAACAGCTAGGTATATAACCATGTCAGTATTTGATTTATCTACTGCCTTCTACTATAACTGTTAAATTGTAATGTTCTTCAATCTCAGTGATGTTATTATTTCAAGGATCTGTGTTGTTATTGTTGCAATAGATGATTCATTGAACATCGGTGATTATGAACAGGCCTGAGAGAAGTGGAGATGTATTTCCGTATTCCTTTTCTTTAGTAGCCTTCCTGGTCCTAGCATAAACCAATCCACTTCTTTTTAGTATTTTTGTAGAGGTGCCACTTTTATGCCCTACCGAGCATCATTGGCAACTAATTATGGGGATCCATATGGTGAACTTGAGCCGTTTCTTCAATGGTGGCTTAGATTCTAGTTCAGCTATAATCATTCATTTGGATAGAGTTGCTGAGGTCAGCATGTAGTTCTATACATTATTGGGCTTCTTATGATTACAGTTGAATGCCAACTAAAGTGAGCAAGGGGATCTACTCATAACAATTAAGCTCTGTGTATCTAACTGCTTGTTTACATTGATAACTGATGTGTTTCTTATGCTTTTTATGTTCCTATTCCTATGTAACCCAAGATATAGCGGGTATAGCTTAAGTTATGAGATCTTTTGTGATGATCACAATCGACAAGTAAAGAAAAATCATTAAATATTATTTCAATAGCCGACTTCAATGATTCAGAAGAAGATTAAAGCTCAATATTTGTTACTTTTTAATCTTTATTTATTGTTCCTTTGGAGCCTGATGGGTTGGTTAATCTTCAACAAGGGCTTGTTTTTGCTATCTTTTTTCCGAAGTGGATTCTGTTATTTCTGCCAAACAAACATGTCCTTCCATTACGATGCCTTTTACTCATTCTTGGTTTAATAACCTATACAACTCTAGCTGCCAGCAGTATACTGTTCGTTCTGTTTCACGTAGATTGTCAAACAACTGTGATGCATCATAATGATACATTAGTTTCTGCATGTTTTAGTATGTGAACATGTTTAAACATGATGCGTTTCAAAGTCCTCTATTTGGTGTGCAACAGGGAAATCCTGCAGTCTGAATTACTATGTCGATCCGGGGAACTATCTTCCGGGAACAATGTATCAACAACTCCTGACAATGATGATACTGAACCGGGGCTGTTGCATCATTTTCTAAGCTTATTGAAAGAACAAAAGCAGAAACATGAGGCAAAGTTGCTTGTAGATATTGAATGCTTAGAAGAAGATATCAAAGAGGTTGAGAAAAGGCATTTATTGAGAACACCCAAAATTGTTTCTGAGACACAAGAGAGATGCCTCGATTCAAGAGAACAGGACCTGTATCCTGGTTCAGTTGCTATTTCTAGTTCGTTTTCAGTATCAAAGAAGAATGAGGCAAGGTTGAGCAGAAATATTAACCAAATCAAGAATGCCTACTTCTCCATGAGATCTCAAATCCGCCATACTTCTTCTGCCCCTCCCTCTGATAAAGACTTGCTCAACAACCGAGATAGTTTGCCTGCAGTTCAGTATAACAGAGAGGACTCAAACACAAATCAGAGATCAGATGATCCCCTTGGAGCCTTTTTTGAAGGTCTCTGCAAGTTTGCTAGTTATAGCAGGTTTGAGGTGTGTGGATCACTCAAAAATGGAGATTTTATGAGCTCCACAAATGTAGTTTGTACTTTGAGTTTTGATCGTGACGAGGATTATATTGCTGCTGCTGGCGTATCAAAGAAAATCAAGGTTTTTGAGTTTGGTGCACTTTTAAATGACTCCATAGATATCCATTATCCCACGGTTGAGATGTCAAACAAATCTAAGATCAGTTCTGTATGCTGGAACAATTACATCAAGAACTATTTGGCTTCAACTGACTATGATGGTGTGGTTCAGGTCTGTAGTCTTTGAAAAGTATTTACCAGTTGAGCATTCAATTTTCTCTTGCATCCTTCATGATATCTTATCATGTTTTGATAAATACACATCGCGCTGTTAATAATGAATATCATACTTTCCTTGTGGATTATTGTCTATGTGAAATCAGTAGCTTGAATTTATTTACCATTTTGGGTTGGAAGGCATGAATTTTGATTTGTTTTTGGAGTTGGTTTGATAATTTTTCTCTAGTTATCCTCATCTTCAGAAGAATAATGCTAGTTCATGTCTTAAGTGTTGGAGATATATTACAGCATTATTTCACAATTAGGAGCATATTTTCAAACTATGCATTCCCTTATGCCCTGCAATTGCAATTGTTTGGTAGTCAATTTAAGGATATATTTATCATTGTCATATAGGTTTTATGTAAATGGAAAATGAAAAGTCTTGTCACCTGTTTGACCTTTAAATTACTGTATTCATCTGGGGATGCTATGCAAGTTACCATGGTTCGTATTTTTATGCTCATCATCTTTTCCCTTTATAAATGGTTTATGGCATTATGTGAAATTGCATGGATGGTTTCAGATGTGGGATGCAGGCACTGGTCAAATATTCTCCCAATACACAGAGCACCAAAAGAGGGCTTGGTCTGTAGACTTCTCTCTGGCTGATCCTATGATGTTTGCAAGTGGAAGTGATGACTGTTCTGTGAAATTATGGAGCATCAATGAGGCATGTTTTCTCCTCTATCATATTTCATGGCACCAGCTTGCATAGCTATTTTCTCATAGCTTTCCATGTGCACCCCCACACGTTCACATATGGGGGGGTAGAAAGTAGTAGTTGTTTTCTGTCTCAATGCATGTGTCTAGAGGAATGTTTTTTTGGATTGAAGTTTGGATTATGTTCATTTATAAAGCTGTCAGAAAAATTTGACTATAAGTATTTTGCAGAGAAGTTCTTTTGGTACCATTGGGAACCCTGCCAACGTCTGCTGTGTTCAGTTCTCTCCCTCCTCTACTAATTTATTGGTTTTTGGATCTGCTGACTATAAGGTCTACTGCTATGATCTTCGGCATACTAAGATCCCTTGGTGCACATTAGCTGGCCATGGAAAAACTGTTAGCTATGTGAAATTTTTAGATTCAGAGACCCTTGTTTCTGCATCCACAGACAATACACTGAAGCTTTGGGATCTCAACAAAACTAGCTCTACTGGCGTGTCCTCTAGTGCTTGCAGTTTGACCTTTGGTGGTCACACTAACGAAAAGGTTGCAATAACTAGTACTGATGTATTATAAGTTTGAACATCTACGATTTGTGTAGTTCTAACTGTTAAAAATTATGCTTCAGAATTTTGTAGGTTTGTCTGCACTGGATGGATACATAGCATGCGGTTCAGAAACCAACGAGGTAAAGCCATTTAATCTAAACAGAAACATAAATTTGAAAAATACTTTTTATCATAGGATTGTTCTTTGGTATAGCCTTCCCTACATTTGATTGATCCTGCTTAGTTGGCTGTGCTCATATGAAGCATGCTAATAGCTTGGTTCCATTCTGATTCCTAGTGATCATAAATGAAGAAATTCCTGGTCAAAACGTTCCAATAATGAATTTATATTTTTTGTTTGGGTATTTGGCTCTATACTTTTGTATCAAAATATATTGTCTCTGCACATATTACCCCTTACAATAGCTCCAGTGCTTTTCTTTTTTGCCTGATTTTGCCTCCCATGGAATACGCGAGCCATCTTTCCAGTGTTGATTGATTTTGCGGAGTTCCCAGAGAAGATATACTACGTACTAAAAATTTACTGCACTAAAAATAGAGCATGCTTGGAATAAGATGTTCCTTGTTCCTGGATGAGGCATGGCCTAACTGGTAGCTACACCTCTCCTTTAAAGAGGAAGTCCTAAGCTCGAATCTGCCCCTCCTCAAAAGTATTGAATTATGAGAAGAAGAAAGACAAAGGAAATTTGTGAAATGGACTGGGTGTTTGCATTTTATCCATCACATATTATGCACATGACTCATCAGATATCTATTGAATCATAATTGAATAAGAAAAACTGTGTTCTGCAGCACTTCCAAGATTTCTTTCCTTTGAAAACTGTGGGAGAAGTACATGTCATCCTGCACTCTTTCTCGTTTTTCTTTGCTTTCCAGAATTCTGTCGATATTTTCAACTCTTCATAAATTCCCCACCCCATCCACTATATATATATATATATATAGCAGAACTAAAATAAAATAATGAAAAGAGTGGATATCTGAAATCTTAACCATTCCCAGTTGTCTTTCTCTCTCAGGTTTATTGTTATTATAGATCTCTGCCAATGCCAATTACTTCTCACAAATTTGGATGTGTTGATCCTGTATCTGGAAACGAGATTGTTGATGGTAGTGGACAATTTGTTTCAAGTGTGTGTTGGCGACGGAAATCGAATATGGTTGTTGCCGCCAACTCAAGTGGAAATATGAAGGTGTTACGGATGGTGTGAGGTGCTGAAAAAGTGCGCATGTTCTACTTTCATCCAGGGAACTTGCTGTTTTGTGAGCATTTCTTATTTGAATGTCAGTATAAAAAACTGCCATGTGCCTTCTTGGGGTATTAGTTGGAAGCTGAAACCTGAATGGGTCAAAGAGTTGGAAATGGAGCTGTTCTCAACTGAAGTGACTTTGTCTCGTATATTCTCCGCAAACAATCATTAATCAACAATGGCACGGATCGTACTAGTTTATAGCTAAGCCTGTGGCGGAGTTTAATGGGTTCAAAACTCCTGACGAATTCAGCAAGAAATGTATGTAGCTGTTACATGACCAGGGTTTTGATCTGTACTCCGTTAAAAAATCGGAGGCTAACTAAAAGATTATTCGACTGAGAGATTAAGCGAGTCCTGAAATCATTGAAATAGATCTTTGAAACAAGTTGATTTTGAAGGTTAATTTGAATAAGAAATTTTAATGGAGTTCATATTCATGTAATCATTTGACTGTTGGACTGACGTTAAATTATTGAGACTCGAAATTTGAGAAAGGCTCATTGTTATGGATTGCTTCTGGGAACTGTAAATTTATACGCCCAAGTGTGCAGTCTTTTATTGAGTGACGCGCATATGTAAGATACAACCTGTTTTTCATACGACTATTGTCTAGTATGCTTAATTTAATTATGTTCATGCTAATAATATACTCAGCCTATCAAGTTTTGCATGTACCTGTAATTTTATCCTGACGAGACCACCCTGCTGCATGGATTTACTACTGGAAGTGTAATGAACTTTCAGCTTTATTTCTAGTTATTTTTCAATTTTCAGAGAACAGACATTTATGCCAACGGAGATATAACTTGTGTAAACTACTAATGAATAGAGCGTCAGTAAGATTTCTATTGATGATTCTGCTCCTAAATGAGATTGGAAGCTCACTCATTACAGCTGATAAGATGTGCCACTAGGATCACAAGAAAGTCATTACATGAAGTTAAATCTCCTGAGACAGGAGGCGAGGTTGTGGATTATATTAAGTCGCTCGTCACATCCTCCCAGCTGTCTACGAAGAGGGGGGCAGTCAGTGCAAGTTACACTGCTGTTATGCTGACAGACTTCTTTTCAGCTTTATCTGCAGATATGTTTTTTTTATTATTATTTGAAAGCCATACTAAGCCTCATCTTCCAACAAAGCAATGATCCGGTATGTTCTGTCTAGGAGATCTCTGAATCTGATGCATGACCAGAAGATGTTCTTCTGGGTCTTGGACTGATCATCATCAACTGGCTTTCTGAACCTGTCCTTAAACTACGCGTGCACTGCAGTTGGGGAGGTCTTGAACGGCCTTTTGGTGTTCCTATATGATCAGACCACAGGATGCTAGTAAACCAGAACTTAACCCTTGTCTATAAACAATTAAGTGATATATCATAAGATAATCAGCAAAGACCTGATTATAAGAAGCTAGAGTTACCTGATTGTTTGATGGTTTTCACATCTGACAATCTCTTCGATATTGAAGGTCTTCTGGGCATAGTTTCAGCTATTGACAACCTTCTTTCAGTAGGAGATGGGCAGGAAGGGGATGGGCAGGAAGGCGATGGGCATGGATCATCTAGGATGGCAGAATTTTCATCCCCGCTAAATGAGGCTTTATCGCTCCCTGATTCTGAAGTTTCTTTCTGAGTTGTTCTTGCTTTCTCTTTTTCAACAACTCTGTAAACAAACATTTGAAATGGAATTTGTGCTACCATTGATGATTCTGCTGTATCCCAAGAAGGGAATTTCCTTAAAAGCTTCGTCTCCATGTCTCCGTAGTCTATCACTGGCATTGGCGGCTCTGGTTCTCTGTTATAATCAGGGTTAATAATAAGGAACCGTTTTACATAGCGAAGGATCCTACATATGGATGAGAAGCTTGGACGTTGATTTGGGTCCGTATGCCAACATCTCTTTGTCAAGTTAGTAACATATTTTGGTGAATAAAATGGAAATAGAGGCCTCTCTCCAGCTAGGATGTTTCGGCTCATGTTGTCTCCTTGAAGATGGCTATCCTCAAATGGAACTTTCCCAGTCAAAAGTTGAAAGCAAACCATTCCAAAACTGTACACATCAGCTTTTTCTGTGTATTTAGAATTCTTTTCACTTCCTGTCTGTTCTTTCTCTTCCAAAATTTCTGGAGCATACCAGATGAACGAGAGGGTTTCGTTCTGGTTTGATGAGTTTTTTGGAGTGAAGTTCTTGATTGAAGAGAGCCCGAAACCCGAAACCTTAGCGTGCAGGTACCCTTCTGAGGTGATGTTTCTTGGTTTAACAAGAATGTTAGAAGGGTTCAAATTACCATGGTAGATTTCCTTTGAGTGGAGATATTCCATTCCTCTGGAAATTTGAAGCATAAGATCAACCGCAATGGGAAGAGAGAATGGAATGCGCTTTCTTGGGCCACAGGTTTCTCTGATGCAGCTGCAGAGGTCCCTAGTCATTAGTTCCATGACTAGAAAACACTCTTTCTTTTCCTCGTCAGTGAACCCACAAAAGAATTGCAATATATTCGGGTGGGAAAGGGATAACAATGAAGAAATCTCAGGAAATAGGGGCTCAATGTCTCCAAAAAAGTGTCTCAAGGCAAGGCTTTCACCCAGCCATAGTATCTCCTTGTACTGACTCCCACTCCCAAGGCGTCTCCTTACACTGTAGTCCTTGGACCGTACTAAGATTGAACATGGTAAGAGTTTCCCATTTACTGGCTCCGATCCTTCCAAGTTTTTCAATAGAATATCTGTAAGTTGCCGCTCTTGCTTTGTCGAGCCTGACATCTTCTTTTCCAGGATTTTGTTTAGGAGCACCCACCTATCTTCTTTCCAAACTGTATTATACCGATTGCAAAGTTCCTGAGAAATAAGATACTGCTTTGCAAACTTCCACTGGAAAAGTCGGGGATCTTTCCATTCCTTCTGATATTTGTTCGAGTACACAAGTCTCTTCTTCTGTATCTCATCCTGATCTAATCCAGAAAATTCTCCAGCAATTTCGATTGATTCAATGACAACAGGGATACATGATAATAAGTTATGGATGTAAAAGTCAACGCAATACGAGTTCTGATAGAGGGTAATGGCTTTGGCCCACCAATCCTTGGTTTCCAGGCACTGCTTGATGTAACCTTCTCCTTCTTTGAATATTCTATAAATCTCTCTCAATGGCTGTTCAAGAATTCTCCATTTCACGTTCTTCTCTTCAAATTTCAGGTTTTGTCTCATCTCTTCAGCTATTGAATCATATGCAAAACTGAATACATCAAGCAACAGACAGCATTGTCGTGGATTTATTTGTATATTGTCGCGAAACACCATCAATGCCTTCAGACTTCCGAGTACCTCTCCAATCTGCCTAAACTGCTCCATTCTGAAACTAATTAAAATTCGAAATATCTGCAAATGGGGTGTTGAGATTTAATATTATGCTCAAGCAAGAACTGAAAAACAAGAAGAAAGTTATCGGAACATAAACTTGAATTACATCAATATGAAGCAAATTGATATGACTTGCCAGATAAAAATGGAACAAATAGAAAATGTATAGCCCCTTCCAAGACCGAAAAACCAAAGTCCCTGAACATATTACAGGTTATTGATAAATCGAATAAAATTGGCTGAATCCCCAAGAATTCCCACAAACTCAACCCGGAAGAACATCAGCAAAAACCATAGATTTCCTCCATCAACAACAAAGATAATCTAAAACATACCGATTAAGCTATTCTAAAACCAGACAAAATGGATAAAGACCATGTAAAATGTATTATCGCATAGGTAGTGGAATTTTCAGGAAAAAGGTGGCAACAAAATTGTTCTATAGCTGAATCAAGAATCACCAGATCGAAAGAATGAAGGAAAAGGAATATTTTCCCAGGAAAATTGGGTTCAGTTAAGGGAAGCTGTTAGAAAGGGGACAACAACACTTTTGTTTATGGTTGTACGGCCTTCTTGTGTACGGTCAATTTGTTCAAAAACTTTCCCGCAATCTTCGACCTCTGTTGCTCTAAAAATAGAACCCGCTACGCGTTTGTAATTTCTCCCTAAAAAAATTAATGTACTCAAAATCAATTTAAGTGTGGTTCAATAAAAAAATCCTCCAATTAATTTTTTTTTGTACGAGTGCGGTTTTTTTTTTTCTATAAACAATCTTAAAAGATTTAAACAAATTTTTAAAAACAAAAAAAGTGATTTTTTATTTATTTATTTATAAGATATTGTGTTATCAATATTACCACTACTATATCACCTCATCACCATCATTGCATCTACTATTTAATAATATATTTTTTATATTTCTTAAATATTTAAGTATATATAAGAGTGTTTTTTTCACACATTCTGTTAAAAATAAATAAACAGCTTAAAAAAAACAAACAATAGCACTTAAAATAGTTTTTGATTTTCTAAAAGCAGAAAATGTTATCGAACAATGATTAACTGTTAACCCATTTATTAAGTTAGGTTTATAATTTGTTAATCAACTTAGAGAAGCAAGTCAACGGGGCTCCTTGACCAATATTGTAAAACAGTAATGCAAACACTTCACAGCTCACAGTTTTTGCTTATATATCATTGACTGGATAAGCCTTCTCTTGGCACCCTGGTAGATCCAAAATGAAAGTTTGTGTTCAACATGAGCCTCGATCGGTCACATTCCGAATATCCAGGGGTGTTTCCTTCGAAAAATCTGAAGTTTTTATTTAATAATTATCATCTTTTATCTCTTCTAAATTTATTTCTTCAGGATTTTCTTTCTTTTTTTTACGAAATGAAGGAGACAGAAAAGCCAAGCACCAGGGCGTTTGCGAGCAAACACGGCCCCGCAAATGTCACCAAGCAGCAAACTAGGAAGAGGATGATTAGAAACAAACCCTAAAGTCCCATGAAAAACGGCTTTACTGAATCTAATTAGTGATTTTTCAAAACATTTCCTTAAGAATACCATGTATTGAATGACTGGGTCCATCAAATTCAACGGATGAAATTATTCAAAAAAAAAAAGATTTTGAAAAGGGTTTTCCGGTAAATTAGCATCATTTCTTTTTTCAAAATAAAAACAAAATCCTTATTTGCATGTTTTCAAGATTTAATTAACATGATGAAAATAAGGAAATTTCATAAATAAAAAACATCAATTGAAAAAAAATATTTTAATCAGTAAACACAATTTAAGAAAGTTCCAAGTAAATCAAAAACTTTTCCACGTATAAACATGTGTTGAGCCTTGGTGTTGTTAATTTTCGGGTTCACTACAACAATACCCTTAAACTATATAGCGTACGAGTTTATAATGTTACCCTTTCCCAATTGGTTGAACCAATTTCACTCTTAACATTGTCTGATAATTTTATTAATGTTACCCTTAATTTCGTACATATTCCATTGAAATAGTTAAAAAAAAATTGATATATATAGTACATGTAACACACAAAAAATTTCACCAAAAAAAAATCTTGACAAGATAATCTCTTGAGAAGGAAAAGAATATATAAACAATCGAAAATGATTACGCATAATTTTTGTTTTTATTTAATGATTTTAGTAGTAGTTTTTTTTTTTTTGGTATGTGCAGCATGC
>Ga0307518_10002598_pt1 | contig 13148 bp, 13 predicted proteins | sample 25_EM_MG_FD_203889 | JGI IMG/M metagenome (GOLD analysis project Ga0307518, IMG submission 203889) | Populus trichocarpa ectomycorrhiza microbial communities from riparian zone in the Pacific Northwest, United States - 25_EM | ecosystem: Host-associated > Plants > Roots > Unclassified | place...
ACTTTTGTAAGGACTTGTAATGAAAACTATAATGGAACACGGATGTGGATGTGCGAACATGTAAATACGTTGTTATGAATATATTTATGTGATATTCTCTTTTATGAGGATGTTGTGTTGTGAAATCGCATGACGATTGTATGAAAGAATGTACTAGATGTGTAAAATTGTCGTTCGCCACTCGTGTGTAAACTCGTGTTGATAACGAGGCTAGAACATGAATGCAAACGTATGAGTATTTCAATATGATGTAATGTAAATGTATGAATATGAGAATTTAATATTATAGGCATGTATATTAAGTAACTATTTTATGAGAATCTTGATTTACGAAAACTATATCCATATGATGCCATGATAAGGAAGGGAACCTAATTACTATTTTATGGAATGTCATTGTGAGAAGTATCGATAACTTAATGGAAAAACAAATTTCACCGATTTTGGCTCTGAAAAAGTCGGGTCGTTACAGTAGATGTTATAGCACGATATTCTGCTTTGGTTGAAGATTGAGAAACAATATCGTAAGTTTGTTACCGGTTTTTGTATCTTTCTAGGTGATTCTCTTATTTCTTACGATCTGTGGGATCACTGTCATGATCAGCATCTGCAAGGAAGAGGTTGATGAGAGTAAAAGACTTTGAAAGACCGTACCACGAAGATGTCGCAAAATACGAAGAATAGTTGCCCGGTGAACCGTAGTAGGAGAAACAATAAACTGACTAACAACATATGCAATAAATGGATGAGTAATAGTGAGATAGACCAAGCTCCCAACAATAGTACAGTATAAAGTAGGATTTGTCAAAGGTAGACCAACAGAAGAAAAATACCTTATGTTAACCTTAATGAGACTATCTACAATCTTTTTATCAGTAAGTCTAGCCCACTTAAGAATATCTGCAACATATTTCGATTGAGAAAGAAGGTAACCTCTAGGTAAGTAAGCTACCTCAATACCTAGAAAATATCGAAGATAACCCAAATCCTTTATTTCAAACTGTCTAGCCAAATCTGACTTCAAAATTAAAATACCATGAATGTCATCACCAATAATAATCATATCATCAACATATAAAGAGAGAATAATACGACCTGCATCAGTGCACTTAGTAAAAAGGGCAGAATCATGACTATTAGAAACAAATCCAAGAGACGAGATCACAATAGAAAATTTCTCAAACAAAGCACTAGGTGCTTGTTTGAGACCATATAACGCTTTCTTGAACTTAGAAACATACCCAAAGTCATGTGAAACACCAGGAGGGGTGCCATAAAACTTTTTTTTGAAGATCTCCATTCAAGAAGGCACTTTTAACATCAAGTTGAGAGATATGTCACTGACATACCAAAGCTACAATAATAAGAGTACGAATAGTAGTCATTTTTGCAACTGGAGCAAATGTCTCCTCATAATCCATACCATATTATTGGGAGTATCCTTTTGCAAATAACCTAGCTTTGTATCGCTCAATAGACCCATCAGAATTAGTCTTGATCTTATACACCCAACGACAACCAATAACACTCGTACTAGGAGGTAATGGAACCAAATCCTAAGTATTTGTCTTATGCAAAGTAGAAAGTTTCTCATCCATAGCTTGCTGTAAAAAAGGATTAAGAATTGCCTTCTTATAGGAAGAGGGCTTAGAGAGACAATAAATAGAAGCTAGAAAGAAGTAAATGATGAAAAATAACAAGAATAAGCAAATTCTGGATGTTTTATAGACGTACAAATACATATGGATTCACATAAAGGTGGATCTACAATCTTAGACGAAGCTTGGGGGGTTATAGATGAGAATGAAGCTTCAGGTGTGCTGGAGAGTAAAGTGTTAGTACCTGCAGAATGATTAGTACATATTGGTCGAACATGGGAAGGGGTATCTAAGGTACTAGGAACATGAGATAATAAACTATCAGAATCCTTAGAAAAAGAGATCTATATGAATAATATCAGGTCTAGTCAAGTTATGAGTAGATAGAAAACAAAGGTATATGCTCGAGAAAGACAACAAGATGAGATATATAAAGTTTCTATGTTATTCGGTCAAAAAAACAATACCCCTTTTTACCTTCACCATAACCCGGAAAGACACAAATAGGAAATTGAGAGGACAACTTACTGCGTTCAACATGAGAACGAAGAACGAAACAAGTACAACCAAAAACTCTAAAGGAGAAATAATCAGGGACATACTCATATAACTTTTCAAAAGGAGAAAAACCTAAACTATAAGAAGATGAGATTGTATTAATCAAACTTATAGTAGTAAAGACAACTTCTCCCCAAAACTCACTAGAAACAGAAGCAAACAAAAAGAGAGAATGAGCAGTTTCGACAATGTGCCTATGTTTTATTTTAGCAACACCATTTTATTTAGAAGTCTATGTACATGAAGTTTGGTGAATGGTTCCATCTAAGGCAAGCAACGCACAAAATTTATTAAAGGTGTATTCCCCACCCAAATCACACCTAAAACATTTGATAACAGTAGAATGTTAAGTTTTGATAAGAGCTCGAAAAGCTGTATATATCTCAAAGAATTCAGAATGATGTTTCAATAAATAAACCCAACAATAATGAGTATGATCATCAATAAAAGAAACATAGTATCGAGACCCTCCTTTTGTGGCAACAAGAGAAGGTTTCCATACATCAGAATGAATCAAGTCAAATGGGAAAGAGGAAACAGAAATACTTCGATCAAAAGGTAAAGCGAAACATTTCACTAGTTTACATCCATTACAATAAAAAATATCACAAGGTTGCAAATTTCTTAAAGCTCCTATGGATGCCAAAAATCTCAAATAAGAAGATGAAACATGACCTAGACGAGAATGCCATAAATAAAAACTAGAAGATGAATTACTCAAATGAAAAGAAGACAAATCAACAGTAGTAGTAGCAATAACTGACATTTTTAACTCATCCAAAATATTTAGTCCATTCTCCCTATGACCTGTCCCAATTACCTTTTGAAACTGCAGATCTTGTACACAACAAAAGAAAGAGGAAAAAATGACTAAATAATCACCAAAATCACATAATTGTCTAACAGAAGCAAGATTCAATTTGAGTTTCAGAATAAGATAAACATTAGGGAGAGACAAGTGAGGTATGACAATAAAACCAACACCTTCTAAGGGCATTGAAGTGTCATCAGCAGTCATAACAGGAATGGAAGGTGAAAGGGACAGAAAGGTAAAAGATGAAGAATCTAGAGACATATGATGTGAAGCACCAGAATCCAAGACCTATTCAAAATGTGACATACCTGAAGAACTATGAGGCAATTAACCTACGAAAGAAGAAACAGACATTGTTTATGGATATAAGGAGAGAAACTTTGAAATTGCTTAGCTAGAGTACTAGGATCGATGATAGGGCCTGATGAAACTAGTGTTGCAGTATTGTTGTGTGATTGTCTACAACTTTGAGATGATATTTGAGCATTAGATTATGACCGGCTGCCAGACTTCCAAGCTTGATTTTATTGTCTTAACTTGGTACATTGAGCTTTCCAATGACTTTTCTGCTTATAGAAACTGCACTTATTGAAGGCAACCCTTGTGTAAGGCTTATTCTGATGATTAGAGAATGACTTGGAGGGTACTACTAGTACAGATGAATTTGAAGCAGAAAGAATTTCCTTTTCAGAAGAAGACCATATTCGTATTTCTTCAGTCAATAACTCACTGTCTAAGGAGATTAGGTTTTAAGCGGGATTGTTTGTGACCCCTCCAATCTTTCTTGGGAACTTACTTAGTGAAGTATTATTCACATGATACTATTTCTGTATATGTTACAGATCAGTGAAACGGTGATAGCTGAATAGATCTCAATGAATAAAATGGCAGCAAAGTACGAGATTGAGAGGTTCAATGGGAGCAATTTCTCACTATGGAAAATGAGAATCAATGCAATTTTAAGGAAAGACAATTGCTTGGCAACAATTGGAGATGGGCCCGCGGAGATCACTAATAATGCAAAATGGAATGAGATGGATGGCAATGCTATTACTAACATACATATAGCATTAGCTGAAGAAGTGTTATCAACAGAGAAGAAAATAGCTGAGGAGATATGGGATACTTTGACAAAGCTGTATCAGTTCAAGTCTTTACACAATAAGATTTTCTTAAAATGGAGACTTTATACCCTTCAAATGGCAGAAATCACGTCGGTAACTAACCACATCAACACAATAAGAACTCTATTTTCACAACTCACTAATTTGAGTAACAAATAGAGGAAAATGAGTGTGCAGAGCTTCTACTTCAAAGTCTTCCTAATTCATATGATTAACTCATTATCAACTTGACCTCTAATATCCTCTCAGACTATTTAGTATTTGATGATGTTGCAGCCGCTATTTGGAAGAAGAAAATAGGTGAAAAAATAAAGGAGACAGAAATAGTTCAAACCAAGCAGAGGCATTGTTGATGTCAAGAGGAAGATCAACGGAGCGTGGCTCCAATGGGAGTCAAATGCAAAGGAGGTCCAAATAAAAAAGTAAGAAGACTAGCATTGAAAAGGGCACTTCAAAAGGGATTGTTGGTTTAAAAAGGTTATAGAGAACGATACAGAGTTATCAAAACCTCAAAGATGTGTTGCAAGCACCTTAGAAGATGGGGAGGTTTTATATAGTGAAACAGTGACAGTCTTTACAGATAGAAAATAGCTTACTGAGGTTTGGTTAATGGATTCAAAAATAACATGACATACGACTCCTAATCGAGATTGGTTTCATACATATGACCCATCTATGAAGGCTCAATTTTCATAGGTAATGATCATGCTTTAGAGATTGCTGGCATTGGCACCATCAAATTGAAGATGTATGATGGCTCAATTCGTACTATTTCAGAAGTATGACATGTGAAAGGTGTAAAGAAAAAAAATTTATTTGTGGGACAATTTGATAATCTTGGCTGTAAGATTCGAATAGACAATGGAATCATGAAAATCATCAAAAGAGCGTTAATGGTTTTAAAGGCAAGAAAGATAGCTGCAAACTTGTTTGTGTTAATGAGAGAAACACATCATGAGGTAGAGGCGTCAATTGCATCAGCCAGTCCTTTAGAAAAGAAGATGATGTGGCATAAAAAATTAGCCAAATGTCAGAGAAAGGTTTGAAAATTCTCTCTGATTAGAAGTTACTCCATGGGCTTACAAATGTTACTCTACCATTTTGTGAGCGTTGTGTTATAAGTAAACAACACAGATTGAAGTTTGGCACATCAACATCTAAGAGCAAATACATCTTAGACTTGATTTATTCCGATGTTTGGCAAGCACTTGGTTATATCCTTGGGAAGAGCAAGATATTTTGTATCATTTATAGATGACTTCTTTAGGAGATGTTAGGTGTATCCAATTAGAAGGAAGGTTGTAATAGACTCGACTGTACGATTTGATCAACGCTAAAAGATCCCTACATATGCTCTTAATTTTAGGGTAATTTTTTTATTGTAAAGAATTCTACCAAAATTTCAGTAGAGTTTCGTTTGTATTTAGGACATCTCAAGTTATCGACAACTATCAATTTACTCCATCAACCCATCATCACAAGGTCCAATAATTTCAGACCTTATTTCAATCATCAATATTCAACACCTCATACAATCCACACAATATATCCTATCACGAATGCCATTAGCCGAAGCTAATCTTGTAATTCATTTCCCAACAATCCTATCACGGATGCCATTAGCCTAAGTTAATCTTGTAATTCATTTCCTGGTAATCCTATCACGGATGCCATTAGTTGAAGCTAATCTTGTAAATATGCTAGACTTTATTTACATTGAACATGGCATTTATGCATTCACCAGAAGAACTTTAAATTGCATAAGTGCAAAAAGGAGGGAAAATCACACACCTGCTCCGCCTGTCTCATGACCGCCCCCAACAAGAGATCCAATCTTGGTTGCTTCTCCTGAATCACAAGGAAGTTTTTGGTCATGATCCCTTCAAGCTGAATGTTATAGAGAATCCATATTCATTCATTACACAGAGGGTGTCACACCCTCGCGAGAGCGGGACGTCGCGGTGACCCTTCCCGAAGTGGAGATTGATGTCGGGGTCTTTGTTTTCTGAAAAAGAGAGTTGCCACCTAGAATTATGGTCACTAGGAAACCTAACTGGTCTTTCAGAGATTCTAAGGTAAGGGACTGGTTACGTAAAGGTAAGGAAACCTAAGCTAAGCGCTTGACGTTTGGTTTGCCTTATAATTTCTATGGTGCTGATGTTTTCTAATCCCATCAGTTTTCCTAGAATAAATCTGCTATGATGAACGAACACGGGCTCAAAGTCCAAAAGAAAGAAAAACCTGGCCAATATCGATCATACCTTTAGATATGTCTATAGAGTGCCAAGGAGAACCGATGCAGATCTCTTGAAATTTTGTGTTTGATTTGGACTAAATTTATAACCTATGAATTAAGAGATAGATAAGATAGAAATCTAAGGAGATTCAATGTGCTTAAAAGCTCATTTTTCCTCTAGTATTTCAAGTGTTCGCGACTCATAAATCGCAAGGAAAAGACATAAAAATTTAGAAATCTAAGGAAATTTAGAGCGCTTTAAAAGCCTATTTTTGCCTTAGTGTTTCATACTCTCACGACTCGTAAACCATGGAGTGAAAAATTGAAATGTCCCTAATTATAATTAAGGCTTCTTTCAAGGATGTGTGATTAAATAAATAATAGTGACTTATTATTCCTAGAAAAGTATTTTGGATATGTTACACTTTGGGTTTCTTTATCCTCTTTATCCAAATATTAACAGTGAATAATAACAAATTTATCCCAATAATATTTTGGATATTAACCTCTTTTGGATTTCTTTATCCAAATATTAATAGTGAATATAAATGAATTCCCCAAAAATAAGATTTTTATATTTTTGGAATATTGGCCAATACCCTTTAGAGATTTACAAACATGTTGTAAAATCCAAAATACAAGAAAATAATTTTTTTTAAGAAATTCATGCGAAAACACATTTTCAAAACTTCAAATATTTTTTTTTATAAAAAAAATAAATGTTCAAAATATATTAAGGTATTGGCCGTATGCAACACACAAGAAAACATTTTTTTAGGCATGCGTCCAACGCAGCCCATGTGGCTGGGTTGAACCCAGCAGGCCTAGCCGGGTCACTTGCCCAAACCAGTGACCCGGTTGGGCAAACAATGCCTCCTTAGTTATTGTTCAAGTGAATTATAATTCACTTGAACAGTAACAAAAACATGCACAATAACCGTGTAATTAAATTTGCAAAGTGAAAACAATGCAGGGCGCTTACCTGATAACTAACGGGCGAAGATGATGATGCTAAAGCTCTTGCGAACAACTGGTGATCACTGGTTCTGGAGACAATGACAAATGCTAGCAAAGCTGGTGTTGGTCTCTGTCTTTTTCTTCTTCTCGATGCTCTCTCTAAAGATGGCAAAGACGATGATGAAGGTGTGATGTGCTGGTGGAATGGACGTTCTTCCCTCGGTGTTTTCTTGCTCTTTCTCTATTTTCCTGTTGGCTGCCTCTCTCTCGTTACTCTTCCTCTCTTTCTTTTCTTTTTCTCTTTCCCTCTCTTTTAGGTCAACAGAGGAGGCTTATATATAGCCTATACGCAGCTCCATTTAGGAAACAAAACACACTAATCTAGGATACAATTCCAGGTTACTTATAATCAGATAAAACAAAATACGAAACCAGAACACTCTTATGATTCTAGTGATTACTTTCAAGTAATTAGAGGATGGTGTGACTGCTTTCTGTCCTTCCATAGCTGGCACCGTGAGGCACCAACTGTTTCCTTTGTATTGAGGTAGGAAAAAAAACATGATCTGCAGCTCAAAAATCAGGCGAGAGAATCATGGAAACCAGCGGGAATAGTTGTGCAGAGAAAAGGAAAGAATTGCAGAGGGGGAGGATTGTGCAAAGAAAAGGAAAGAATTTCAAATGGGGAGGATTGTGAAGAGAAAAGGAAAGAATTTCAGACAGGGAGGGGTGCCATTCAGAACACAAATGAATAGTATCATGTTGCAAAGTCGTATTTCCTTATCCAGCGTGGTATAATTCCTGTCATTTTCTGATGATCTAGTCCCCCTCTTCAACTTCTTAAAAACTAGCCCATTTCCTTCTAATTTCATCTTCAATTAAATCCCTCATTTTAGCACTTTTCAATTCAATCATTGGTAAAAAAAAAGGTCCTTCAAACCGGCCCGTAATCCCTCAAATCAGACTTGCAAACTCAGGCTAGAACCCTTCTCGCGACAAGATTATTTGCTTTCATGACCTTCAAACGGGAATATCTTGAGCTTTTGATATCGAAATCAGGCGATTCAAAAACCCAAATTCATCTACATGTACAGGACTACAATCTGAAGAACAGAATCGTTTTGAAGAACAGAATTTGGCTGCAATCTGTTTGGTCAAAAAGGGTCTCCTGATCTGATTTGGAAATTGACAATGTCGAGCATCCCAAATCTGACTAAGAGTTTAACAGAAGAATAGTGGGCCCTAAGACCCAATAAAGGTGTTGATCAATTCTTTAACATGTCATGAATGACAAAATATAGCTAGGATTGCTAGATATTGCACGAAATCGAGTCAGAATGAAAGCGTAAGTTGGAACAAAGTTGGTATTACAACAGAATTTCGACAGTAGTAGAATCAGTTTTTTTAGTGCAAATTCTGAGGGATTTATCCAATCTTAAAGACTAGATAAAGAATGAACGAGTTTAGCATCACGAAGACTCCTAATTAATCTAAGAATCCTGATGATTTCGGTAACGAAGGGGAAGGATAAAGAGAGTAGAAAATAGCTGAAACAGGGTTCGAAAAACATTTCTTTCTTCTCTTCTTTTGTCAATTCCTCAACAATCACTCCTGCATTTGGTTCAAAAGAGGTACACACCATCTCTAGCATGTGGGGCTAAAAAATGAGTAACAACAATGACATTGAAAATGCTAAAAAAACGATGCAAAAATATCAAAAATGCATTTTTTGGGGTTTTCGTTGTTTTTTGCTATTTTTGGTTTTTTTTCCAAAAATTTATCAAAACATGGGTCAAAAATTGGGTAGCAATAGAGGGAACGAAAAACACAGGAAGAAAACAGCATATCGAAGTAGAGGAGAGAAGAAGAAGAACCACCGTCTGCCACCACAGCCGTCCATAGCAACAATAGTGCCACCAGTGCTGCCCAGTCAGTTTCCTTCTTATGCTTCTTCTCCGGTAGCCCTCCACTGCTCTACAAGTGAATAGTGGAAAGTGAATTAATTAACTCTCCAGTGTTCACATTGCATGTGAACAGTGGAGAGTGCTGCACTGTTCACTAGGCTGGACTTGTGCGGCCCAGCCCAAAATGAGTGGGCCGGGTCCGGCCCATTCCAAAAAAATTTTTGCAAAAATTTATGATTTTCTCGCATGTTTTTCTATCCATTTTGATTAATATCGGTTTATATTTTTATACTGTAAAGATACAAATTTGATATTAAAATACCCGATTTGTCAAAACGTTGCAAAATTTATATATATATAATCTTGTTTTCATGCATACGACAAAGTCTCTTTAAAAAATTCATATTGTATTTTCATACAGCAAAGAAAAATTCAAAAAAATATTTTAGCATGCATTTTGGCTTTAATAACCAGTTTATTAAAGCCATAAGAACAAGGCCAAAATTTCAAAAAATAACAAAAAAATTATTTTGTTCTCTTTTAGTATCTGTTGTTATGACCTCATACGTAAGACGTATTCTGGATATTAAATTCTTTTGTTGATGTTAGAACGGTTAGGTTTTACCTGATAAGATAAGGATCTCCTTACCGAGGAGGACTTTTCTTAAACCATAGACAGACCAACAATCAAAAATACAATAAAACCGTAGCATATATCAGACAATAAAACAATACAGCTTACCTTAGGTAAGAGATATTTGAGGTGCTAATACATTCCCTTTACACAACAGTCCCTCTACCCGATCTTTGAGACCAGTTAGGGTTCCTAGTGACCAAAATACTAGGTGGCGACTCCCATTCCTGCTTTCCACAGATAAAAGACAATAATTCCTTGTCTTCCCACATTTGCCAAATAGATACACATACATTTGAGAGTGGAAGATATCGTCGCGGCGCCGCACACGTGCGACATAATGGCGACTCTGCTGGGGACCTTGTGGACTAAGCTTTGTTTTTGTCTGATCATTGTGTTTTATTGTTTGGTTTGCATGTTTATTGTTAACATGCATTTTCTTTATTTTTTTCTTACATGCCTTAATTTTTGTACATATTTGTTCATGTATTGTGTAGAATTGCCTTATGCATCGCATGTCTTAAATTTTTGGGAAGAACACATAAGCTTATAAGATAGGTGGGGGATTAGCGATCTGCCTTATGACTATTGGTTAGGTTTCAAATGCGTGAAACACCCAACTCATATCTGAGCGCTTGCTTGGCAATGATGGGCATACGTGCCCTTATATTGTCTTTACGAAGACCATCACGAGGCAAATATGAGACCCTTTTGAGACTAGGTAGAAAACCACCCATCATGTAATGGCCCAAAACCTATCCTTAGAGTATGAACTCCCTAATGCGCATGTACATATATACATTTGCATCCATATGCATACATCAATTCATTGGTAAATAACATACATACAATAGGTTGAAATATAGGTCCCCTACAAGTCTACAACACCCGACTTCGAGCAAGAACATGTAAGATGAAGAGTGCGCTCATCGTGACCCCCATTTTCAAGAAAAGTTGGAGCCTCTAAAGACAAGCGTGGCTTGCCTCACTAGCTTACTCGAGCAAACACTAAGAAATACATATGGTGAAGGTCATTCTAACGGATCGGTCACCTTTAATCAGACTCTTACAACAGCTCAGCCCAAAGAAAGAATGAGTGAACATGGTCAAAAGCCTCAACCTAATCCAGCATTTGTGCAGTCAGCGACACCTGCACCAGCCCTGACAGTCATTGATGCATTTGCCCACGAGTCCCACAAGGCCAAGTCATCTGATAGCATTGATCAAGATAAGATGGAGGCGCTGGAAGCCAGAATTAGAGTCGTTGAAGGGGTAGACTTATATGATCTAGTATGAGCAACAAAGATGTGTCTGGTCCCAAATATGGTTGTCCTAAAGAAGTTTCGTGTTCCTGAGTTCATCAAATATAGTGGAGCATAATGCCCCATGACTCCTCTCAAGTCCTACTGCAATAAAATGGCAGAAGTTGTACATGATGAAAAACTACTGATGCACTTTTTCAGGATAGCTTAAGTGGGGCAACATTGAGCTGGTACATGAGATTGGACAACATAAGGATCCAGAGATGGAAAGATCTGGTGGATGCTTTTGTCAAGTAGTACAAGTATAACATGGACATTGCTCCCGACAGAACCAGCTTGTCCAATCTAGACAAAAAGGATAAAGAAAGCATAAGGGAATACGCTCAAAGATGGCGGGAATTAACTGCTCAAGTACATCCTCCACTTCTGGACAAAGAGATGGTCACTTTATTTTCCGACACACTCAAGGCACCATATTACGAGCATGTGATGGGTAGTTCGGCCAAGCAATTCACTAACGTTGTGGTAGTGTGTGAACGCATAAAGCTAGGCATCAAGAGTGGTAGAATTTCTGCACCCACCAAGAAAAAAGGCTTTAAAAGGAAGGAGGTCAACCATATTGAACATAGCTATAAGGGTAGGAAAAATTCATCCCAACACTACCATACTCCATCCTAAATTCTCTCTGATCAGAAGTTACTCCATGAGCTTACAAAGGTTAGTCTACCCTTTTGTGAGCATTGTGTTATAAGTAAACAACACAGGTTGAAGTTTGACACATCAATATCTAAGAGCAAATACATCTTGGACTTGATTTATTCTGATGTTTGGCAAGTACTTGTTATATCCTTGGGAGGAGCAAGATACTTTGTATCATTTATAGATGACTTCTTTAAGAGATGTTGGGTGTATCCAATTAGAAGGAGGCTGTAACAGACCTGACTTACAATTTGATCAATGCTAAAAGATCCCAACATATGCTCTTAGTTTTAGGGTAATTTTTTTTTGTAAAGAATTCTACCAAAATTTCGGTAGAGTTTCGTTTGTATTTAGGACATCCCAAGTTATCGACTACTATCAATTTACTCAATCAACCTATCATCACAAGGTCCCATAATTCCGGGCCTTATTTCAATCATCAATATTCAACACCTCATACAATCCACACAATATATCCTATCACGGATGCCATTAGCTGAAGCTAATCTTGTAATTCATCTCCTGGCAATCCTATCACGGATGTCATTAGCCAAAGCTAATATTGTAATTCATGTCCCGACTATCCTATCATGGATGCCATTAGCCGAAGCTAATCGTGTAATTCATTTCATGGCAATCCTATCACGGATGCCATTAGCCGAAGCTAATCTTGTAAATACGCTAGACTTTATTTACATTGAACATGGCATTTATGCATTCGCCAGAAGAACTTTGAATTGCATAAGTGCAAAAAAGAGGGAAAATCACACACCTGCTCGGCCTGTCTCCTGACCTCCTCCAATAGGAGATCCAAACTTGGTCGCTTCTCCTGAATCACAAGGAAGTTTTTGGTCATAATCCCTTCAAGCCGAATGTTATAGAGAATCCATATTCATGCATTACACATATGTTACTTTCTATGCATGTTTATTTCCTCATCATAACATACATACACATATCATGTATATTTTCAGAGTTAGTATCTTAATGTGCAAGTCTCCGCACGACTCAATTCTTATATATATACATATAGTATTCACGTGAAAGTCTAATTGTTACTGTCTTAGATATCTCACCTTTTGTAACAGTCTCGTTGAATTTCATGGATTTTAGCCACCAATTTAACATCTCTAATGAATTATTAACATCTCATAAATCCATTACATATAAAATCTAATAAGGGCCACCAATCAACTATATTCCTCATCAGACATCTACATGAAATTTAAGAAGTTGTAAAGAGATATTAAAAAAAAATAGTCTACTGCCATTACCTTGATTCATTCTCATTGCATCCATAATCATATTCCTGTAAGGATTAATGTTGTCATTTGCAACTCCATGCACGTTGCTAGCACTAGA
>Ga0307518_10002599_pt1 | contig 13146 bp, 9 predicted proteins | sample 25_EM_MG_FD_203889 | JGI IMG/M metagenome (GOLD analysis project Ga0307518, IMG submission 203889) | Populus trichocarpa ectomycorrhiza microbial communities from riparian zone in the Pacific Northwest, United States - 25_EM | ecosystem: Host-associated > Plants > Roots > Unclassified | place...
CCTGTTTATTTATATATATATATATATATATATATATATATATATATATATATATATATATATATATATATTATTCTTTGAGAATTAATATCTATATATGTTTTCCTTAAATCTTTATATTTCTACACAATTTACTCGTTTGTTAGTTTACGTACATAAATGGTCACATCTTCACTTTTTATTTTATTTTTGGATCTTATTGTTAAGAATATTTTAGAATAAGCTTTGATATATATATAGTGATTAAATTCGTTCTTGGTAAGAAACTTAGATCCTAAGCAGGTTATCTACATCTAGGTGGTGCACATGTTCACGATTAATTATCTTTTTTATCCCTTTAGAAGTTCACCCCTTTAATTCTTATGATGAATTATTAAATTATATATCCCAATAATATATATAAAAGATCAACTTACCAGTTGAGGCGTGCAAATTCACTCTCTTGAAAAGTAGATCGCGCTCCTCAGAGATTATTTTTTATAAAGATTTTAGAGAAAAAATCTCTTTTATAATTAATAATCCATTTTCAAGAAATAATTTTGTTATAATATTCTTGAAAGGTGGGTTATATCATATTAATTTATAGTATAAAATATAACCAGTTTAATATAGTTATTGTGACTTAAAACCCCAAATAAATCTTCAATTAAAATTTGATTAATAAATATATAACTATTAATAAATCTGCAATATTACTTGATTCCTTGCAAGCTTTTCTTCCAATTCTTCCTTTTCTTTCCAATTTTGTACGGGGCTGGAAGGTAATATATTTTTTGAGGAAAAAAATAACGATATAATTAAGAAAAATAAATGTAATTAACAAAATATATTCAGTGGAAAGAAAATCACTACGTTTATAGTTTTAATTATACAATTCACCTTCCCAAAAAAAAGAAAGTCATCAAATTAAGAAACAGTCTTCAATTATGGATCAGTAAAAGATTTGCATTTTGCTTTCTTTCTTTGAACTTGACAGAATATATGTGCAGTTAACGAGCATGAATCTGGCTAAATCAACAATCTATTAATGTTAAATTGGTTTTAGCCGATGGTTAATTACTCCTCTCGAAAAGGGGGGAGGCTATGTTCAGAAATTAATCAAATTAACCAGATATATAGTACATTAATGGTGAAGAGATTCTTACATTAATTAGACCTCAGAAAGAAAATGGTCCAAATTCAAGCAAGAGGTGGTTATTACCATGTATATAAATTAATGTTAATTATACTGAAATACGATTCACCTAAAGATTTTCTTAACCAAGTGAAATGATTTAAAAGGAAAATCCATGCCAGCCGAAGATCAGTACTAGATGAGAATCGATGTACATTGAATGGAAATACGAATATGCATCGAATCCATTCAAGATACGAAGATACGAACTCCAAAAATACTCCTTGCATGCATCCGAATAAATATAGTAAGGCAATAATTACTCTCAAAATCTGTAGATATTTATACAGCCCAATCCCACCTTGAATCCATCAAGCAAACATCCTCGACGTCTCTATAGCTAGGCTGAATATTCCTATAATGGCAGCTTTTCGATCTCCTCTCTCTTTTGCTCTAGCAATTGCACTTCTGTGTGTTTCTGGCTTTGGCTGCATCTATGCCCGCAAAGTTGGCTTCACTGTGGACCTAATCCACCGTGATTCACCACTGTCCCCTTTCTACAACTCTGAAGAGACTGACCTCCAGCGTATCAACAATGCTTTGCGTCGATCCATTAGTCGTGTCCACCACTTCGATCCAATTGCTGCTGCTTCGGTCTCTCCTAAAGCGGCTGAATCTGATGTTACATCCAACAGAGGTGAATACCTCATGAGTTTATCCTTGGGCACACCGCCTTTTAAGATTATGGGTATAGCAGATACAGGAAGTGATCTGATATGGACACAGTGCAAGCCATGCGAGAGATGTTACAAACAAGTGGATCCTCTTTTTGATCCAAAGTCTTCCAAAACTTATAGAGATTTTTCTTGTGACGCAAGGCAATGTAGCTTGCTGGATCAAAGTACTTGCTCTGGTAATATTTGCCAATACCAATATTCTTATGGTGATCGATCGTACACCATGGGAAATGTTGCTTCTGATACTATCACTTTGGATTCCACAACAGGCAGTCCAGTGTCTTTCCCTAAAACTGTCATTGGTTGTGGACACGAAAATGATGGAACCTTCAGTGACAAAGGTTCAGGTATCGTTGGCCTTGGAGCCGGTCCACTGTCCCTTATTTCTCAAATGGGTTCTTCAGTCGGTGGCAAATTCTCCTACTGTTTGGTGCCACTTTCCTCCCGAGCTGGAAACTCGAGCAAACTAAACTTTGGTAGCAACGCTGTTGTTTCAGGTCCTGGAGTTCAATCTACCCCATTATTATCTTCAGAAACCATGTCCAGCTTCTACTTTCTAACTCTAGAAGCCATGAGTGTTGGAAATGAGAGAATAAAATTCGGTGATTCTTCTTTGGGAACCGGTGAGGGAAACATCATCATTGATTCAGGTACAACTTTGACAATTGTTCCAGATGATTTCTTCTCCAATCTTTCAACAGCGGTAGGCAATCAAGTTGAGGGACGGCGTGCTGAGGACCCAAGTGGATTTCTGAGTGTTTGTTATAGCGCTACTTCTGATCTCAAGGTTCCTGCAATCACTGCACATTTCACTGGTGCGGATGTGAAACTTAAACCCATTAACACCTTCGTTCAAGTTTCAGACGATGTTGTGTGCTTGGCCTTCGCCTCTACTACATCAGGAATTTCAATCTACGGAAACGTTGCACAAATGAACTTCTTGGTAGAATATAACATTCAAGGGAAGTCCCTGTCTTTTAAGCCAACAGATTGCACCAAAAAGTAATTCGGTAGCCATATGATAAATTTACGTTTTATTGCTTTGCGCACGTGTTAACAATATATCCACATTTGTATTGCTGGCCTCTGTTCTGAGATCAAAATCTAAACCAGTATTTTTTTTTTTTCCGTATCCTTTATCTGTGTGTTATATTTTGCCTTTCATCCACAGAGTTGAGTGCATGGATTGTAGGGAATGAGGGGAGAACAAAGGAAATTTATAGGGACGAAATTTAATCTCTTTTATTAGGGTATTAAAATGAGGAAATGAAGGAGATTATTAAAGCTTTTTGGATTGTAATAGTAGTTATAGTTAAAAATATTTTTTTATTTATAAATATATTAAAATAATATTTTTTTATTTTTAAAAAATTATTTTTCATATCATATTAAAATAATCTAAAAATATATTAAAAATTTTATTTTTAACAAAAAAAAAAAAAATCATTTGCATACAAACAAGCACTAAAATTCATATAATGCCACCCGCCACGCCCACAACGGTTATAATTACTGCTGAAAGTTGACGGTGATGGTATAAATATGTCAATAACATAACTGAATCTTAACTGTGCATGTCCAAGTCGATGGTTATACAGGAAATCTCAACTTTACAGTCTAAATGCATACAAAATAATACAGACACCTATTCATATGTCATTACAATGGGCATTAATGGGTCTCAACTTGTTCCGTAGTCTAACAATTCCCACCTGAATGGACGGAACACATACAGTACCTCAGGACAACTCTTGAATAAAAGAGCCACACAGACACAAACCGCAGCAATTGCCACCATTGAGAACATTGCAGGCCTGTACAGCTGAGACCTGCTGGCTGTTCCATAAACCACCTTCTGACTGCAAAGCTTGCAGTTGCGCTGAATGGGTCTCAATTCTGTATGTCCAATCTCAAAGCCACTGGTCAACCCTTCATTTTGCTTCTCGTTAATGGCAATGTTACTGTTTGAAAGATTGCTAGGGATGTCAAGCACCACATGCCCAACAACTTGTCTCTTACTTTTCTTTTGTACCAGATGGATGTATGAGTAGTGACCACGCAAGCGAGCATAATCTTCAGGCGAGAAGCCTGTGCTGTCACGGGCATTCTTCCATGCTACAATACCCACCTGAAATATAACATACAAGTGAAGTCTTATATAAAACGAAGACAAACTAAAAATCCCCGCCAGATATGTAACAGTGATTGAGAAGCAGTCTTGGGTTCAATTTCCAAGATGTAATTCAATGACTGCTGATAAAAAAAATTTGCTTCCTGTCCAGACATGATTTTTTTTTTAAAAAAAAAAAAAAAACAAATGAAAGCACCACGAGGAATGGAAAACCATCCACTGGCTATGCAAAATAAAGACAAGTAATATAAACCTTGAGAAGTGGAATGAAAACAAAACAAGGCCGCTATATTAAAGGCCAGAATATAAAACAATCAAATGAAGCAAGATTTCACTTCAAGACATCGTCTATCATCACTAAATTGAATTAAAAAGAGAACTCCAGGAACAATATAAAATGAGGGGAACATATAGCTTAATCAACACCCTCCTGATTAACTTCTCGATCTAAAGCGATCCTGCTCATCAAATTAGGTTTGCAAATCAAGCAATCAAAAAAGATTAGATTATATTTCAATTACTATCACTGATTATTGCTGTGACAACATAAGTATGAACACAGTGATCCAGATTGAAGAGGCGCAGAAAATACAACTGGTGGTGGTAAATATTCATGCCAGAGTACAAATGCAAAATTTATGAGAAAGCTCTCCTCAGAAGGTCCAGAAATTAGTTTATTAGAAAAAGAATTACCATTCCAGGATCTTCAGTTAATGCATCCAGTACATCTTCAGAACCATCTTTACCAGCTGCAATGTGAAGAGGTGTCAAACCAGCAGGGCCTATGACATCTGGCCTAAACAAAATGCTCTCATGGCTTCCACCATCCAGTGCCTTGTCTTTGGATCCAAATTTATCAGGAACATATCTTAATAGGAGCTCCACAAGAGACCTAGAATTCCTCCTCACAGCTCTGTGAAGAAGACCCATTTCTGATAATGCTTCATTCAGAGACAACTGGTCTCCAGTACAAACAATTCCGTTGTGCAGTATGTTCAAGAGTTTTCTTACAACAGCACACCATTCATGGTCCATGGAGAACTCCATGAGCCAATTGAATCTTCTTAAAGGGAAGAGATCCATGCTAGGATTCAAGTGGCCCAATCTGGACTTTAGCTGGCTTCTGTGAAGAAGCCAGCCCATTTCATGAACGAAGTCCGTCGCTTGATTTTTGGCTTCCATTTTTTCAGTTTCCCCAAAATCTGCATCTGTTTCAGTAAACTCCAATGCACCCTCAAGCATGCGAATCTCTGAACATACATCTTCCTCTGCAACTAAAAAGGGAAAGAAGCTGCTGCTAAAGCCATGATCTTCGATCTGGATAGAAAAAAGATTGAACTTAGCATACAGAGAGGCACACTCAAAAAAGTACAAGTATTCTACGAAAGCAAATTTGCAAATGCTTGAAAATACTAAAGAATCGAGATGACTCAACATAGGGGTTAGTTTAAAATACAGTTTCAAGAAAAGAATTATCCTTGAGAGAGTAATGAATTTCGCTCCAGACAAGCGTAGATACATCTAGTTCATAATCTCCTTGAGATAGTAATGAAGTTATCCCCAAATCAACCTAGATATATCTAATTCACAAAGCCACATTCAAAGTACTTCAATAGTCAATCTGTTCACTTATTAAGTTCCACTTTAATAAACACACGTATTCAGTGGAAATAAGAAAAAAAAAATCTTAGATTCGAAACTAGCATATATCCAATGCTGAATAAGTAAGGATAAGAAAAGAACAGGATTGAGATGAGAAGCAGAAGGCAACACCTCAATGAATCCTCTTCCAGTCAATGTGGGGATAGAGCAAGATAAGTTCACACATTGGACCTCATCATGACCTTTGAAGCTACCAACATCATCCATCAACTCCTGAGCATTATCTTGAACCATATAGTTCCCTTCTACCGCACAGAGTAATCTGAAAAACAGGAGGAAAGCACAAAGGTAGCTTAGTGGCACATTAAACCAACACAATAAAAAAGAGACTGCACAAAATATAGGAAGCCAAAGCTTCTTCTTAAACAATTCTATGTCATATGAAAACCAGCAATCATCACCTTGTGGCAGGCCGAGACAAGTTGATGCCCTTAATACAAAATTTAGCTTTCTCAGATGCAGATATGGCAATTGGCTTGACACTCAAAATTTTGCTATAGTTGTTGCTTCTGAGAGGTAAGGATGTATCAACAACAACCTGACCTGCAACACAAAATTCACAATATTTCATTCATAAGTCTTGTTATTACTAAACCATTCTTCTAGATTTCTAAATTACTTGGACAATCAAAGGCAACAGACCATTATAAACAAATGCTATCTGATTTTGCACCCTAATGTAGACCCATCCAGTTCTCCAGAAAGTGTTGTCCGATACATCCAGAAGCCTGCTCAAACTGGAGCCAAGATCACAGCAAAGCTATACACAGGAAAAGTAAATTGTAAGGCCACAAATGTTGTCTGGAGAAGTTTGGATCAATAACAATGATCAGAGTGCATGAAGCTTACTTCCGCCCATGCAGCCTCAGCCTGACGAAGATAAATGGTCAGAATGATACAGCCAGGCCTAATGTAGCTTTCAATATCAGTGGGACTATGAGATAGCCAGTCCAGAATCTGAAAACCCAAACATTTCAGAGAATCATATTTTGTAAGGAAAGAAACATCAAACAGCAGCACTGAACAAATTAAATTTTGAGTACCTGGGAACGCAGGACAAAAGGAAAATCATTTGGTTCTTTCCCAAATAATTTAAAAACTATTCGATCTGTGCGGCTCTGAATGGTAGAAAAGGGAAAAAGTTTACTGATGAAAGTCAAAAGACAGAACAGATGCTTCATCTGCATAATGAAATATAAATCTAGGGACAAATACAAGAAATCAACATTTCACCAAGTCTCAGCTGAAAGGTGAGATGTTCTTCTAAAAAGAAATGCCTTACTATTTAAAATGGAAAATCTTGGGACAATTGTGCTACTATAGAATGATATAACATCGTAGTGCTAAAATATTACTTTCAATGGGACTATAGGAATATATTCTTGGTGCCAGCATACCTGAGCTTCTCCACTGGAACTAGAAGGTGACTGTGCGGAAGCTGAATCTGAATTTCCACTTGTCTGAGGAGGACTCGACTGACGGGAGTCTTGTTGTACCCATGAAGGGCAATCAAGGGAGCTAGTCATTGCATTCACAGGAGCAGGTGATCTCTCTATATCTTCAATGCCATCATCTGAGTCAATATAAATGTCATTCAAATCAAAGTTGTTCATCTTGACCTGTCCTGCTGTACTCTCTCGAACTTCTGAATACGTTGCAAAGTTGTTTGGGATGCTAGGTTTCAAGGAAGATGCGGTCTGTATGTTTGCACCATTAGCATCATGCAAATGCTTAACTTGTTGCGGCATACCAGACATAGGTACTGTCAGGTGCTGTTTTAAAGGCTTTGAGGGTCCTTCACCATTTGAGAGTAAAGTTGAATCTACCGCTGAGTTTCCAAATGATGTGCTCAAATCTCGAGGTTCCTGCAATTGTCCAAAGATGTTTCCTCCTCTATGTTCAACGTCATGGCTTGCAAGGCTCCTTAAAAGATGAGATAACAGATCCTGATCAGTTGTCTGGTCTGACCTATTGGCTGCAGTTCAAAAGGGACAGAATTATTAAATATCAAATACACGTTACTCATCCAACAAGATAATACAGGGTGACCCAGGTTTAGAGGGAGCAAATGAAGCCCACAACACGAAACAGCAAATCAAGGTAATATCAATGGACAAAGTGGGAATCCTCGAGGAATTAATTCTGATAAGTTCTAATAGGAGAAGCATGGAGTTCCTTACAATGCATGTTTGAGAGTATCCTCAAGAGACTTATCAACAGATAGCCACTGGTCTGATCATCATTCATCGAACTTCCATTGCCAACAGTATCAGGATTTGTCTTCCTCCTCCTTTTATTATGGCCAGCCAGACGTCTACGACAACTTCTCTTTCCTTCATCGAACTCTTGAAGGACATGAAACCTGCAAAAAAGTTGACACGGCATCGGTTAAAAGAATTTTTTCGGAGGAATATAAGGTACTGCAAACCATAATATGTATAAGATATCACTATTTATGTTCAAAATATGTACCCGTTCTAATATAGCAGTAAATAACCAATAAAGATCAGAGCATCGAGCATTTAAACACATACCTACTGCACTGCTGACAGAAACGCTGCATAGCATTTCCCACGAGAGCTTTGCTAGCCTTGGAATGCATCTCGCAAACCTTATGCCTCCTGTGATAATCCTTGGCATTGCTCAGATCAACCCCACAATCCTCCACCTGACAAACTGCACGGCTCAAGCCACTCCCAACTAATTTCGTCTTCTTTCCGATGCTTCCCTCCCAATTCCCTGCATCCCTTTCACCACCAAGCTTCAAACTAAGGCCACCAGTTTCTCGATCATTCAAATTGTCATCATCAATGACAACAACCCTTCTCCTTTTCTCCAATTCCCTCTTTCCTTTCTCAGCTCCCAGATTCACTTCATCGGAGCATGAGGATGAACTGTTGGACGAATTACCGGTGGCCAGAATTCCTGTCCCGACCCCATGAGAGGAAAACTGCCTACTGATACCGGTTGATGGTACCGGATTCAAAGGGCTTGCAATAAAAAGATCGCCATCCCATTTCCAATCATTCAAATCCCATTCTAAACCTCTCTTCCCTACTGTCCGCATATCGGAGGGGGGCGTAGCATAGAAATGATGAGCTTCACCTCCAAATCTAGCCTCCATAACGAGTACCCAAAAGATCCAAAATTTCACAAACTGAACCAACACTGAGAACTAAAAAGAAAAACAGCAAAACCCCAGATAAACTAAACCAAAAAAGACGAAAGATTTAAATGAAAATCACACCTAATCAGCGTCGCTTCTTCCCCAAAAGTACAAAAAAACCACACCCACACACCCATGATTCCAGTTAACCGCAACCCACATACCAGATTACCCTTTAATCAAACTACCTATCCCTCCAAAACCCACTTAACAAAAAACCAAAAACCCTTACCCGACTTCCAGCTCTAGAATTTCCTCAATTGAATCAATCATAGAAAGAAAAGTAAGCAAAAAAAGACTTCACTTGCCAGGAAGTAATTTAATAATCCTGTCTAAAGAGAAGGAAAAGAGATCGGACTTGTTGCCGGAAAGTGATGTCAAGTGAGCGAAAAGGTGGTGTAATGATGACGATGATGATGTAGAAGAGATGTGGAAATGGTAAGGTGAGAGGTATAGTACATAGAAAGATAGAAGCAATCAACAATCTTTAGTGCTTTTATTTACCTAGACATGAAAGTAAAAAAAAAAGTAATGTGGAATGAGAGGGGGGGAGAGAGACAACAACAGTACCATCCAACAACACCAAAATGGTGGGTCCCTTCTCACACCGCGTGTCTCTCTCGCCCTTCCCGGAACCAAAACTCACAAAAAGAAAAAGATGCCTTCTTCCCCCACTTTTTTTTTCTTCTTTCTTCTGTTATTTTCCTCTCATCTCATTCATGTTGTCGTAGCTGTTGTTGTTGCGTGGACTGCTACTAAGCAATGAAAAACAGTGTTGATACGATGGTAGTTTTGATAACACCCCATATTTCTTAGTTTTGAAAGTTTTTTTGACCAGCAATGAAATGAAGTTTTGGAAAAGTGTTTTCGAGACTTGTTTGTAACAGTTTCAATCATGCCAAAAGACAGCTCTCACAAGCGAAAGCTATCTTGGTTTTACCAGTTTGAGATCATTTGATACGATGGTAGTTTTTGTAGTGTGTGTGTGTGAGTGTGTGTCTATATATATATATTGCATTGTTTCTTTGTAAAAATTAAAATAATCTATCAAAAGACATGTTACTTTTTTTTTTTCAAGATCTGTTGTATCGTGAAATATTTTTTTCTGAAAACAGAAAGTTAAGCTTTTTTTCTTATCTAATAAAGAGTGTTTGCTAAAAAAAAAAACAGATTGTAATAGTAATGATGATTTAATGTGTTTTTTATTTAGAAATATATTAAAATATAGTTTTTTTATTTTTAAAAAATTATTTTTGACATCAAAACAATCTAAAAATATAAAAAAAATATTTTGAATAAAAAAATAAATTTAAATCTTTTAAAAACACGATACAATTCAAAACACAGACAAAGGCTAGCTATAAAATGCAAACATGTCTTATAGATCAATCTAAAATCTAGTTGATTCAAGTTTAGACTAGACTGAGTTAAAAATAATATAAAACGAAATTTACTTGATGGAACCAAGGTTAACACATGAACTACGTTAAATATAGACAAAAATCCATTAATTTTTCTAGTCTAAACAATATTATTTTAATTTTTTTAAAATTAACTTCAATTAACCTTTTCTTAACCTTCTCAACTCAACTCAACTCATGAATCAAGTCTTACACAGGTTGGGTTTTAAGCTGCCAAGTACAAACATTAGTCACACGATCCATCTACAGTTACAGTGAAGATTAGAGTCGATGCAATAAATTTCTTGGAGCACTTCCATAAAAATTAAAAAAACACGACCATTCTCTTTCTTCCTCTCTGCCCCATACTCTTGAATGTTTAATTACAGAGTTTCTTCTTTCAATCTAACTACAGTAAAGATATCCATGGCTTTGATATTTTTTCTGTTGCTTGGCCTCTTTTTACTTGATGACACAGTAATCTCTAAATATGCTTTCTTGGGGTATACATATTATAATCACTGTCCAAGATGAGAAATGATTAGACGGAAAATCTTGAAATAAACACAGTAGGTGGACGATATGGAAGGTTCTTGATGGATTGCTACTTTTCTGATACAACACACATGTATATCCCACGCCACGAATATAAATTAAAAGAAAAGCTAAAAGGTATAGTATTTTTATAGTGGATTTGCTTTTGTTTATTGTGGATTTTAATAGTAGAATAATGATTTTATCCTTCAAAAAAACACTCTAGATTGCTATATTTTTAGAAGTAAAATAATATTTTTATTTGATTTAATTGTCATTTGAGAATTGTTCAGGGGTTTTATTATTATTTTCTCATACTAATGCACGGCAAATGACATTAGTACACTTAAAAGTAAAAAATCATTCATCTCATAACAAAACGTTTTTCAAGTATTTAACCTTTTGATTTATAGTTAAATTATAAATTTACCCGTGTAAAAAACATTAAGTCATTGACACAAGGGTAATTCTATCTCTTCACTTAAGGGTTTTATTTTTGTGATTATTGGGTTGGTCAGGGGTAATAACATAATTTATCATTTAAATATTAATTTTTAACTTGAAAAAGCTATTGGCGCGTGCGGCTCATCCCGGTGGTTAAAAATATGATTTTGTCGTGTAGTTTTGTTCGTCTCCATGTCGTCTCCCTATAGAGGTGGCGCGTGTCACTAAAAAATGGTTGGTTTATCTCCAGTGGCCCTTTTTATTTCCTCCTCGTACAGTAAAAAAACAGTTTAAGAGAAAAGTCATATTATTTAACTTTATAAAATACATTGACATGTTCACAAATTTGGCCGGTTGACCTTGTTCACAGGTATGACAAGTTTAACCTTTTTTTTTTATATTTTTTTAACATCTTAGTATTGGTCTGGTGTTCGATTTAGCAATTATCTATTTTTTTAATCATATAGTTAAGTAAAAGATAGTTTGAAAAACAAAATAAATTATAATCCCGCTAGAGTCCATATCCTGGTTCACAAGTTCGGTGTGTTAACCCAAGTAACCTGATTCACGAGTTTGATGAATTTACCTACTGAACGAATATGATTTTTTTTTTAATTTTTGGTCCTTTGATTTTTTAAAAAAAATTCCTCGATTTTTTTAAAAAAAATTCCTCAATTTTTTTCTTTAATATTAGATTGGTTGGGAAATAAACTGCATGATTTATTTTTTATTGCTTTCCATAGGATTATCACTATCTCAAATAAGTGTTTATTTTTAGGTAGGTGTTCAATTTTATGAGCATATATTTTTATCATATAATTAAAAAAAATAATTTGTAAAAAAATTATTAAACTTAATATAGTCCATAACACATGTCATCGGGGGACTAGGATCAATCCAATCTGTTATCATTTCAATATTTTTTTTAAAAAAAATTGACATCTTAGAGTTTTTTTAAAAGTTAGGCCATGTATTTACTAATCATTAAGATTGCATTTGGACCCATGAAAACGATTGATTTAATTCGAACTAACTTCCGCACGGTTTAATTGGAAACTCGAGTTAGACAATGAACTAAGTCGTGAGGTTTCAAGATTAACTAGTTCGTTCAGGTTTAATAACACCGTAAAAAATTCTTCAAGCTCTTAATATTGTTTTTATACTTAAAAAGATTTGTGGATTGCACGTTTTTATTTTGTTTAAAACAATCTAGGATCACTGGGTTAGGGAAATCCAAGGTGAATGAACCAATAGATTAAAACTAGATCACTTGCACGTGCTACGTTGTGGGTCAAATAAAAAAAAACTAACATAAAAAATAATGTCTGGACATTGCTAATGTTTTTTTCTAGTAGAAATTTTTTTTAAACTGTTTGGGGATTGTTTTGATATAACTCGGTCAAATCCATAACTCGAGTCATGAGATAAGGATAACCTCATAAAAAGCAAACCAAAACAAATCACGAAGTTTAATTTCCAATCAACTCAATGTTTATGAACAAAATCAAGAGAAAAAATCACTTGGAAAAAGAGAAAAAAAACTTAAATCAATTAAATTAACTCATCAAACTTATAGTCTAGATTACGAGGCTGAGATAACCTCATAAAAAAATAAAAAAATTATGAAATTCAATCCTTAATAAATATAAATCCTTAATAAATATAATATTAAAAGATATAATTGAATTTTAAAAAATAAAGGCCAAAGAAAGAAAGAAAAATATTAGTCTAGTGAATAGTAATATAGGAGGAGCGATAAAGTAAAACTCCCTATATTAATTTTTGTTAATATTAATATTAATGTTAATGATTCAGTAAATATTTTATTAGAAAAAAAATTCAGGTGCTCATGTATATGTATTTGTGATATTTTAAGGGTATTGACAACGAGCTAGTCTGACAGATACTTTGTTTAAAAGAGAGACAAATACTACTTGTATTTAATAAAAAAAAAATTC
>Ga0307518_10002600_pt1 | contig 13143 bp, 24 predicted proteins | sample 25_EM_MG_FD_203889 | JGI IMG/M metagenome (GOLD analysis project Ga0307518, IMG submission 203889) | Populus trichocarpa ectomycorrhiza microbial communities from riparian zone in the Pacific Northwest, United States - 25_EM | ecosystem: Host-associated > Plants > Roots > Unclassified | place...
GAATGTAATTTGGGCCCATCCATCTGTAATAGGAAGAGAGGACTCCATGGGCTGGTCCATATGACATAGGGGAATGAGATACCAGCCCACCCACATCATATGAATTATACACTATGGGCTGCCCTTAGATGCATCAGCAAAACAACCCTTTTCTCTGTAGAGTCTGTACAGCTAATTACAGAAAATTACAGAAAGGTACCCAGTAATACAGAGCTGTACAGAAAATGGACAAAAAAACTGGCCTATAAACCTTACCTAAAAATTTCACTGAACCTTCTTTGTATCCAAAATAAGCCTTTTGCATACCGGGTTTGAGTGTAGAAACTGAATTACTCATGTGACATGTCAAAACTTGGGATGGCAAAAGTGCTGTTTTGCTGATGTGATGAAAACAGCTATTGAGCCCACACATATGAGATGGGGGAATGCAACATGGGCCTGCCCATCTGCAACATAAAATGACAAAATGGGCTGACCCTTATAACATGGGTGCAATATCCAAATTTGCTTCTTGTAGCATATTGAAGGCAAAGGTTAGTGCACTGATTATAAACCACCACTCCCACATAATGCAGTGGTTATCCATCTTGAGCCCCATCTATCTGCAAATAGATATCCCCCTGTGGGGGTGTGCAGATGTTTTCCACTGAGGGTGCAGGTAGCATATTGAAGGAAGAGGTTAGTGAATTGATTATAACCAACTGTTCCTGCATAATATAATGGCTATCCATCTTGATCCCCATCTATCTGCGGATTGATATCCACCTGCAGGGATATGTGGAGGTTTCAATGAGGGTGCCAGTAGCATATTGAAGGCAGAGGTTTGTGTATTAATTATAAAAAACTGCTCCCACATAATATAATAATTATCCTTCTCGACCACCATTTATCTGCAGATGGATATCTACCTGTGGGATATGTGGAGGTTTTCCAATGAGGGTTCCAGTAGCATGTTGAAGGCAGAGGTTAGTGAATTGACTATAAACAACTGTTCCCGCATACTATAATGGCTATCCATCTTGACCACCATCTATCCGCAGATGGATATCTACCTGCGGGATATGCAGAGGTTTTCCAATGAGGGTGCCCATAGTATATTTCCAGCAGATCTTAGTGAATTGACTATAAACAACTGTTCCCACATACAATGGCTATCCATCTTGACCACCATCTATCCATGGATGGATATCTGCCTGCAGGGATGTGTGGAGGTTTTCCAATGGAGGTTCTGGTAGCATATTGAAGGCAAATGTTTGTGTATTAATTATAAAAAACTGCTCCCACATAATATAATAATTATCCATCTTGACTGCCATCTATCCACAGATGGATATCTACCTGCAGGATATGCAGAGATTTTCCAATGAGGGTGCCCGTGGCATATTGAAAGCAGAGGTTAGTGAATTGACTATAAACAACTGTTCCTGTATACTATAATGGCTATCCATCTTGACTGCCATCTATCCATGGATAGATATCTGCCTGCAGGGATATGTGGAGGTTTTCCAATGAGGGTTCCGGTAGCATATTGAAGGCAGAGGTTTGTGTATTAATTATAAAAACTGCTCCCACATAATATAATAATTATCCTTCTTGACCCCCATCCAACCGCAGATGGATATCTGCCTACAGGGGTATGCGGAAGTTTTCCAATGAGGGTTCCGGTAGCATATTGAAGGCAGAGGTTAGTGAATTGATTATAAACAACTATTCCCGCATAATATAATGGCTATCCATCTTGACCCCTATCTATCCATGGATGGATATCTGCCTGCGGGGATATGTGAAGGTTTTCAAATGATGGTGCCGGTAGCATATTGAAGGCAAAGGTTTGTGTATTAATTATCAAAAACTACTCCCACATAATATAATGGTTATCCTTCTTGACCTCCATCTATCCGCGGATGGATATCTGCCTGCAGGGGTATGCGGGGGGTTTTCAATGAGGGTTCTGGTAGCATATTGAAGGCAGAGGTTGGCGGACTGATTATAAACAACTATTCCTGCATAATATAATGGCTATCCGCCTTGACCCCCATCCAACCGCGGATGGCCATCCCTCTGGCGGGGCATGCAGAGGTTGTCCATAAGGGTGCTGGCAGGATATTGAAGGCAAAGGTTAGTGCATTCATTATAAACCACCTTTCCTGATAACATAATGGTTATCCTTCTTGACCACCTGCAGGTGGTTATCCACCTGGGTCATCAACCCGCAAATGGACATCCATTCCATGGCAAACCCTTGACTGGAATCAGCAGGTTTTGTGTGCTGGTAGCATATACCAGCAAGTAGTAACCTCCGCAGCAGTAATCCCCAGTAAATAATCCTGCAGCAGCCATCCTGCAGCAGTAATCAATAAATTATCAGCACTGCAGCAGCCCTCCCATGGTAGTAAACCAGCAATGCTGATAATTTATTAACATGCACATAGTAATATTTGGGCCCACATCAGCAAAAAGGGTTCTGCCAAAATAGCTCTCAGGCAAAATATATAGTGTTAATTGGCATATATAGTTAATATAGTTGTCCTGGTGCCATTGTAGTACTCCATAGCATTTATAGCTTACTCTGCATAATATATAGTCTAAGTAGATATCCCAATACTCTGTGGTCCCCATACACCTACATGGGCTATGCAAACTTAAGAGGCTCACACTAGATCTTTGTCAAATTTGTCAGGTTTCTAAGCTAGCAAATCCACAATTATATTGCTACTGTGCCATCAAGAGTGTCAAAGAGGTCCAGATCTATGTACTTGTTAAGCAAAAATTTGTCCACCTCCTCCCCACCCATGTTTCCACCTCACCAATGGGGGATGAGATGAACAGGTCAACATATATGGTCGACAGGAACCACCTCTGCATTTGGACCATGCTGGTGGGATGATGGCACAAGACGAAACATCTGTGGTGCATGGTCAACGCTCTGAAGGGGGCGAAACCAATGCACATAGGCTAATGGATGCCTGGTCTTCCCAAGAAGCAGCCCAATGTTGAATATGACCTTAATTCAACCAACTTGTAGCCCTATTTTTACTAAGAGTCAAATGGTCCATCTGCACATGCCAACAGAAATGGATTACCTTCAATCCCACAGTTCCTAGCATTCACATCCAAGTCCTTTATGAAGAGGGCAGTGTCAAAGACTGTGGGAAATGGCCCATTGTGACCATTGCAAGGAGGGCAACTTGGGGTTGCACAAAGCTTGAAGAATTGCTTTGTATCGCTCATGTGCTGCTTTGGAGGAGACAGTATGGTTATATACTTATATACGTCAACTCAATTGAAACCGTGTATCCTACGATGATTCCAAAGTGCAGCATTGGCCGCGAAAAATGATTCCAGGGCTTCTTGAAGGAGTGGAGCGCCCCACTTTTCTTGGACCTGTGAAATGGGTAAGCTGGGGAGAGGACAGTGCGCCAGTAGATAATATCCCCGTTCTGGTGAGAGCATAATAAATCTAGATAGTTGCCGTTGTTGGGCTGTTCCTCCATTAGCAGAGACAAGTCTATTTTGGCGAGTTTGCATCGCCACTGTGATGGAGATGTCAATATGAATCAGAGCTGTTGATTACTGGTGTCTTACCATCTGAGTTGTCAGAGTCATTAGACAACCCATCTGAGCTGCAACAGTCGAAGTTGTGAGGGACAATATTGTCAGGATGGCAATTTTGATTGCGACGCCAGGCAAGAAAGGATTCTTTCAGGTGGATTGTGTCTTGTCGATGGAGCCAAGTGGTCATCTGGGAGGTATAATCCCATTTGTTGCTAGATTGGTAAGCTTTTTTGGCAAAATCGATATGGAGTCGCTCCAGAAGCTTGGTGTTGAAGCCATCTGCACTGTCAAACAGACGAATGGATGTTGTGTAGTGTAACATTGAATGGATCTTGGGAATGTTGAAATTGTTATGAACGCCAAGGTCCACGAAGATACTCTTGTGTTGATGAAACGATCACAGGGCTGTGTCCATCTTCTTCAGGGTTGTCGCAATGTGGGATTGATACTGGGCATAGTATGTGAAGTCTAAAATCCCATGCACTGCTATCAATGCACACTCATCCAGCAACCCAGCCACTACACCAAGAAAAACTCGCTGCAACTCCTTATGATCAGATCCAGTCCATTGCTTGCAACTAGATATTCCCTTTTTGAAGTGACAAAGACCCGAGTACGACATCATCGCCTGAAATTGTGCATCTAGTGTGGCCTCCCCAATTATTTGTGAACACCAACTCACCAAATGATCCTTGAAGATGCCTTTGTGGAGCTGGTGCAGGATATCCAGTGTGATGCATGTAAAGATGTCGCCATGAGGGAGATTGGCCCAGAATGGTTCATACACAGCCTGCAGACCAAGATGGGCTTCAAATTCTTCTTTCGACATCTTGCTGTCTTCAAACTTCTTTAAGGACTTCAACATTTGGCGTTGAACACGGGCAGAAGACTGAGCCAACTCTCCATGTTTGTCTCGAGCCACCATACACTTTGGGCATCTACTTTCCTTGCAGCAAGCCACCAAGCACTGTTTGGGGAAATCTGCGACATATACTGCCAAGATTGGGAAGACACACCGCACGAGCCCATCAGGACACGTCATCAGCACCCTGTCTTTTCCACAAACTACTAACGGTTTCAGAATCTCCGTCATACAGTGGTGGAAGAGCCTGTAACGTTCGACCAAGCGCTGACCACTGGAAAAGCATTCAAGCTTGGCAGTTGGTAGGTATCCCAGCAGAATACATGCATGCTGTGATGGCTGACACCATATGTCTTTAGAGATGTTCCTGATGGTTAAGTAAACGGGCCAGGCCTCTTGGTCGGCATGAAACTGGGACAGTGAGGTCTTATCAGATGCCAATATGACTGGTGCAACTACAGCACCAGGGGGCAAGCGATCCTATCAAGTGATGTCCATAAGCCACACCTCCCAAAAATTTCATTTAAGCCAACTGACTTGTACTTCCCACCACCAGTCTCCCATCCACATTTCGTCAGACCGTCTCTCCCATCCTGCTTCATCATCAAATACCTTTTGGGGCTCAAATGCAATGGCATCCACAAAACTCGGATTTGCCATCAGCTTGTGTATGCAATCAAGTGGGTTGCACATCCATAGCTCAACCTCCTCAGTGAGTGGCTTCCCATCTGCACCAAGTATATCGCCCTCCACTTTGACGATTTTTAGCGACCACTCAGTGCTCCATGGCAAATCATCAATTGCTTTCATGAAGGTATGTTTGCTTCGGAATGATAAGTCGAGCTTACATGTCTGTTGTACTAGGTTATAAGATCAAATCACCAGCAGTATTGAGTGATCACTTACAATAGCTAATTTAGTAAACTCCTCGATTCCAGTCTGCAAGACATTCTTAACTAACCATTTTGCTAGGTCCCATTCCTCCTCATCGTCAAAAGGTGCGGCAGGGTTGTTTCCCTGTATGTCCTGTTCCTTGTGAACTGCGTCAAACAGAGTGTCGGCCTCTCCAACCACAGTAGTGACTTGTCCCGGGTAGGGCTGGATCAACCATGGCCACTGCAGCCCACTCTGACTGTTTGTAGGTGGTTCAGAAGGCTAGGGAGCGGATCAACATTGGATGGTATGCTGTCCATCAGATTTCCTTCATCGGGGTTACCAAGGTCATCATCTGTGTTGTAGATCATTTCTATGTCCCCTTGGGCGTTGTGCTCCAATGGTGCCTGCCTGGATTCAGTGCCCATACGAGGATTGAAATCAGCCCGCACTGCGCAAAGCTTATCTGCACAGGAAGGACTATTGGAGAGGTGTAGACTGAGTCCTTTACTAGTGGGAAACAGGTGACAAAAGGTGCAGAGGTGCCCTGGCATGATTCACAGATGTAGGTCTTTCTTTGAGATGAGGTGTGCACACTGGAGATAAACTTGATGTCTTATGTTTTTCTCAGATGCAGGCACCCCAAATTGATATCAAGTCACGCAGATGCATGTCAAGTTATTTGTTTATGGTCCGTGCACCAGAGGAGTTCAAGTGCACTCTGTTTGTCACCTTTTTTTTTCATGGCTGACATTCTTTTAGCCCTCTCAGCCTCTGTTGAGTGTTAGGTCCATGCACAGTTATCCCCTCAACTTTGCATCTTTTATGTCCTCGTTACCCCCTTCTAAAGCTTCTCTTGACAGGGCCATCATAGGCCAAGCTGGGGATCCCCCTGTTCATGGCTGGCCAGCATGAGTATCTCGCCCTACCAAATGAGTGCAGTATGTAGGTATGTAAATGAAGCCTCTCTCGTGTGGGCACAGGTTCATTCCTTGCAGAGGATGAACGTCGGGATCACGAGAACAACCAGGCCCATTTGAAAGAGAAGTCGACTCAACACAAAAACATTCCTGAAAATGGAGGCTAGTTATACTTTCAATTTTATGGGCGATCATTAAGATGACCTCATTGTACAGCTCCACGAGCAGGCCAAGCCACCCAGGCACGTGCAACGGTGAGCTGACTTGTTTCATTTTATTTCATATTCACTAGCACATGGGTCAGATGTTCTCTACTTGTGACATCAATCCTGTCGGGGCCAGAGCAACACCACAACTTGACTTATGCCCGCAAGTCGGTCGTGTTCCCCCCAAAAAAGGTGAGGATCACCAATACACGGGCAGCTCCACTCATGAGGCTCATAAATAGCCATATTATGGACCCTCACCGGCTGCCGATGATCCCCTTACCCAGGTGATGTTTTTTACTTGTTATGTTGCAGACACCATTGACTGTCCTGTGTAGCCTTCTGGGTTAATTGACTCATCTGCCCAACATTGCTACCACCTGGACAGTGGCACTCAAGTGGCCAACAGGGCTGCCGTGGGACAGCACTACTCATCAGCAGTAAGTGTTTTCCTCGCATCTTGTGTGAAGCTTACTATCTAGCTTTAATACAGAGCACTGCCAGACTGCCGGCTGCACAAGAAGACAAATCAAGTCAACCCGCCCCCAGTCAACCCTCTCAGGAGGTGACGTGGAGTAGGCCAAATGTTGCACGTGATCTTTTTCCTTCCAATGAAGATGATATGGATCATGAACTACAGTAAGCATAAGTGTAATATCATCAATGACTTGATGCTAAGAGAAAGCAGACCTCACTACAGTGATATGGATGACTATGGGTTAATGGATGACCACCAGCAGGATCAAGAAGAGGAAGATGGCAGTGATGAGGATGACCCATACACCACAAAACATTTCTGAGAAGATACGGATGACTGTTCCCTGCCAAGTGGAAAGCGGTTGCAGGTTTTGTCAGAGCCAACTACTGAAGATGATGGTGAAGATTGGCATCAACCACGCAAGATTCAAGAAACCAAGGGGCGCATTGCAGCATGTGATTACGAAGTGGTGGTATGCCAAATCCTTAAACATGCTACAGGTTTATTTCATGCTTGTCTTGTTGCGAAGAACATATATCCCGACCACATGACAGCAATATCCTGGGCACAAGAAGCATGGACAGAGGGTTGCATCCACATCGAAGCGAGGTCAGGTACAACGACGAAATTGTCCAGCTAGTAAGTCCCAAACCCTACTACCATTGATGCCTGCATCTGATACTGTAATAGATTACCATGCAAACATGGCAGTTAACAGGTGAACTCAAAGTGAAGATCCGTCCCCTGGTTGAACCAATGTATGGCTTTGAGGGGACCTTCAACCGAACTTCCGCCACCAAAAACTGGAAGCTGGTGGCCCAACTCAAGACGAGTTTGGGATTCTGTTACAAGGTATGACATTGTCACTTTGTTCGTGCAGACAATGGATTGTTTTCAGAGTCTCGGAGACCCAGCAAGGGATCAACCTAGGAAAGGCCTATACCAACACCCCATCATCCAAAAGGCGGTAAATATTGCATTCTATGCCAACAAACAGGATGAAGGGGTCCGATACCCTCAATATTTCTGTCCATTTCCGCTCACTGGTGTGGCTCTCGTGCTCACTGTAGTAAGTATGTCATCCATTTGTTAATTTCATTGACTAATCACACCACACTAGATCGAATGCTGCATTGATGAATGGGCAGACGGGAACAAGACGGACATCGCATTCACGGAACAGGCATATAAGGAAGTCTATGCCAAGCATGTTGGGAACCTTAAGCAGTTCCATGCATGATCCGAAGCCCATGGGATCCTACCTGCAATCCTCAAAAAGCTAGATGAAAATGGACAGTACATGACACGTAATTGGCTGGCTACTTTATTGACTGTGGCTTGCAGACTACATGCGAAGGTAGCTCTGGATGTCAAGGATCGTCAAGCAGAGAACTTATGTAATGATGCTATAGATGCAGCAATCCGAGAGTTCGAGGAGTGTAATGGTGATCAAGGCAAGGAGGATATGTAAGGTGTACCCAATGTTGAGCCCAATATGTTTAGAGAATAGAATATATTCTGGAATTGACCAGTGGGTGTTACTATTCAACTGCATTGAGTGGTGTGAGGTGAGCAAAGAGGCAATGTTGTGCTACATGCAACTATTGAAGACATCATGCAATACAAGACTCTGCTACCAGGACTTTACCAGCTCTACATTGGACTTCAATAGCATTCTGTAGTACTTAATAGTGTCTGTATGTTATCCAAAGGGTGCTCTATGGTGGCTGGCATGTTTATATTGTGATACATAGACATACATAGCTCCTGATAGCACCACATAGATACAAGTGATGCAATAAAGAAGGGGGTCTGCATTGGAGCTAATATTACTATAGAGGCTATATAACCCTATGTTGCATCCCCATTTTTTGCTGATGGCCACCACTTGTATGACATGGTGACAACACCTACACATGACTGATTAATCCACCTTAACCAACACCATAGCCCACACATATCCCATGATGATAATCCCAAGCCATGTAGCCCACCCCTGTTATATGGTGACAGGTGGTCCTGGGCTCCCACTCCGCTGGCCCATCCCACCCAGGCAAATATCACCCTCGTCTGGCCATCTCATATGGCCTACACAGGTGCATGGGCTCGAGGGCCATGGTATCCTGTCCATCCAGCTCCTGCACTCTGCTGACCCGCTTCATCTTTGCGCAGTGATCCGTCGGAGGAGGTCAGGATGTGGGATGGGTCTGATTGAAAGGTGCAGATGTGTTTGATGTGGGCTGCCGCAGCTTTGTCTTTGTCATCTTCAACGCTTGTGCTCCTGATCGAGAGGCGGGGTGAGAAGGTGACTGTGGTCTGGGACCATGGGGAGATGGTGAATATGTCTATGTGGGGGATACTGGGCTGGTACGCGATGGAGATGTCCACGGATGTGCAAGGGCAACAGGCGAAGAGATCAATCACCATAGACCACATGGTTGCCAACCCCCCTGCTTGGGGGCAGCATGTGGACCAGCAGCAGTGCGGGTGCACAGTTGCAACGAGGCATTTCGTTCACTTCTTCAAACTCCTACCAGCTAACTGTCTACCAGTTGTTCCAGAATTATAATTTCTCTCTGACCAATGGCTAAGAAAAACCCCAAGACTGCACCGAAACCGTCTGGTGGAGACGTGGTATGTAAACTGGAGAACCTATTACGATACCGAGCAGGGCTTGAACTGATTTCATCCCAGCAGCTTCCTCGCGCCTCTACCTCCACTGATGTGAACTCAACCTTCACTACCAAAGGAAAGGCAACACTCAAACGACTTCGCCACCTTTTCCGAAACGTTTCTTCCAAGGTATGTTGGCATTGTAAATGCAATCTCCACCAGTTTGATGAACAGGGAGCACTACAGCAAGATAAGCCGAATGAACTCATTTCAGACAAAGCAGAGGTGACGCCTGTGTAGTCTGCCCATGGTCCTCTCATAACAAGTCCTGCTCTCAATCCATTCCAGGGAGAGGGGTTGTCTGCTTCATCTGATCAAGTAGGTTCAGCTTATCCGTGTGTGCTGGTCTGATGTGAACTGTTTGCGTGCAACGATACACAAATAGCTCACTCCAGTCATTCCTGAAATCCCTGTGGACACCCCTCCTCAAGCCTCCACTGTCGGAGCTGATCCTGGCGGCGCTTTAGTGCAAAAAGATAAAGGACAACCTTCTGTTCCTCCCGTGGTATGTACATATATTGTCTCATGCACTTCCAGTGCTTAAGGGTTCTGCCAGGTGTCGGGCAATGACAAGCCTACTAAAATGATTATTAAGGATGCAGAAAAGAAGCTATTGAATATCAATTCCATTCCTGGTGCTGCAGAAACCGGTGTCAATGCAATCGACCATGCGAATACTGTGATGACCGTCATAGATACCACCAGTGCAACATATCTTCAACCTCTGAAAACCTTCAATACCGTCGTCAATACCATTGCTAACGTTAGTTTCATTGCTTGAATCTGGTCTGATTCTGTCTGATGACCATCCATAGATACATCCATATGCTCAGATGGCGTTGATTGTGTTGACCACAGCCTCCAAGGTGTGCACACTTCATACCACATGTGGCCGTTGATGTGATCCCGGACAGATGATCCTGGCTCAAGCGAACCTCAATGTGTCTATTGCTACTCTTCTCTCTAGAATCAGAGATACCTACGTACTTATCCTGGAAAACAAGTCTTCGTTGAAGATCAACACCACGAAGGACGTGCTGGTACAGATCGCCCAGATAATACGAGAGTGTGCATTTTTCATCTCGCAGTACTCGGACACCGAGAGCTTCTGTAGGCTGCCTCTTTGTTTCTTCCTTTTCATAGGAGTTCACCTCCTTCACAGGGCGTAGACTTGGGAAGAACGTCTTTGACGAGACAGACACCAAGGTCGCAAACTACAACTCAAAGTTAGATAAACTGATGCAAGATCTTCGAGATCAGGCACTCCTCGACGTCCAAGTGGGTGTCCAACAGGTCCGGCAAGACCTTAGCGTGGGTATCCAACAGATCCAGGAAGACCTTACCTTGGACTCCCTGGTTTGCGCCAGCCAAGTCAGACTGGATACAGGCAAGAAGTGTCTTGATGGTACAAGGACCAAGATCTTGAATGAGATCCTGGACTGGATGAATAACCCAAACCCAGCAACACCACCAATCTTCTGGCTTTATGGTCAAGCTGGAAGGGGGAAATCTGCCATCACTCACACGATTGCTTTACATGCACAGAATCTCGGCATGTTTGGGTCCTGCTTCTGCTTCAGTCGCACCAGACAGCACGAAAGACTTCATGTGAAGTTGTTCACGACCATTGCACGCGACTTGGCTGATCATGACCTCCGCCTCCGGCCAATCCTAGCTAAAGTGGTTACCAATAGCCACTCGCTGAGGGATACGGCAGATATCGCAGAGCAGTGGAGGAAGTTCATACTTGAACCCCTTGCCGAATTGGAAGGGCCCTTGTCCCAAAATGTCATTGTTGTCATTGATGCTCTAGATGAGAGTGGTGCGGAGGCCACCAGGGAGAAGATTCTTGGTATTCTTGCTGCATATGATGAAAGGTTTCCAGCGAATATCCGGATCGTGTTGACATCTCAGCCTATCAAGGACATTGGACAGAAACTGCTGGAAAGTAATCATGTCCAGGCAAGATCCCTTGATGATGTCGAAGTCGAGTCAGTAACTCGTGATATTGCTCATTACATTTCCACCACACTCAAGAAACTTTGTGCCGCATTCTCCAACAGGGACGTGGAACAACTTGCTGTGAAATCAAATGGTCTCTTCAAGTGGGCATATCTAGCATGTGATTTCCTTCACCCTGGGATCGGCGTGATACCCAGCAAGCGCTTTCATAAGATCATGTCTCATGCTGGTGATGGAGCCAATCTCCTCGATGACATCTATACCATGTCCTTGAAGGATCTTATACCAGGGGACACGGATGTGTTGGAGAGATTTCATTCTGTCATGCGGCAGATCCTGTGGTCAAGGGAACCACTCTCTATCAGTGCACTAGACTCGATGCATTGCAAGTTCACTCAGGAGGATGACCGCTTTCCCGTAGGTACCATCCTCGGCTGCATGGTGTCCTTTCTCACAGGTACCACTGACTTCTCCACTCCTATTTGTCCCCTGCATGCCTTATTCTACGACTTTTTGTTGGATAAAAAGCGGAGTGGCGAATTCTTCATTGACGAAGCTGATGTACACCATGAACTGGCCCTTGCCTTGCTCTGTGTCATGCGAGATAGCCTTCAGTTCAATATCTGTGGACTAGAAACATCATATGTGCGCAACTCAGCAGTGACAGACTTGGCAATGAAGATCGAAAAGCATATTCCACTGCATCTGTTGTACTCCTGTCAATTCTGGGCAACCCACCTGCATGACTCCACATTTGATACAGACCTGGCAAAACATGTCATGGATATTGTGACTGGAGAAAGGATTCTATTTTGGATGGAGGTACTTGGGGTGTGCAAGTGTATTGGTGAGGCTGATAGGGCTTTGACCTCTGCTGAGGGGTGGCTGCAGGTGAATATGTTATATTGCATAAGTTGAGTGGCATACTAATAATGTGACAGGGAAAAGCAGAGTATGGGAATACTCTGATGCTTATCAAGGATGGCATCAAGTTTGTGCAAAATTTTGCCGGTGTAATTTCTGAAAGTACACCACACTTATACCTGTCTGGATTACCATTTTCACCATTCAGGTCAACACTGGGCAACATGCTGACTGCAACTTTTCCAAGGATAGCTAAGGTTGCCAGGGGGAAACATGAAGATTGGCCTAGTAATCAACATGCTTTTCAAGGTCACACTTCCTCAGTCTGGTCAGTTGCATTCTCACCAGATGGAAGGCACATTGTGTCAGGCTCTTGGGATCACACAATCCGAGTTTGGGATGCACAGACAGGTGCCCAGGTGGGCAACCCTCTGCAAGGGCACACAGACTCAGTCAAGTCAGTTGCATTTTCACCAGATGGAAGGCACATTGTGTCAGGCTCTTGGGATCACACAATCCAAGTTTAGGATGCACAGACAGGTGCCCAGGTGGGCAACCCTCTGCAAGGGCACACAGAGTCAGTCAACTCAGTTGTGTTCTCACCAGATGGAAGGCACATTGTGTGCAGGCTCCTTCACGCCTCCGCTGGGAGTGAGAGGGGCGCGAGACTTAGTGAAATTCTGAGTGGATGGACGATTATATAATTGCACGTGGATAATTCAAACCCAGCATAACCTTAATCCCCTCACA
>Ga0307518_10002601_pt1 | contig 13137 bp, 14 predicted proteins | sample 25_EM_MG_FD_203889 | JGI IMG/M metagenome (GOLD analysis project Ga0307518, IMG submission 203889) | Populus trichocarpa ectomycorrhiza microbial communities from riparian zone in the Pacific Northwest, United States - 25_EM | ecosystem: Host-associated > Plants > Roots > Unclassified | place...
CCCGAACCTGAACCCGAACCTACAGGATAGAGGCTGAACTGAACTTGGACTGAACCTGAACCTATAGGTTCGGTTCAGTCGGTTCAGGTTCGAACCGAGGTTCAGAACCGAACTTTACCACCCCTACTCAGTCTGAAATCATCTAAGTTACTACTCCTGTCCCCTTGTCTGTCTCCATCTCCATCTCCACCTGACCGGAACCTATGCAAGGGATCAACGCTCGTTGTCCTTGTCATTGAATCCAATCGGTCGCAACTCTGGCCTGGGCTAACCTCTGCCCAAACCTCTGACCTCTGCCCTCGTCTGTTTTCGTCCAGACTTGACTGGACTTCCTACTGGAGTAGACCCGGACTTGACAATATCAAAGACATCAAGAGATTCTAAGAGATAACTGGAAAGTATAGAAAGGTGGTGGTCTGCACAGGGAAGGTCTCTTGGAAAAAGTGTGTTGGGGGGTTGCTGCAGTGGACCTAAGGGACAGAAGCTGTGGTAGGAAGTTGGTAATCCTGTAGTGACCTCAGTAGATATTCAAGGTACTATTATTAGAGTAGTACCTGTAGTGACTACTACAAGTGAGTAAGTGTAAAAGGAGTGTGTAAAGGACTAATGAAAATAACTACTGTGTATAGTGCACTCGAAATGCTTATGTAAGCATCATGTGGTCACGTGCTGAAGTACCAGTAACACATGCTGGTTAACTTTCAACAAGGTCTAGCCTGTAGAAGGGAGAAGGAAGGAGCTGTAGTAACCTCAGTATGCTGGCTGTCTAATATTCTTACCTGACCATCACACTTGTGGTGAGAGTTGCCAGAATTGCTGGAATCACCTGCCATATGGATGAAATCACCTACACAGCCACTGGAATCACTGGAGTTGCCTACCAATCTGTACACCCCTTTCAGCATCCCAGATTCTCAGTCTTGTCATCTGAAGCTGAATCAATCTTTCTACCATCAGGGGAATAAACAGCTAATCTGACATATGAATTATCCCCCTCAAACTGCATCTAAGTCAATTGCCATGGTTTGTGGTGTCTTGCAGTAATTTTGACAATACATGGAAACCTTGACTGCAAGAATCTAAATAGCACTGAGTATTCAAGGGTAAATGGCAGTGCAGAAAGATAAAGGTGTGGAGTGCTTGCCTGAAAAGGTTGTCAATGAACTCCACACCATCCCTTGCCAGTGCTGCAACATCCTCATATGCCTTCCCCTAAAACCACTGTTACAAAGCAACTCATCATATCACTAAGCTACTCACCTGCAACCAGCTCTCAGTACTCAAAAGAGCAGCTGCAGCATTGCCAAAGACACCCAGCAAACTCAACACTTTAAACCAGAACAGGATCCTTTCATCCCCCACAATATGCTTGACATGCTCTCCCAAGACAGGACTAAACTTGGTGCTATGCAGATGCTTGGCCCAGAATCAACATGAGTATGAGAGGTGAGGTGGAATTTTGGCTTTCACCCTCTTAGCAAGATCAGATACCTCCGAATTAAATAAGTAGGAGCTCTCTAGGTCACAGATATTGAAGCATAGACCCCCATGAAGGACACAAAGTAATACAATAGCCATGTCCATTTGAATGTCAGACTGTTGAAAGACCTACTTTGTCACCACCATTCTCTAGGCTTACATGTTAGTTTCCTTATTTGTGCGACGAGTATCCTTACATAAGCACGGAGGATTTTTCATCCGCTCGAGGACTCTTTTCACCTCAGTGTTCCAAACCAGACACTGAGGTAAGACATCTAGTCACACTTTCCTTTACTTAGTACTAACTTACTTAGTTTGCCTCTGAGCTAGGTCAGTTATATATGTAGTGTTCCAAACCAGACACTGAGTTTGCCTCTGAGCTAGTTCCCTGCATGAGCCATCTAACAAAACAGACTCCCCAACAAAATAGTCCCCACTCCAAGATTGATTAGTCAAGGAAGTAGTAAAACAAGGTATGAAGGGGATGGACAGGCATGATGCAGTCAGTGACACCACTTAACAATGGACTAGTGTTGCCACAGCTTGGCTAATAGTCAGCTGGCTGTGGCTTGCTGCAGCTTCTCCCCTGGCTTGGCTAGTGTAGCTCATTTACAGTGAGCAGTGCAGCTGGGCATGGCTCCTATAGCTTACTAAGCTGACTTCTAGCCAATTTTGGGGGGCATCCAGCTTGAGTTGACTTCCAGCTGGCTTAGTTGCCTTCGAACAACATAGTGAGCCTTGGGTATCTTCTCCTTTTCAGGTCTAACGTGTTTCTTTGCAAAGCAGACCATCCTCTAATGCAGGTCAATCCTACCATGTGTGGTGGAGGAGGAACATGATGAATTGCCAAAGTTCAAGCAATGCAAGACTGTACACTTTGCTCGGGCCATCAGATTCATGTGCTACCTTTCAGCAATGGATTCCCTTGTTGGAGATAAACAGAACTGTTGTGGTATATTTACCTACTTACATAAGCATGCATCGCACTAGAGTAGAGTTTCTAGTACCTTAGTTCCCTCAGTAGCTTGCCAGCATACTGAGGTTACCTACAGCTCTCCTCTCCTTCACCCTTCTACAGGCTAGACCTTCCCTGTGCAGACCACCACCTTTCTATATCCCTTTGGACTCTCATTCACTCAAATCTTTGCAGTCAGACAAGATCCCGAAAGTGAGAGCTTCAAAGGGACTTGAAAGTGACATTTCAAGGATTCCACACAAGTCACAAAAACAGAAAAACATACTTCTGGCGCCCAAGTCTTGACAAGAGGAGGAATATGCTGTTTGCACTCCCTATTATGAGGGGAAGCTAGGGCACAGAGTGGTGAAACTGATGAACTTGACAGGTTCAATGGTAAGTTTGGTTTTAATTGTGATTGTGATTGAGATCATTCACTCTATCACCTTGTCCAGACTTGTTGGATTGCAGATTTGTTGATGTAATCTGGGCCTATGGTATGTTTGCCATACCTTCCTATATGTGTGTTCTGATGGTGTGCAGGCTGGGGGTGATATTGAACAGAGCATCAATGATTTGGGATTGGACAATTTTTTGAATCAGAAGAAGCATCCCAGAGCAATTCCAGTGATTTTCCTCAGTGAACATGGGTCTGGAAGCCTTGTGAGCCCCAGGACCATTGTGGCTTCCCAATGAGTACTCACATGCCATGAGGTCAATAAATGTGTCACTGCTTTCCATTGGTCTTTTCAAGCAAGTAACTGGCTTCATTGATCTGCCAAATAGTAATCCACCATCTTGCAAATCTACCTACTTGATGAGTCAACCTTGTTTGACTGCACTCAATAGGGTAGAGTACCATACCATTGTCTTTCCAGTGATCAACTTTTGGACATGACAGTAAGAAAAACATGTTGTATGTGTATCACTGGAGGTACTGATGCACCATATCTGCTGCTGCCTGGGTATCGGCAGCTGATCCTGAACGACAGCAGTATATGTGATCATGGATATTGGTGAGCTTGTCCATCACATGGTTAGCCTGGCCCCTGATGGTTAGATAGACGATCTCAAAGGTGTTTGTGGCCAAGAAGATGTATGATGTAACTGCTTGTCATACAACTGTCAGCCCCAATGATGACACCATTGTTGAACTGGACAGCAATGATGGATGTCTGGACACAATCAGTGCATCTTTGAGATAAAGAATAGACTAATTCCCTGCCCCGAGGTTGACTTCCCCACTCTTCAGTCTATTCATGTCGACACCGGGATCCATTGTGCAAGTACTTGACATGTGAGACTGAGCTGGTGGCTGACATGTCTCCCTAACCTTGGACAGTATGCATGTACTCACACCTGCACTCCATCTCAAATGTCCTCCAGACAGCTGCAGTTGCTTTACAGGGACCTCCAATGTGCATTTGATTCCTGACCAACTGACCTCAAGAAATGTGGTGTTTTGCTTGTGTAGCTCAAAGTACACAACCATTCTTGCTGCACTTGACCTCTACTCATCCCCTCTCTCAGATCAGGCTGATAGAAAAAGGATTACTATTGCCCAGCAGTGAGGCCAGTTTGAATGACATGGTCATTGCCCATAAGCTTCTTCAAATCAGTCTGTGGTACAACTACCCATTGAAGTTGCAGGTGATATCCTTGAAATTGGTGCATTCTGGAGCATACAAGCAAAGGATGTTCCTTCCTTCAATAGATACTTCTCACAACTTCATACCTTCTACATGGATTCCAGGTCAAGCCTCTTGAGATGATGCTCTTGGAAAGGCTTACATTACTCTATAGATCCAGCCTCCCACCATCAAAGCACAAGTTCCCTCTCTGGGGCCTTAATCTCATTGTCTGCTCACTCAAAATTGCATCACAGATTTCCACACTACCCTAGAGTCTCTTCCACTTCCTGTGGATGAAATCAGCATGAACCTGTTCATCCGACACCTGGTCAACCTCAAGTGGTGGTTTTTTTTTTTTTTAATTCAAAGTTAAGGATCCTGAGGGCAGTAACCCTATGTTGACCCATACTAACTAGGAGGTAGCAATGTACAGGGGGATCACTACACAAGAACTTCAAACAACACTGCCCCATGGTACTGAAACAGGCTCTACAGGGGAGGCAGTGAGGCGCAGACACTATGTAAAGTGGGTTAGTGTAACAGTCTAACTTTTTATCTTATCTAATCTGCGATTAGATGACATCTTATCTTATCATAGCATAGTATCTTATCTAGTGCATCTTATCTGTAGCTCTGTCTAGACCACAGCCTCGTGCCATGCATGCTGTATCCCTTGATATCATTAGCATAGCCTCACCACAGGATGGCAGCTGTGTTCACTGCCTCGTACAGCATACAGCCTCATGGATAGCCTCGCACAGGACACGTGTAGTATAGTATATATACTGCTGCAATCCAGCACCCAGAGGCTCTCCATTTGAGCTCTCTTTGGGTCTTTGCTCTAAGATGCTTGCATCCTTTCCTCCTCAGAGTCCCTTGTGTGGTAGTTCTTTTGGTTTTTCTCTTAGGGTTGTCTCAGTTAGTAACCATGAAGGGCTGATAAAGGGGGGTGGAAGGGATAGAGGCCCTGTAGGCTAGCGTAATGTGGGGATTTAGAACAATGGAGCCTTGACAGCCAGGGGAGGCACAATTGTCATGTCAATAACATCTGGTGGGGCGACCTCGGCAACACAGAGGTCACCATTGGAGTCAAAGCCAACATACTGAGGAGGCCCCTGGGAGTAGTGGATGATGACTGCCCTTGTCACATTGTTGGGTAGTGTGTATGAATATAGAGGGACCATGGAGGAATCAACATGTTGGAGAAAGAGGGGGCAACATGGGTAATCCAATATACCCTGGAGCCACTGATGTTGGGGATGAGCTGTTTGTTCCTGCACAATGGACATTAGAAGAGGATGATGAGTGGGTGGGGGATCAGGGGGGCACTACAGTGGGGGCAGTGCATGGGGAGAGGGGGGCTGAAAGGGATGCCTCATGTAGAGCACATAGGGCCTGGACCTCACTGCACAGGGCCATGATCTCTGTGTGGAGTTCTGCAATGATGCTGGGGGACTTAGAGGGGATGGGGGCAACTGGCTGGGTGGGAGCTCAAGGTGGTGCAGGGGGGGAGGGTTTGCCCACCCTGGGGCGGGCCCATTGAGCACACAAGTGCATCAACATGTTGTTCTGGTAGATTTTGACGTAGCAGGGAAGAACCCTGCCAGTCTCTGGGTTGAGTGCCTGGGGGGCCAGCTGAGCCTTGAAGGCATGGAAAATGGAGATGATCCAGTGGACTGCCTTGGGACCATCCTTTGGACATGAGGTTGGGACGGTGGGGACTGCAAAGGATTTGCTGGCCTTCGTGGTCCAGGACCAGAAGAAGGGGTGGGCATCAAAGTGGTGGAGGACCGAGCAGGGGACTGTGGGGGGAGCAAAACAAGCCTTGAAGGTGCCTTTGGGGAAGGCATGCCAACACTTTCCAATCTCAGAGAGACGGATCGTGCATGGTGAGGAGGGGTGACACTGATGTTTGGGGGGAGGGGACAACCATCCAAAAGGGGAAGGTGGTGGTTGAGGAACAAGAGGCATTTTTCCAAGTGGTGGTTAATGGAAGGTAGCTACAGCAAAGTTTGGAACACATGGGAGGAGGCTCCTCCAGAAGAATACAAATTCTTTGTGGACAGTCTGATGGGGATCATATGGTATGTTACCATAAAACAACAGTCTAGTTCTCATCCATGTGCAGGAATGAGATCACAAGTTGTGAGGAGGCAGCATATGAAAGTCTTTCAATCAAGGATGTGGTGACTCTTCTGTTCTTCAGTGGGGATGGCAGGTAGATTCAAGTGCCAGTATCATCACATTTGCATGGAAGAGTGATGAACAAACAGAGATTTCCAAACAAAAATTAGTGAAGGCAAACCTTGCCTACACCTGAGAGCTCAAGCAAATAGTGTAAATGAACTATTACTGTTTAGACATGGAATGCAAATATAATCTTTCATCTACTCAAGTCTCCAGCGTTTCTCTGGCCTTCTGCTCTCCTTCTGCCAAGGGATCAGCTGGTACAGGTACATGCAAACCATTTGTCTCATCCCCCACCCATGACATCTCCAACTCTTTTTCTTTGTTGTTGTCATGTACAAGGTATATGCTATGGCCCTGATCAACATTGCAAGACAGTATGAAATCAGAAGGAAACATACATTCTGGCTGCTTCCATAACAGCTTGTTGTGTTGTCAATTCAGAAAGCTTGAGCTTTTCTAGTTCAGTCTTGGCCAGTTGCCAACCCTTTCCAACAGCTGTGCCATGGTATCCCTAAAATCATGGTGTCACCCAATAATTAAGCAATAGAATTATATACTCACTTGTGATATTTGGAGGCACACCATGCATATGTCTGTCTACTGTCTGGATGCACTGTTGGCCCCTTGGATGAGGAGCATCAAGTGAATGAGTTTCTTCACAACAAGTCCTTGACACGAAGGCCAATTGTAGTCCTGACTGAGTGTCAGAGATTGCATCTAGACAGATATGAAGCATACCTGCTTTTGCAGCATATTCTACCTGCAGTCAGAGCATGAGTGGTGAATGGCTGATGGATCAAGACATGATATGACTTGGAACATATGGCCATCTGGAGAGTAAGTGCTGGCTGATAGATCGTACCCAGTGCCAATGGAGGTCACTGTGGTTGGAGGAGAGTTGTGCAAGTGTCATCATGAGAACATCCAATCTGATCTGAGCCAGCTTTGCCCTGGACTGCCATCCTGGATGCCCACCAATATTCAACTTGCAAAAGTCCCACCTCTGATGCAGAAGACTGCCTGGAACTCTCAACCAACTCCTTGAGGCAGTCTGTTGGTGATGGCTGTCCCTCACCATCTTGGGCAGATGTCAGGTGATGGCCCTCAAACTTGATTGTTGCAGTCAGCAGTGAACTCAAGATAATGTCTCTGGGGGATACCAGGCTTGGAAAATATTCAAGGATGTACAAGGTTTGATGGGCTTGATCTCAGTGTACTGTCCACTCATCACACTTCATTGGACCCTACATACTCCTACCTGTAGTTTGATGGTCATTAGATTGTGCCAAATCCAACTGGAAAGTTGCTTGCTATTGCAGGAGCATACCAAGTAGCTGTTTTTGTTTTACCCCATGCAGGCTTGTCTCCACTTCCATCAACTGCAAGTAGGCACATGTCATTCTTGGTATCACATACTAAATGTTCAGTCAGGTCAGTGTAAGTAGGTCAGTTCTACCACAGATTAAGGAACTCTGCATGTATTGCCAAAATCAAATGGCACCCATGGGGGGGAGCCGGTTCAATGCTTATGGTTGTGACCACAGATGGAAAGCTTAGGTTCATGTGCATCCTCCATTTTTCAAAGCCTCTAATTGTTACCAGGGTTCTTGGAAAAAGTGTGTTGGGGGGTTGCAGCAGTGGACCTAGAGGACAGAAGCTGTGGTAGGAAGTTGGTAACCCTATAGTAACCTCAGTAGATGTTCAAGCTACTGAATTAGAGTAGTACCTGTAGTAACTACTACAAGTGAGTATGTGTAGAAATGAGTGTGTAGGACTACTTACCCTCAGTAGATGTTCAAGCTACTGAGGAACTAATAGGAAATACTACTGTGTATGTGCGCTCTGAGGGCTTATGTAAGCATCACGTGGTCACACACCTCAGTACCTAGTAATGCATGCTGCTTAATTTACAACACGCTCCCTTAAACAGTAAGTGTTAATAGGGACAGTAGAAATATGAATGAATGAAATCAAAGAAGTGTTAAATATCAAATGAATGAGTACTTAATGATTCCAAATGAGTGTAGTCTGTTGCTCGAGAGTCCGAGGCTTTTTTGTTGCGAAGGTTTGTGAGTCTGCAGTGCGTTTGGTAAGTCATGTGTCCGTGATGAATGGGTTGTGTGTTGTTGATCTGTTTCCGCTCAGGTGAGTACTTGACACGATTAGACTTGTTGTCGTCACAGCTAACCTTTTGCAGGTTCTTCTTCAAGCTCTGAAGGCTGTATTGAAGAGTTCCAATGGGCGTGGATCACAAGGGATCGCCCGTATCGCATGGTAGGGGGAGTATGGGCTTGTGGAGCCCTTGGTAAGTCTTCTCATCTTCTGGCATTCGACTGACGTTTGTAGGTTGTGGTTTCAGCCTTCCACGTCAACGCCTGGGTCCAATGACCCTGTAGGAACGTTTCAGGTGGTTCCTGTGTGGTTGCACAGCGTGTGCACGTGCTAGGTGAGTCGTTTCACCGTTCTGCGCTTGGCTGACTCTTGTAGGTTTGAATTTGATTCAATTGTGTCAACAGATGGGTGCAACGACCCTGTCGCAGCATTTCAATGGGATGTCAGGTGACTGTGCACCATGTGCGCGCTGTAGGTGAGTTGTTTTGCATCTCTGCGTGTGGTTGTCGTTTATTTGCTCGATCTTGAGTGTTCCGCATGGACGTTGACATCTAGTGGGTCCATATGGACATTCTGCGTGGTTGGTGGGTGGCCAGGATGACACAGGTGAGCCGTTCCCTTGGGCTCTCAACCTGTAGCATGTATGCTGACTGCCTGCAGCTAGCAGTGCTGTCTTGACTCATTTCGAGTCAACGCTGCCGCTGCTGGTTGTGTCATCCATGTCACCACTCTGCTCATCACAGTTTCCAATCCCATCGCGAACTCTCTCACCTTCAATGCTTGGCACAATCGCCTCGACTCCACCCTCAACTCGTCCAAGGACGAATTTTCGACTTGTGCGGTTGATTGGCGCGTTCCATGGTATGTACGTGTCTCCATCTCCAATGCTGACCCATTTCCATTGTATGGTAGGCTTGGGCGTCGTGATTTCGCGCATATGTGGTAAGTGTTGCGTCTTCGAGTCATTTGGATGCATTCTAATGTTTTGTCATGTGTTTTCAGCCAGTTTCGTGTCCGTTTCGATGCTATGCATGTCTGTGCGTGCACTTGATGTGTCCATGAGGTCTCCGCAGGCATTTGGCTTGCCTGAACGCTGCCATGCGGCCTCATTAGGTGAGTATGGCGGTTTCAAGCGGATTTGACGTGTTCTGACAGGTTTTGGCTCGTTTGCAGGGGTTTCCATCTTGTTTGCACCATTCTGCACGTCTGTGTGCATGTCCAACCTATCCGTGTGGCTCCTGCAGCCATCTGTCACGTCTAAGAGCGATGTTGCGCTTCCAGCAGGTAAGTTTAGTGATTTTGACTTGATTTGTGGTGTTCTGACGTCTGCTGCTTTGTTTACACATGTTAACACATCCGTTTGAATGCTTTGGGTGTCCGTCTGCCCATTTGACATGTCTGCGTGCCTCCCAAGGCCTTCTGTCTCGTCGATGGCGCGATTCATGTCTCTAGCAGCCAGGTACGTGCTCACACCTTCACCGTTGCTTATACTGCCTGTTCCAGGGTTGTTCAACGCGTCCATGTGGCTGCCAATGCCATCCATCTCATTGACAGCGTGTTTCGCATCTCCGAAAAGTGAGTCTGGTGTCCTCAAGCCATTTTGAGGGGTTCTGACACACTGTGGTGCGTTTGTAGCCATATCTGTGTCGTGTGCAATGCTCTGCACGTCTGTGTGGTTTCCAGAGCTGTTTGGCATGTCTGGGCGGTGCGCTGTGCCTCAACTGGGTAAGTCTGGCATTTCTGGCTCGATTGGGTGTGTGCTGATGATTTCTGGTGCGCTTACAGTGGTTATCGTGTCCATTTGAATGCTTTGGGCGTCTCCATGCCCACTCAACGCATCTGTATGGCTCTCAATGCCATCTGTCATGTCTACACCGCGTTTCACACCTCCAGCTCCCAGGTAAGTGTTTGGTTCGTCACCATGACTTATACCAGTTGTTCCAGCGTGGTTTGACACATTCGGAGCGCCTGTCTGGCCTCTCAAGCCATTCGCCTGGCTGCCCGACTCATCCATTCGGCGTTCAGGGCCATTCATGTCATTTGCACGAGGACTCATGCCTCCTAGGCGTATGTGTGTGATCGTCTTGCCACTGCCTGAGTCTTCTGACTCGATTGAGACAATAGCGAGTGTCTCCGACTTGTTTGAGGTGGCGGTGAGCTTCTGGGGCATAGGTCGCCTGCTCGAACTGTGTGTGTAGTTGTTTGGGGCAACACCAACTTTCTCCCCTTTGAGTGGTGGTCTATGCCATTTGGGTAAGTGGACTATGGGCTTCGGGTGCCCGTCCAAGCACTGCATGTTGGCATTTGCGCATCCGATTGGCAGAGGTATGTATCAAATAGACTTATGCTGATGTTTAGGTCGTGTTCGTGAGGATGGAATGGGGTCATCGCCCATTGTCATCTTGGACATCCTGTCTGCCAAATTGGGGGCTGGTGAGGCCGTTCTGTCGTTCCGATTCACCTCGTGCGCAGTGCACTGCCGCTGCTGTCTGCTCTCGGCCATCTCCTGGTTGTCTCCCCTTGACATACCATCTGGCGCGTTTGGCGGTTCTCCCAGGTCTTTAGGGTAATTAGTTGTACTGTTTGTACTGGGGATGTTGGGGATACCAGCTGGCATGGTGCCGCTGGGATTTTTGTTGTGGATTTCAGTCGTTTTGAGCATGGATATTAGACTACTATGACCTGATTCATGATCTGTGTCATGTGCGATCTGCTCCCTTCCGCACTGCTCCGTCTCCTGGCTCCTGTCTGCACTTGACAGTCCATCAGGTGCTTGTAGCGGTTCTATGGGGTTTTCTGCGGCTGCACCAGCTTGAAGTTCAACATCTTTTCCTTCAACAATGTTCGCAGTACACGCTGACTCAGCGCCATCCAACTTTGAGTGCAAGTCCTCTCAGAGAGGCTCGTCTTGGTCACTCCGTTCCGCTGGTGTTTCGATAGCTATAGGTTCATGGTTGCCAAAAATGGCTGCAAGGTGGCTGAAGAGAGTATGTGCGAGCTCATTGTGCATGAGTCGCATGAGAAGAGAATCTGTAATCACTTCCAGTATAATATACTTAGCCAATGCATTAGACACATTCCATGCTTCGAGTTTGCACGAATCTCGGACTGGTTTCGGTGCTGCACCTGAGAGGCGGCTGACTACATCTTCCATGGCTGCGCTACTGAGGATATGCACGCAGTAAAATTTCCAGTTTTGATTTTCTCATGCGAGTTCAGGGAGTTCGAGGACCATTTCACTTGAAACTTTCAAGGTAAGGGTAAATCTTGTTTTCCACAAGTCTGCTTCTTCCTTTAGGCAAGAGCGGGGCTCATAACCTCTTGGAAAAAGTGTGTTGGGGGGTTGCTGCAGTGGACCTAGAGGACAGAAGTTGTGGTAGGAAGTTGGTAACCCTGTAGTAACCTCAGTAGATGTTCAAGCTACTGAGGGACTAATAGGAAATACTACTGTGTATGTGCGCTCTGAGGGCTTATGTAAGTGTCACGTGGTCACACACCTCAGTACCTAGTAACGCATGCTGGTTAATTTACAACAAGGGTATCTCAGCTGACATGGAAGAACCACAACAGGCTTTATCCTTCTTCCCAGAAAAGAAACCCAAGTCATTCATGGCAGAAGATCCTGCAGAATGCGAGATCCTTCACCCTTGGAAAAGGCAAAGCAGATTGGGGCCCTTTGACTGCATATGCTGTCACTCACTCAGGGGACATATTTGCAATTTGTCCATACGTGCCTCAGAACCTGTAAGTGATTGGATTTTCCAACTATATCTTTGATGATCTGCTCATTTTATGGCCTTACAAGCTGACAATGAAGAGGCCACATCACTTTGTCAGGCTTTCAAGAAGTCACCAGCTATGCATGTCACTGCCATGTTGAACACATTTTCTATGCAGTGAAAGTGAGTCTCAAGTTCTAACCCTATTCAACTAATGTTAATATCAGCTATTTCGCAGATAGGCTTGAACCCTTCATTTGGCCCAGATAGACATCATGAACATGTTCTTGTTGGAAGCCTGACCCACAGCCACAAACTCAAAACGGATGGCCTCATGACAGAAGTGCATTGTGACCCTTCTCTCCCTTTCATATGGTCCTTATGTGCAACAGATGTTCTCCCTCACCATAGGCAGTGTTTCCCAGCATCAGATATCCTACTACAAATTGAAGATGCTTCACAGGACTGACTCCACTGTCACACACCAAATGTGTTTGGTACTGTGGACATGGAGAAAGTTAGCCGATGAAACTAATGCAAAGAACACACCCAAGATCTGTTGAAAGATTGTTCTGACTTGAGGGATACAGACAGCCCTCGCTATCCATATCACACAAAGTCAAGACTATCCTTATGCAAAGAATGAATACAAGCTCGTCATAGCCATCTATCGCACAAGAATGACTATCCTGATGTAAGAGATGAATGCCATCGCTGACAGTCATCTATCGCACAAGAACTGTCAAGAAGCAGAAAGAATCCAATGAATAATGATCTTTTTGGTATGAGAAAGGAGCGCAGCCTTCTGCAGTCCAACTCCCATACCAGAACAACCAAAGAAGCAGAAGAAACAATTGAGAAACGAAGGAGAAAGAGAAGAATCATTTTTAGCGCCCAAATGTCAAATTTAGGCACCCAGTGCCGGATGCAGACAGAGATGCAGGATACTCCTGGGGTACAGGAGCAGTAGATGACGAAGGGGATAGATGTCTGGACTCTTCCTATAGCCTAGGAAGTGTCAAAGCGGGGATTGGGGTGACTGAGACTGAAG
>Ga0307518_10002602_pt1 | contig 13136 bp, 4 predicted proteins | sample 25_EM_MG_FD_203889 | JGI IMG/M metagenome (GOLD analysis project Ga0307518, IMG submission 203889) | Populus trichocarpa ectomycorrhiza microbial communities from riparian zone in the Pacific Northwest, United States - 25_EM | ecosystem: Host-associated > Plants > Roots > Unclassified | place...
ATATATGTAAACATCTCGGGTTGATCCTATTTTGGATCAATATTTAGGTTTGTCTATAGCTACCTCTCCGTAGTATTCTCTATACGCTAAAACTCATTATGCATTTACGCACGGTTTGTAATATATATATACATATATATAGTATGCTATAAATACTTTGCATTCGTTTATATATATTTCATGGCAAATGATCTTGAGACAGGTTACCTTGTCTTATAATGTCACCTTCCTTGTTTCATTAAATATGGCCAAGTGGGTTGATTTTATGGATCTAAAGGTAACCTGAATGACCGGAAAAAATATGACTTAACTTTAAAAAAAATTTCAAGATGATAATTTTTTTAAAAAAAATATCGAGACAATGACAAATTGGATCAACTCTGGTCCTCCTACAACCTAGGTCATGGACTCTATTAGGTTTAATAACATGTTTTATATATAAAAAAAATTATTTACTTATAAAATAAAAATAAATGTTTGCAAAATTGAACATCATCCCTAAAATAGACTTTTATTTGAAACTGTGATAACCCTATAAAATACAAACAAAAATAAATCATGGAATTCATTTCCTAACCAATCTAATATTGAAGAACAAAATAAAAAAATAATAATTTAAAAAATAAAGGACCAAAAAAAAAATTCAATTGGTGAGTAACCCGTCAAACCTGTGAATCAGGTAACTTAGACTAACACGCCAAATACGTGAATCGAGTTATGAACTTCACCGAGATTATAACTTTTTCTAAAAACTGTTTCTTATTTAAATATATGATAACAAAAATAGACAATCACAAAATCGAACACCAACCTTCTAGAAAGTGAAATGAAACCAATTATAAAACTGAATTTTCAATTAACTAAATATCTATAAATGAAATAAATAAAAAGGTTAAACAAGTCAGACCTGCGAACCATGTCAACCAGCCAAATTTATAAAGAGATCCATGAACTTTATAAAATTTAATAACATAGAACTATATTAGAAAAAATATATGATATACAAAAAAGTCAAGTTCAATTAAAAAAAAAAGACACCCTATCAAACCCCATAAACCGAAGCAACTTGGATTACTCTAATAAATCTGCAAATCACTTTGACCCTATAAAAAAGCAAAAATAAATAAATACAAAACTAAATTCCCAATGACTTCAATATTGAAAGATGAAATAGAAAAATATAAATTTTAAAAAAAAAACAAAACAAATTCAAAAAAATAAAAGAAAAGAAAAACAATATATTATTATAATACATAGTACAATGAATGTGAGTGATTAGTAGTTTCTCTCACACCCTTTAGCTTTTATGTTAATGTACTTTGATCACTTATATGATAACCTTAAAAACATGGTTTAGATAGGGCAAATCTTTAAGGTTTCGCTACATTTCAAGGGCTTTACCAGTAGCTTAATTAACATTGAAACGGATCGACAAGTGTTCTGGGGAGTATTAGATTGATACACAATTTAGAATTGGCTAGAGTCCAACATCTTGGCAAACCAATAACATGGGATAATAAATACATGAAGACAAAACGGGTCCATTCATAGGATATAAAGAAATTCAATAAGTACTGATTGCTAGTGAAAGAAAGAAATCAAGAATAAAAAAAAATAAAAAAAAGTCACTCAATGAATTATTATCCATCTATGTACTTAATATCCTGTCTAATAAACTCAATCCAACTCAATTATAAGTCTCGACCCATGATTCCATGTTTATTATAAATCTAAACCTGGTGGCCTGCATGGTCGATGAAATGGGTATATGCATTTCCTCTAGAAAATTGACTCGCCACAATCTACACACGAACTATTTTTAGAAAATGTTAGCTTTGCTTTTGATTAATACTTGTCCATGTTGATGAATTCCTATAAAAAATTGACGAGCGACATTGGCCTAACTCTTGCAATTGAAGCAAGGAAATCTTCACATGCTCTTTATAAATTCCCTGCCCACTTGGCCAACTTGTTACTCCCAAGCCACTTTCTGACTTTTGTCTTCATTTTTTCATCGAAGTTTTGGTATTTAATTCCACTACTAACAATTATGATGATCGACTAATAAATTTTTGACAACCTAACAGAGCTCTACCTGAGCTAGCGTTCCATATATGACTCTTATTCGATCATAGGAATACGTGCGGGCATGCAAATTGAGTATATGTATTAGCTTGATGGATTTGTTTTCTTTTGTTTTTCTTTGTTCATTTTTGTTCTTTGATTATCTTAGTTATATTTGCTCGAACTTGAACTCTTGTTCATTAGCTTTAGTAACCCTAAACTCCACGACGAAGCAAAGTCGGCATGTGCTTCTCTAGAAAAGATTGGAGTTTTTTAAAAGACGAACGAACAGAAGTCAGGCCAAGTGATAACTACAGGACTAGTTTTTCAAGAGTTTGCATTTACAGTTTACCAACCTTTAACTTTAGCAACAAACTCTTTTCTAAATTAAGAGTTTTGGATATAATGCCAAGCCCCATTTCCTCTGTTTTTGCACTGGCTTATATGGGAAAGATGGTGAAGGACGTCAAATAATGGATTGAGCTTTCATTGTTGCCCTTCTATCACACGAGGAAGACCTAACTTTGAGCCCCACTTTCTTTTTTCTCACATGTTTAATGTGCATAAACCTTTCATGTGAAAGACAAGGAAAACTCACATGATGGGTCGGCCATGAATACACACCAAAATGTCATCATGATCGCCTGAGTAATGTGCTCAAGCTCGGACTTCCTATCAAGCTAGTTTTTTTCTTCTTCTTTTTTCAGTGGGCACACCTTGATTTTTCTTCCAATTTCGATTTGTTTTAAATTATCCACGAGTTAAGGATTTTTTGGGTCATATGCATGTGATATCAAGTTGATCAGCAAATAAATCATGTTACTAGATTAAGCATCCGAGTACATACTAAAAGTATAAAACGTAAATATTTAACCTTTTAAGATATTATTTATTGATTCAACACTCTTAAAATTCTGAGTATATTAATCATTATATTTATAGTAAAATTAACACCTTTAATTATCATAATCTAATGAAAAATTTAATTAATTGTATAAATAAAAATTCTAAACACAAGCCTTTTTTAATGCAGGAAACCTTTTTCTATATTAACAATCATTTCCTTCAACTAATATTCTACAATCCTTTCCTTCAACTAATGTTCTTAAACACTCCGTTTAGTAATAATGAGGGACTTTCCTTTTAAAAAAGGTTTATCTTGAATACAAACACCAAATAATCTTCCTAGTTTCACAAACGACTCCAACTTAAGGTGTCTTCTTCTATATTTTCTTTGTGAATGATGTATAAATCTTCAATATATTGCACTGCATATAACTTGAGAATATATTTGTAAATTGATCTTAATCCAATGATCTATAGATTACTAGAACTAGATCTTCTATAGCATGTTTTACTCTACGAGGTATGCCTTGTTTTTTTTTGGCAAACGCCAAAGTATTAGGAAACACTTTCCTTAACTTTTTTTCATGCACGGAATAAAGGTCATTAAGTATAATTTCCTTTATTTTCTTGATAATACATCTTCTAGTTGGCTAAAGTACCTATAGTTTTTATTGCTCACTACACTAAACTTTATTACTCCAACTATGATTTCTTTAGGTAGATCAATGTCCATTTTTGCCTGCAAACAAAAAATAAACTAATTTGGGTTTCCATTTACATTGTGGATCCCAAGTTTGTCCATCTTTATTTTTTCTTAAAAAACTCCCACACTAACTAATCTAAGATCTTTGATGTCCATTTGCTAAGGTCAAATCTAGGAGGAAAAGATGCTTAAGTAGTATATACAAAGAATGGAAGCCTGTAATTACAAAGTACTCTTCTTGAATAACAACCTTGAACCAAACATTCAATAACATACACATGGTTAAGGGTTCTATATCCTTAATCAACATGGAAGATTGTTGAGTTGTCTTACTTTTCACCTTTTCTTCAAAAACATTTGCAGATTATTGAGGTTGTCATGTTATTCTTTTATTCGAAGCTCTGAAACTAATTGTTGAAAAACTAAATACACAAATATTTAACCTCTTAAGATTTTATTGATAGATTCAACACTTTGAAATTTTGAATACATGAATCCTTATAGAAAGATTACAATCTCTAACTATCATAATCTAAAGATTCTAATTTTACACAAATCCTTTTTATCTAAAAAAACTTTTCCCAATCGTAACAAAAATGAATTTAAATTGAATTTCAAAGGTTATATCCACTTGATGAAACTATACGGTTGCATTTAGATATCAATCATTGAGTGCTTATCTTCTTTTTTCTTCTTTTTAACTGACCTCGAATTATACAACGAGGAGCAATGATCGTCCAAATTTCCAAACTTCACCCAAGCCCAATATCATTTCTAGAGTTTCAACCTCAACTTGCTAGTAGAAAAAGCAAATCTTAATCATTCAAGCATCCCCTTGAAGGCCATGTGTTTATCATATTTAGTTCATCTATGGAATTGTTATTAATTTATCATTATTGATATCAACATCGATATCGTGTTAATATGCCGACATATACGATGACGACCACTTAATTAGAACATATGGGATAAAGAGTACAAGATGAAAGTGAAGTTTCTTGAGTCGACAGAAAGATGTGATGATTCCATCTTTACACTTGTATTGCACGTTACTTTTTCTAGTGCACGTGCAATTGTCTGCAAGCTTGTAAATGAACCTATTCCGTGCTTTTAATTGGCTTATGGGTAGGTTTTAAAAATTAATTTTTCTGCTTTTTAACCTAGTGGTAAGCTTCGGGATAGTTAAAACACTGAAGAGAAGAAGAACATTGTGAAATCCTCAATTGTATAGGGTCGACTGCTATTGTATTTATAATGTAGGGTTACAATTGATACGAATAAGTGTCTGTATAGCAATACAAGCCTATATATACAATGAATAAATCATTTACAATAAATCAAGAATTGTCTTCCTTGTTTATATCCTTAACACAATCAGTTTCCTTGGCATTCCCTCTCAAGTTCATGAGAATAGGAAGAACATGAAACATGTTCTTAAACATTAGAAACCGATAAGTAAAGAGTGTTTATGTAAACAAATCTACACCTGATCAATAGTGCTAAAACAACGAAATTCACGGTTTAGTTTGGCAATATTATAGAATGTACCTATATAGGGTTGAGAATAATTAGGAGGCTTAACCTATTGGTTAGCCAACCTTTTATATGTGTGTGTGTGTGTGTGTAGGGCAATATATACAATAGTAATGGTGGATATTACAACATAAGAGTATGCCTATAATATTTTCTATATAGATACATTCTATAATATGCCCCCTCAAGATAAGAGTGGAGAATTGACTTGAAGCTTGAAACGAAAAGCAGTAAACGAAGCAGTATGAAGTGGCTTAGTAAAGACATATGCAAGTTGATCCTGAGAGGAAATAAAACGAATCAAGAAAAGAATTTTACAACCTAGAAGAAAAATCAAGAAAAGGCAAGACACGTAGACCATATTTAATATTATAGTCATTCAACCATAAACACACAATCACATTAGTCTTTAATGTCTATAATCATCATCCATCATGCATAATAACATTTAATATGCATAATAAAATTATTGCATGCTTTAATTCTAATTATTGCCTTTATATGCAATTTTTAAAATAAAGTTCTAACATTTAGAAATATTAAACAAATCCACTTTGATAATTTCTCAAACACAATAAATTTTATTTAATATATATTTTCTTTGAAAAACAATATTTCAAAATTTAATAAGAAAAATAATCATATCAAAATTCTTATTAAAATCCTAAACATTATAGGATCAAATAAATAAAACTTTGTGGCTTAAAACTCGTTTTATTTAAGAAAAAAATATTTTTTTCTAAACATTATTTAATTAAACATTTTAATTAAATCCTAACCCAATTAGGATATTATAAAACACAAAAAATTTTGAATTAAACATTTTAATTCAATCTTAATCCTACTACAATAAATTTAATTTGTTTTTCAATTTTAAAATATAAAATCAACATTTTATATAAGGAAGGGTAGAATTGTAATTCTATAAATTACACCTCAACACCCTTTTGTAATAAATTATAAGTGCTAAAAACCCTAAAAAAGCACTAGGGGCAGAATTGTAATTATTTCCCTCTCCCTTCCTTTTCTCTTTGTTATGGCGTGGGAACACTGCCCACGTCGGCTGCAGTCATATTAGCGGCAGCCGTGGCTACTACCCAGCAGCGTCTGGAGCTACTCGTGGTAGCGCCCATGGCATCTGGCGCTACGTGCAGCAGCCCCATAGCATAAGGTGCTACTCATAATAGTGTTACTGACAGATCTCCTCTTTTCAAAACAAAATATTGCCAGATTTCAGCCAGATTCAAGAAATCCAACCAGATCTTACTGGAACAATAGACTTTCAATTTATAAAAAAAAAATCAGGAGAGAAATTAATTTTTAGAAAATGATTTTGCACATAAAATTAATTTGAAATAAACACCAATAAAATTAAAATATGCAATCATCAACCTTAATTGTCTAACAATGGCTCTGTTACCACAGTTGGGTTTTTCTGAAACACTTATACGCAGCGGAAACAATAAATTTAAAATTTTTTCAGGAATCCCAATGACCTAATTAGACAGATCTAGGGTTGTTTAGGATTTATATAAATATTACTTGAAGATCAGGTGTTCTTTTCAATTTTGAATAATTATTTTCAGGCTGGATTATCACAAATCACAAGTTGTCCAAATGTTTGGCCTATAATGGTAATCCACACAAACCACCAGTGAGAAATCTCTTAAACCTTTTTAGAAAAGAGATATTATTTTACCCTAGAGTGCTAGCTTTTTTCTTTCAAGTTTTTAGTATTTCAGTATTGTACTCTACACACCTTTTTCACCTTCCACTGGAAATAAGAGGCATGACTTTCTATAAACACTCTCTATATAAGATAACTCAGAGATCTCAAGTTTAAGGATCACTTGCACAACCATCATGTGAGCCTTTCTATAGAAACAAGTGATCTTTCCATATGAAATTCTCATACATGTCAGTTTAGAGAGCATTTGGAAAGGCGGGCCAACTCGCGTTTCCAAAAAATTCAAAAAGTTTTTTTTTGCTAAAAATTAATATTTTTTTTATGTTTTGGATCGTTTTGATGCGCTGATCTCAAAAACAATTTTTTAAAAATAAAAAAACATCATTTTGATGCATTTCAACATGAAAAGCACTTTGAAAAGCAACCACAATCACACTCTTAAACAGGCCCACTAGTGTACATGTTATCTGACAAGCACCTACATATTAGTTATAGATATCCCCCGTACCTTAGTTTATAAGAACAATTACTTCCTTTCATAAAAGAAAGAACATAATATGTACTAGTCTCAACAACTCTAATTAATGTTCAGTCTTAAGCATTGATCAGGAACATTTAGGAACATTGCTTTGATGCAATATGAATCTCATAGTTATAACAACTTTATAATTTCTTTTGCAAAGCATTTTTGTCTCAATAACTTTACCTTTATTCTAGATTCATTAATCAAACATTATATTCATTAATAAAATGTTTGATAAATATTAAAGATATATAAGCCTTCATTAATAAATTAAATATTTTTACATGAAAAAAGAGTCAATGCCACATGTAACCAAACGATTGGCTACATGGCATTATACAACATTTCAATCCTTTATAGAGGGGGATTATTGTCTAATTTTTCCATGACTAGTGTCCAAAACTAAGATTTGATAATAGACCACTTATAATGCATAGGGTTTTTATTAATAGCATATTAATACATCTATTTTAAGAGTAAAAATTAAAAAATATCAAAATAGCCCAAAATATTTTGGAAAGTTGGTGTAAGACTTTCCATCATCTAAAAATGTTGAAATAGTTTAATTCTTTAACTCACATATTTTAAAAAGAAGTTTTTTAAATTTTATTCATTCAAAAAAAGGTAACATAGAAAATGATTTGTTAACAAGTCATGTCTCAAACCTCTATCATACCAAGCTATCACCTCAAAGAAATCATGACATGGCAAAAGCTTATAATGACTAGGCTTTTTGTGATGTCGTTTTTGAATACTTTCCCCAAGAGTTTATCAGCATCTTCAGCCATAAGATACAGATGCTTTCAATCCTCTATTAGGACAATCCCCTTCTATTTTCAATCTTTAGACTCATTTTAGAACTATTCTTGATTGTCTTGTCGCATATCTCGAAATTCCATGCATATCAAGCTTGCCTAGTGATATTATATGGAGATGTCCTATAGGAGGTTCTAGTCATTACGTGAGAGTAGGTTGATTAACATATTGGTCTCAAAAGAATCGCTCATTGCTTGGATCACAAAGCCCCAAAGGTTGATCTGATGCCTATAAATGGCAAAAAGTCTAAACTGAGGTAAAGCTAATTGTGACCTTGTATACTTTCAACGAGATTCTAAGGTTTTATGTGTGCTAGCCTAAAACAAAGTCATTTCAAAACACCATTAATTCCTCATGCCAACCTTAAACGATGTATACGTAAATGAGTTTCGTGCAATGGGTGTATGGGCATAAGTCCCTATCCAATCCTATATGCATAATAACAAAATATATGAAAATAAAAAATAAAAATAAATAAACAAGAGCACAAAAACCAATATAACAAATCACATAATATAGATAATCACATAAAAAACAAAAGATATAACAACATATTATTTTCAACCAAGCAAACAAAGTCTAGCCCTTACTAATTTCCCAACGGAGTTGTCATTTTATCATAGGAAAAATCTCAACGATCTTGATTATTTCAGGATTGACGAAGGTAAAATTAAATACATGAATCACCACCTAGTTTTATAGTAATCGAGAACCCTAAATGGTCTTTAGAGATTTTTGGATAAGGTTCAAGCTACGATGATAATATCATAGGCATCTATTACACCTCATATGCAAACTACGAAGGCACTGGTGTAAATAAGAATGTATCATCCAAAATCAACACAACAGGTATAGACAAGCAATATCTCAATCTCAGAAGCTTCCCTGATGGAACCAAAATTTGTTACCTTTGAAACCTACGCACGGGGTCAGCAAGAACAAGTATCTGATCAGTGCAGGGTTTTTGTATGGTAACTATGATGAACTATGATGGGAAGCAGTGAGACTGAATGATGCATCCACTCCCCTCACAACAGAAATCATCCATGTCCTTTCTTCAGATAATATAGACATTTGTCTTGTGAACACAGGTTTTGGGACACCTTTCATATCAGTTTTGGAGCTAAGGCTTTTGGAAAAAAACACTTACAGCAATGTACCTGAGTTGTTGGCCGCAGAGTTGGTTGTGGTGTAGCCTATTCAGATTCGATCAGGTGAGCCATTTTCTTTTATGTTTTCATACATTACCTCAACTGTCCAGTATTATCTAGAAATTTCTCAGTAAACAGAAACATATCATCAAGGTTCTCTAACTATGTCTATGATTGAATTTGGTCACCTCTTCTGCCTCTTGGTTGTGAAGCTAAAAATACTAGCTATGCCATTAAATCACCAGATGATAACAAGTACACTTTTCCATCTGCTATCATGCAAAGAGCAGCGGTTCCAATCAACCATAGCAATCCCCTAGTGTTCTATTTTCAACGTGACAACCCCACCAACCAGTTTTTCCTCTACATGCACTTCGCTGAAATTGGAAAGCTGCCAGCAAACCAGACCAGAGAATTCAACATCTATGTCAACAATAAGCTGTGGCATGGACCGATTGTTCCAACATAATTGCAGACAACTACACTAAGCAGCATATCCGTATTGGAAGGAACATCATTTACAGTTCCGAACAATAAAACCAGAATGTTGAATTTTAAGATTTGAAGCATTTTCCACCGATCAATTAGGCAAATAATAAACTTGAGAATCAATGATCTGACAATCCAATTTAGCATGTAGGGTATTGTCATGTGTAATGCAAATTGGCCCGTTGCTATCAATATTCAGCTCCACTTTTCAAAAAGAAAAATGAGTTCAATTTTTTCTGAAGAAAAATATATCAAACTTCATTGTAGCACCATATCCATAACAGAACTTTCTCAAAAAAATAATACTAATATATTAATTGGTATATAAAGTCAATTGAAAAAGACTTTACCTAGTCGAGACATGAAAAATATAATAAAGAGGATATTCACCTGTTCAACTGTGTCATTGTGCTGCCAATTAGGAATATTGAAGGAAATTGATCGCTGACTGCAGAAAGCAATCTTTTCAGTAGAAATAAAAAGAAGTCCTGCAACAGCACCAGTTTCAGTTGACAAAAAGAAGTGTGATGTCTTTAGCAGCTTTTCTCCAGCTCTAACGTCAAATTTCTGCTTGAAAATGTTCTTCCTCCCACCTTTTTTAATTCTTTTGCCTCAAATTTCATTGTCTAAGAGACCAGCCGACGTAACTGCAATTATATAACATATGATTAATGATATTATTTTTTTTCTGAAGAAGAATCTCATCCTTGATTTATTCATTCATAACGGGGTAAAAGAGAGAGAGAGAGAGAGAGAGAGTGAGGACAATACTTCAAATAATTCAATGGAATGAGTGTTTAACTACCACGGTCAACGCAATTTGCAGTGGTGCTGCTTGATTCCCCATCTGCATCAACTTCTTCAGCTGCACCTGCAAGTCAATGAATTAAAGTTATCCACAAATATTGATTTAGATTCAGCAATACTAACTGATAATCTTGGGGAGAACTAGAAGACGAACCAGGATGATTAGAGGAAGAGGGTGTTCCTGGTTGCTAGCAACAAAGTGGAAAAGGTCACCTCACTGTCTTTACCACCACCATCCTTTAACATCCCATGAAAAACTTCAAAAGCATCCATCGATAACCCATTTTGGGCATACACAGCAATCATAGAATTCCAACACCTTTCCAGGCAAACTCATTTCACCACACTTTATTTACGCATCCAACAAAGTATTCTCAACTCCCATCACTTTATCCAACCCGACCTTCATAGCAACCCCATGAACTCCCTCACTGACTGCTTTATTAGAAACACAAGAACAAGCCGATAAAACAGAAACCATAGCAACAGAATCAACAGAAGTTCCTACCTCTTCACCATTTCCTTCACTCTTCTCAATCAAAAACTCCTTAGAAACCATTAACGCTTCATGAGCATCATCATTTTGAACATACCCGGTGATTAAAGAAGTCCAAGTAACAATATTTCTCTAAGGAATTTCATCGAACAGTATTCTTGCATCACTTAACTTCCCACATTTTAAGCGCATATCAATCAAAGCTGATGATACAAATAGGTCCGATTCAAACTCAAGAACAAGAGCTTGTAGGTGGGTTTGTTTTCCAGAGTCAAAATCAAACAAAGCCGAACATGATTTCCTCAAGAATGATGAGAGTACAAAGTTATATTTTATACGAAGGCAAATCATTTTATAAATAACAACTCTACAGTGAATTTCCTATTCCTTTTGATGAGATAAATATTTCTCTTTTAAAATAGCATCAGGAAAATTGATTTTTATATCGTGCAGCAGCATACAACTTCAAAAAAAAAAATCATAATATCCAATTCATCTTTATCCATCAGACAAAACACTCTCTAATATCGATCCCAGATTTGTGATCTGTGAGAAATATTATAGTGGTACATTAAACTTTCTTTTTCTATTGTTTTCCATGATTAGGAGTTAACTATACAAGAAAACTGAGTTGATAAATGATAGAAAATTCGGAAACTCAAATCAAGAAACTTGTGGTTGTGTTTCAAGTTACGGTAATGGTAGGTTCTCAAATTATTTTTAGTTTAAAAATATTTTAAAATAATATATTTTTTATTTTTAAAAATTTATTTTTGATATCATTATATCAAAAAAATTAAAATAAATAATTTAAAATAAAAAATCAAATTTTTTAAAAGGCTAAAAAAACAGGACATTAGTTTGAACTCTAGGTGTTTCTATTAACATATTATATTTATATATATAATGATATAATAAAAAATAAAATTGATATTAAAATATTAAAATTGAATTGGAAAAAAAAAAGTAATTATGAATGAATAAATTAAAACCATTCATTCAAATCTATACAATATAATGATAAGATATATTTTGGATAAATGACATGTGGTTAATTACTTCTTCTTACGGTATCTCTTGTATAAAAAAAAATGATAATTGAACTATAAACGATAATTTTAGTATCTTTAATTTGTTTATAAAAATGGATTAAAACTGAAAGAAAAATATTTGCACTAAATTATTTGTTCATCCTCCACGTAAAACATAAATTAAATAAGATAAAATAGAATGATGAAAATAAGTCATATATCTTGCTGAAACAATCATTAATATAGGGTTGTTTGGAATTGTCGTACCGCCGGCGGTTCAAAGTGATTTTTATTTAAAAATATATTAAAATAATATTTTTTATTTTTTAAAAATTATTTTTGATATCGACATATCAAAACGATCTAAAACCATAAAAAAATAATAATTTTTAATAAAAAAATTTTAAAATTTAAAAAAACATGGTTTACACATCGCGTTACTAAACAGGATTGTATATATTCATCTATCCGCAACCAAACAAATCTATCTAGCAACTTGAGCGCAAGCTGAAGTTGCTGGGACTTTCAGCCCTCTGCCCTCTCAAACATGGCACTAACCTGCACCAGCACTTGTGTATTTCATTTTACCATCACGAAGACACTTCCAAAAGATAGGAACAAAGATGCTGAGTAATTTGCAGCCTTGTTATTAGCATTATTTGAATCAATTCAGAGCTTTTTAATCCCTTTCGTTCATCATTTTAAGATTCTTCCTTGGAGAGGCTACATGAAATGATTAATTGTAGATATTCCCACCCCTAAAAAACAACATTCCACCTCTTCTTTTTAATTAAATGAAATATGTTATAGCAATGTGTACATGATGATAAATAAGTGTTTTGCATAATTGTTTATGATCGTAAATGAAGTATATTATCAGAATATGTAATGAATGAGAAATAAGTGTTTTATAAAATTGTTTATAATTATAAATGAAGAATATAATAGAAAAGTTTAGGTTATGTGAAGTAAATTATGCTTTTAGGATAG
>Ga0307518_10002603_pt1 | contig 13136 bp, 3 predicted proteins | sample 25_EM_MG_FD_203889 | JGI IMG/M metagenome (GOLD analysis project Ga0307518, IMG submission 203889) | Populus trichocarpa ectomycorrhiza microbial communities from riparian zone in the Pacific Northwest, United States - 25_EM | ecosystem: Host-associated > Plants > Roots > Unclassified | place...
CTGTTTGACCCTCTAGGGAGTTGTGATGTGGGGTTGGCGTGGCACGAGCTTCGCTCGAAATCTGGGCTGTTCTGCCCATGCCTGTTTTCTTCAGCAGTGGAGGGGTTTGAATATCTCCACGGTGATCTATTAACTTTGTCCAGGAAATGCATGCTAGTAGTAACCGAGACTCATTTTTTCTCCCTGTTCCCTCTCCATCATGATTCTGTAAGCGTGAGTTTGTTTTTGCTGCTGTGTTTTTTACTTTTAGTGGTGTGGGCTAAAAGTAAAAAACACAGCAGCAAAACTATGCTTGTGTTTGTATCTCACAGTAAACGTATTGTAAGATGATTTGCATTTAGCAAAGCTTTTTCCTACAGTGGCGATTCCGTTTCCAATTTGAAGTATATTTTAAAAACACCCCTGTGTTTTATCATAGTGGTACGTAGCTCTAAGAGAGGAGAGGGTGGGGGAGGAGGAGGGAGATCAGAAGGGAATGAATAGACCAAAATACTTCGAAGAAGGTAATATTTTTTTTCATAAGAATACATGGAGATTAGTCGATTGATTCGAATATTCTATTTAAATAAAATAAATAAATAAATAAAAATAAAAGTCTTAAAATCCTTTCCGGTGTGAGATTTTTCTTTAATATTTTAAATTAGGAGTAGGCAGGCTGTCCAAGCAAGGTCTGATGGGAGGAGAGTTTTATCAATGGAAAATACTGATCTAGTACACCAAAAATACAAGTAACTCGTCATTGTAGAAACTATACTACACTTGCTGTTTACATTTTTAATTAATGAAGCCGATTGGAATTGGATACGCTCGGGCCGAGAATCGCGGTCCTCTGATATCGTCAATCAGCATGGAATCCAAGTGCCTAATGGCTGTCCATGCAATCTTCTTATCTTGATTAGGAAATCATATGATAGTGCCTAATGATTATACACATAATGAGACACTGAACACACAATTAATCCAGCTAAGTAACCATTACAGCCCCTGTCCAGGTCTAACTCAGCCAAGGGTGATAAATTTTATTTTTTTTTGACATTACATGCAAAATACAATATAAATTTGAATTGTAAAATTATAATTAATTTTTTTAACTAATTATATATTAACAATTCTAGTTAAGAAATTGAACTACATTAAAATCTAATCAAGTGAGTTAATAATATTATAATTAATAAGTGATCTAAATAAAATGAGAGATATAGATAGTATAAATCAATGAATTGATGACATGGAGAAATAATTATTATTAAAAAAAATAATAATAATAAAATAATAATAAAAAGTCTTCATGCAACCTGAATCTCTAATTTTCGCATATTCTTTGTAAATTTGAGTCCTGGTTTCAAATATGTTATTCTCTCTCGTCTAAATGAATTACTGGAGCTACAATATATGGTTGAAGAACTTCAATCGTCTACTTTCCAGCCCAACTTTAATCGCTGCAAAATTTCACCAGTAGCTCTAGATATGTCCAAAACAATACATGAAAGTCTAGTTTGACATATTTGAGAAGATTCGTCTACTAATTTTAACCCTTAGAAATATTATGTCCCCGAACTTCATTTGATCTAAAAAATTACCACAATATATTTTTATGTGTCTAATATTTTGATGTAAAATATTATTTATATTCAATATATAGTTTGAAAGATATGTTCAATCTCGCAAAACTAATCAACAAACATTTTAAGATCAAATTTGAACCTGACTTTGTTTATGTCACAAATTTACTTATTTTATCGATTTTGCATGAGTTAAGTTTGATTTTAATGGTTTTCGAGTTTTAGTCCAATTTTACATGTTAGATACATGTTTTTTCATAAAATCGTATGATTTTACGAGCTAACTCATGATTTTAACAAAAATGAACCCAGCCCAAGAAATAGTTGCTGGTTAATAGAGTCAATTTATCAGTGAGTCAATCTATATCTATTTTAAAATGATAGTTTTTTATTTTTTTAAAATAAAACAATTTTATTTTAATAAAAAAATTTAAAATAAAACAACATTGTTTTGAATAACTTTTTAAAAAATAAATTCTTAAAATTGATATGATTATTTATACTCTGATTTTTCCGTTTCAAATAGATCTCATATTAATCTATTAGGTCGCATAAATTTAACCGAATTAATTTTTGATAAACCGAGTTTTTAGCAGTATATCTTTACCAAAAAATATTATTTTAAAAAAGATTTGTGGGTATAAATTTTCAGAAAAAATAAGCACACCTCAGTAAATATGCACTGAGTATGGCGCTAACCAGACCTTGAGACGCTGGTTTTGAATTTTTTTAAATTAAGTTTTTAAAACTGATATCATTATTTCTACTTTGATATTTCTTTTTCTAATAAATCATTTTTCAACCGATTTAATTTTTAACTTGATTCAAAACCAAACCCAACCATAACTATGCTCTGTGTTGACAAATCACTAATTTAATTTATGCACGAGGCATGCTCCTTTGAGCCTGTCCTTCGAAGAAAAAAAAATTCACAAGGCAGCTAAAAAATATTATCTGGTAACTCAGGAAGTTATTGTTTATCAGACACGTGCTCCTACAAGTCTCTAAAATACTCTTTCTCTGTTTCATATTTGACGGAGTTCTCCTAGTTCTTCCCTAACCAGAGTGTGTTTGTTCAGTTGTACTTGAAACCATCCACGTGCTCGCATTTCACAGCTGTGAATATCAATTAATGAATTGTTCGAAAACAAAAAATAATCATGAACTGGAGGGGATGGTTTTCCAAGATAAATAACATGCTAGTCTAAACAGGAATTTAATTCGTTTACCAAAGTAGATTTATTTTATTATTAAAAAATTGACTCAACTGTCCCAGTCCTGATAAACGGCTGCGTATGAGGCTCGTAATGTGCCCATGCGCGTCACTGTGCATCTGCTCGTCACAGTCCAAGGCTAAAAATCAACGAAGGATCAAAACAGACGTTTTTTTAACAAAAAAAAAAGTTTCATTGTTAGAAAAACAAAAAGAAAAGGTATATTTTAAATATTTTTAAGAAAATTCAAGAAGGGGGAGGAGATAAAATAAAAGGGTGCCCGAGACAAATGAAAGTTGCTTGCATGTGGAAAACCGCCTATACCCCACTCGGATTCTAGGGAATTTTTCTACTAGGAAACAAAACCACACGGTTTTCAGCCTCAAAACAATTTTCCCCCCCTCAAAGCTCACATGTGCTCTTGTTTTTTCACCATCACAAGCTTGACTTTTACGCCCAAGCGGTTCATGGTCCCCCAGCTGCTTCAAGACGTGTCTTTGCGATAGTTGTGTGTGACGAGTGACAATGGTGGCAAAATTGTTCTCCTAATCACCCCTACCGAATCCCTATAAATTCTCCCTCATCCCCTCCTAACCTTCTCCACTCCAGCGCCTAACATTTTCACTAGCCTGCTCTCTTTTCCTCTCTCTTTTCATGTAATAACCGTCTCTGTTCTCTCACATTTGCTTTTCAAAATGTTGTTTCTCTTGTTAAATGAACCCAACAAAAAATGAGCAAGGTGGGTTTTTTTTTATAAAAAAACTAAACTGGTTTACTCCTTTGTGCAGGAAAATGGCTCTAGCTGGATTTATCTTGGTGGGTCTCCTTGCAATGGTTTCATCTGTTAATGGTTATGGTGGTGGAGGGTGGATTAATGCCCGTGCAACCTTCTACGGAGGTGGTGATGCTTCCGGCACAATGGGTATGCCACTTTGCAGAAGCGAAGAACCTTTTTAAGAAATTAAACCCTTCAGGGCACACCATATGACTAATTTTGCTGGTTTTGATAAAATATGTAACTTCAGGTGGGGCTTGCGGTTACGGGAACTTGTACAGCCAGGGGTATGGTACAAATACTGCAGCTTTGAGCACAGCTCTGTTCAATAGCGGGTTAAGTTGTGGGTCTTGCTACGAGATTAGGTGCGTGAATGACCCCAAATGGTGCCTGCCTGGCTCCATTTTGGTCACAGCCACCAATTTCTGCCCTCCAAACAATGCCCTGCCTAACAATGCAGGGGGGTGGTGTAACCCTCCTCAACACCACTTTGATCTCTCTCAGCCTGTCTTCCAACACATTGCCCGATACAGTGCTGGTGTTGTACCTGTGTCCTACAGAAGGTAAGTCTCTAGCTTCTTGAGCTTCAAATCTAACCATGGAGGGATATATGGTCATGAATAAGGGTGTTTTAATGAAATTAATCTCAATTTTTTCCTTAACGAGTTTCTGGTGAGGGTTATTTACGTCTTTAATCAGTCTCTTCATGTTCTTAAATCCTTTCTTCACGGTTCAGGTCCTTTTCATAACTCTAATTTGATTGCAGTCAACCTTTCCCTCTCTAAACTTTCCCTTCCTCAGTGATTTCTGAGGTTTAATAAAAAAAATTCAGATTCATGTCCCAAGACCAGTTTTTGAACTAAACATAAAGGGCAGTTTAAGTTCTTAGCAAGGTCCCCGCTTTACCACTTTCTTACCACGAACTGTGAGAGAGAAAGTTCAATTTCCTCTTGGAATTTGGAAGCTTACCCTTCCCTCATAAGGAGTTCTCTTCTTTCTGGCTTTAGTAGCAGTGTTAACTGTCTTGGTGGCGGGTTTTTGTAGGGTACCCTGCAGAAGGAGAGGAGGCATAAGATTCACAATCAATGGTCACTCCTACTTCAATCTAGTCCTGATAACCAACGTTGGTGGTGCTGGTGATGTGCATGCTGTGTCCGTCAAGGGGTCTAGGACTGGATGGCAACCAATGTCAAGGAACTGGGGGCAAAACTGGCAAAGCAACAATTATCTTAACGGACAAAGTCTTTCCTTCAAGGTCACCACCAGCGATGGCCGTACTGTGGTCTCCTACAATGCTGCTCCCTCTAGCTGGTCCTTTGGGCAGACCTTCTCTGGTGCCCAGTTCCGCTAGGGACCGACACTGTGTGCCTTCTGTTCTTTCAGCATGCTAAAGTTTCAGCATGTTAGCTCTATATTTATTTAGTACTTATTATCAGAAGTAATATTAGTATGATTTTATTAGTACTAATATATACTTGTATCTCGATTGGAGGTCAGTATTAGGTTCTCTTTGGTCAGGATGAGAAGGGCTTTTTTAATTGGCACTCTCATTTTGAGCTAATTGAGTCACTCAGGGGTGTCCTATTCAAGGGACACTCTTTATTAGTCTTGGGGCTTTTCCTTTTTTTCTTCCGCCGTTGAAAAGGGCGGAAGATTATGGCAGGGGTGGACTTTTACCACCCGCCGCTAGTATTTTGAGTAGTTGCTCTTCTTAATTTCGCTCCCCCGCAGCCTTAAAGGGATTTGGGAGCTGCGTTTTTTTTTTTTCGTTCTTGTAAGCTGACTGTGATCAGCGTCCGGTGAATTATGTCCTTGGGTTTTTATGTCTGAAATTTAAGACTAAAGTGTAAATTTCCAATTTCTACTAGTGATGAAAGTGGTGATAGAGTGCTGTTATTCCCAACTATCCTCTGTTGTCTTTCTCGTCTTCTCTTGTGCGTATGACAGTGCCCTTCCTTTTGTAGTCCAGTTGGACGGGCACCCTCCACTAAATAAATTATGAAGGATGTAATTAAAATCAGTGGCAAGCTAATTGACTAATTGGGCTACCCGAAGGCCTGTAGCTGGTTCTTCATATTCCAAATTCAAGCTAAGCCTTGTGATAATCGATCAATCCAAGCCTGGACCCCATTTGCCCAACCTCGCACACCATCGCGATAATGAATCCAAATGCACGAAGGCTATACAACCAAGGTTTTGGCCTTGTGCTCTTAAATGTTATTTAAATTGATTTTGAGTGTTTTTTATATAAAAAAATTATTAAATTTATGTTTTTAAATTTTTTTGAATATATTTAAGAAAAAGTTAGAGGCATTGCCTACTTTCTTTCTTCTTTTTATTTTATTTTTTGTCTTGGTCTTTATGCTGCTGCACTTATCTGCCTTCACCAACCAAAGATCGAGTTTCCAGTATAGAAGTTGAAAGACAGTTCTTCAAGAGATTTAAGCGAGCTTTTACTCTTGACTCTGATTTGAGTTTTGAATATTGATGGGTTAAGGAGGAGCATCCCTGGGGACAGACATCCAAAGCCAAAGGCTTTATATTGTTGAAGGTCGTCCTAAGAGTTAGAAGTGTACGAGGTGTGGCAAATAAAGACGATTAACTGATGGCTTGGTATTTAGATTTAGACTAGTTTACAGTGACGCACGGGTCAGATTACTATTGATATTGATATCACACATGACCAAGTAGGGTAATCTTACAGTATTTAGATATAGTGCTTTACATGGATTTAAAATTAAACTATATAAGATTTGTTTTAATATGATTTGTTCAAAGACAAACCCGGTTAATTAATAAAAAAATTTAAAAATAAAATTGATAGAAAAACCCTCTTGATCTAACTCTTTGCCTAGCTAGATTTTAAATTAAATTATATAATTTTTTTTTTAATATGACACCAGCCTCTCAATTAAAAAAATAAACTAGAGGGTGAAATTTGACAGAACATAAAATCTTTTTATTTGATTATTTGACTAGTTTTGGGAAAGCGGCTGCCGCTGCGTTCCCAAAAAATTTGAAATTTTTTTTTTACTAAAATTTAATATGATTTGTATGGTTTGGATCGTTTTGATGTGCTGATGTCAAAAATAATTTTTAAAAAATGAAAAAACATCATTGGCATGCATTTTGACACGAAAAATTATTTGAAAAGCACCTGCAACCACACTGCCAAACATGCTCTTAATATAATTACTCCCATTCAAAATCAATTCAAATGTTATAAGGATGAAATTAAAGAAAATAAAGGAAAAGAAAAGGTTATTAAAAAGAGAAAAAAGAGAAAGAGAGAGGGGGAAGAGAGTGCACCTGCATATGAACAGAAAAGTAAGGGCAATGCAAAGGCTGAGAGTTTCCTTATAGCCTGTTTGGCTCTGCGTTTGAACTTGCGTTTGATTAAATTTTTAAATTTTTTTTTTGCTAAAATTGAGTGCGGTTTGCACCTTTTGGATCGTTTTGATGTGCTGATATCAAAAATGATTTTTAAAAAATAAAAAAAACCATTGGCATGTATTTCAGCACGAAAAGCTATTTGAAAAACAACCACTACCACACTGTCAAACACCCTAACTATAGCTGAAATGGAATGATCTTGGCGTAGGTGGTAAATTTAATTTCAGTTAGCACTGTTGGGATAACGTAGACCTTAAAGAAAACACAGGATTTTTTTTTATTGCCACCAACATTTCAAAAACAACTAGGGCAAGTTAAGATTACAAGAATTTGATTTGTCTTCTCTTCTCGCACTTGCCACGTTTTTCTTTTTTTTGGGCGTACCCTAGATGGTGACTCGCATTTAACTGTAAACGGGAATCTGTCAAGTTTTATCCCCGCCGGTGTGTGTATAGCTCCACTTGTTAAATTCCTGGTTTATCCTCATTTATTTGTGTTACAAGTCAAAATCCGAAATAACTCAGCAGAATAAATGATACTAGCTAGCGGATGAACAACCTTTTTACTTCTTTTATTGTTTTTTTGAATGAATCAAAAAACCATTTGTCAGTTGCGCTTTCTTTGACAGTGCCTGGTGTCGATGAAGCAGGTCATTTCATATCAATGTCTCCTCTGCTTGTCACTTGCCTTCCAGTCTCTTTATGGGAACATCGCCTCAATATTCATTGTGTTTAGTTACACGAATACCATCAGAGAATAGGATAAAAAAACCAGATATGTTTGTTGTTACTATCGAATTAACAGAACGTTTTCTTCTTGTTTTTTTATTCTCCTTCTGAGAAATTCACATGGGAATTAACCCCTTAGCATGGAGGCTCGGTACTGGTAAAATGGATCGAAGTGGTAGTCCTGGAGGTTCCTGAAGATAACAAATGAATGGGAGATCACATGGAACCTGTTTTTCAAATCCCGAAGGTAATAAGATTTGAAAGATTCAACAACCAAACAAAATACATGAAGGAGGTGGGCATATCTATTCACATTTGAACTCTGAAAGCAACTGTGCATGAAGAGCATCAAGGATCGAAATACTCGAGACAAGATAAGAGCCGTGTACTGTTGAAATTTCTCGGAAAGTTCAAGTAGTTTTATTCCCAGTAATTCTTTGAAATTAGCGATTGCTAGATATGTAAACATTGATCTCTCTCTCTCTCTTTTTAATTCTTTTATAAATTTTAATTATCATTTACGTTTTACCTGGATTGGCAATTACTGGGGTATTAGGAGACTTATTGCTAGATATGTTTAACAGTTAGTTTTTAAAATATATTTTTGTTTAAAAATATATTAAAATAATATTTTATTTATTTTTAAAATTTTATTTTTAATATAAACATATTAAAATAAAATACAAACTAAATAATAGAATTCAATTTCGATTGACTCGTCGGGGCCACAATCCCACACGAGGCATAGTTACATGAAAGTAGACCTGCATGTGCTGGGGAGTGAAAATACACAACTTATTGGTGGAGGTGTCATCCTCCCACCTCGTGAATATTTATCCCAAATTTGGATATAAATAATTTATTATGTTTATATTATATATGTATATATAAATAAATTATGTAATTTTTAAATTTGTTATGGTATATGTTATTTATTTAATATTGATCACATGAACCCCAAATAAAAAGTTACATTGGACGGAAACTATCAAAAAATAATATAAATTATTTATTGAAGTCTTATATAATAATTTAAATTTTTAGGTTGAAATGATTATTTAATTTGTTATTAAAATTTTGATGATTAAGTAGTCATGATTTCAAATTTTATCATTGTTAAAAAATCATCTCAACCTAATAGTTTAAGTTGTTAGGTGAGATCTCAAAATATAATTTATATTATTTTGTAACAACAATGCACATCCCAACAAATAAAATTAAACACAAAATAATATAAATCTTTATAAATTACAGGTTTAAAAGATATTCTTGAATGAATATAATAGAAAAAAATTTAAATTATATCTTGTGCGCCACTCATCAAAAATAAAAAATTAAAGTTGAGATGAATATAGATTACTGTACTTCTTATATAAATGGAAACAGTTCAAAATTAAATTAACTCGGAGGTGTAGCAAAATTTAAATGGAAATTCATGGAAGATTAACTCAGCTGAGATGAATTAAATTGTATGAACTTTAAATAGAATCCACAAAATAACTACATTTTCCCTTGTTGAATACTGAAACAGTGCAAGAAGCAAAATATATGGTTATTTTGTGCTATTAGCATGGAAATTTTAAAATTTTGCTGAAATAATAGAATTGAATTTTTTTTAATAAAATAACATAGATTATAGTTGTTATAGTTTAAAAACACGATATATAAAAAAATTTGATATGGAAAAATTCAACTGTGTCTATAAAACACAGTTTCCTCATGTCTCTCTTTGGAATCGCGACAGGCAACGAGAGGCATAAAAACGTATTTCGAGGCTTGGAGATGAAGGGGAAGTGATTTGTTTGTGTTTCATGGCAAAAACCAATTGTTTATGGCCATTTTTTTTTTTTAGAGAGGGAGGGGGGCCGGCAGTCAATTTTAGCGATTTCAAAATAACAACAGGGTACGCTGTCGTTCTAGGCCATGAGAGGGTAAACTATCACGCTTTATAAATAAATGTGATATCCATTAAACATCGTGTTTTAAAATTGCGACAGGCTAATACTGTAGTTTTTTTTATTTTTAAATTATATTATTTCATTAATATTTTTAATTTATGGTTTTAATTTTTTAAAAATTAAAATATGTATCGATTGACGGGGACTCGGGGAGGTCAAACAAACTCTCGTTTTGTGATTGCCGTGTTGCCAACTGGCGGCGAATCTGGAGCCACGTGAAAGGAGTCCGGTTTTCTGACACACCACTCTTTTTCTTACCAATCGACGGCTTCTCGCTCTCCACGACAAAACTGCTTTCGTGGCGATTAGACAGTGTACGAGCTAAGCCTTTAATATACTCTGGATGTTTTTTTTCTTTTTATTCTTTTTACGGATCGTATGAATAATGATTTTGTGCGTTTTTAACACCTTTTACCTTTTGTTTGATAATTAGATTCTGTTGATAAATAAATTGATTTTAAATATTTAAAAGAGATAAAATCAGATTTATTTTATTTTTTTATATTATTTTCATTTTATTTTTTCAAAAGTTTTTTTAAAAAACTAGATGAGTGTTTTTTTTTTAAAAATAATTTTAATATTAAATTCTTTCTTTTTAAAATTATAAACCAGAGGATTTAGCATTTAATTTTATTTTATAATACTTTAAAAATTAAATTTCTTTTAAAATCTAAAAGGATTCCCAAAAAACTAGATGCGATATGTTTTGGACAGTTTATCGTAGCCCCATGTGACTCGCCGTATATTCCGGTTCCTCACTTGTAATTGTGTGTTATGGTGACATTTTATTTTGTGGTTATTGGATTGATCTGGAGCCTCATATTTATTGTTTAATTTATATATTTATGGATTCTTATTAAATCTTGAGATTTGTTTTTTTTTTCACTTGACAACATTATCATGAGTTTTTTTAAATCTTCTAAGTAAATAATTTTTTAAAACAAAGCAGTGGTGACATCATATAAGCTTTAAATTCAAAAGATTTTCAGTGTTTTATTTGTTATTGTGATTGAAATTGTATTTCGAGCGTATAATTCATTTAAGAAGAATTAAAATAATAATTTTAAGGTATTTTTTAATATTTTTAAGACTTTAAATGACAATTTATTTTTTTCTCTCCTTAAGATGGCTATTTAATAATAGGTAAAATCAATGAAGAGTGATAAAACTCAACTCGATTGGTGATGCCTCTTAGAGCGTCCTCTTGCTCATACCCCTTCGTTGCTCGGAATGGAAAACCATCTTTTAAACGGACATCTTCGACTGCATGACTGTCCTCCTTTGATTTATTTTATGAACATTCCTTGTAGTTTTTTCGATTTAAAACCCTGCCGTTCTAAACGCACGAGTCTCAGGGCTTTGGCAGTGCCGAAAATCTAGTCCCTGAGAGAGTTCGGTATCGATGTCATTAATTTGTTGACTTGTATCAGCTTTGTCTCATAAATACATCATACGGAATTTCTGATACATGTTCCTCTACTTCAAGAGCAGCTGCCGGTGTTGATAAAACATCGCTAAGCTACAGACCAGACTCCACCAAGTTAAATGCTGCTTCCGTTTTTCTGTCCAGTAATCCAAATGAATGAATGATGCTGCAAAAACTACCTCAAGGAGCCCTGACATTCAATCAAATCACCAGCCAGTGCCGTGAGAAACTGGGGTTGGATTATTATTAGTTAAGCAGTGAGAGTTATGACTAGTTAAAATATGCAGATGGGCATTTATTTACGATGCATCTAAGGTAAGCAAGCGGCATTCACCGACTCTGTCCAGAACAATAACCACTGAGGACGATAACTACTCCTTCAATTGCTTTAATATATCAAAGCAATCGGCCATGGCATTTAAAGGGTTAAAAGTTAAAACTTAAAGCCATGGCATAAAAAGGAACCGAAAGCTGACGGTTAGGCAGCTAAAGCGGGTTCGCCTCATTACTGCACTTTAATGCATCGACTGCTATTCTTTCTTTTCATCAGTTTCTTTCACCAGGAGGGCTGCTGTGATTTCCAAAGCCTCCTCGTTCAGTTAATTTACTGCCTGGCCAAATTAATTTCCTCGCGCACATGCTTTTTCCTGACCGTCTAATCTAACAAGATTTATAGAGCGAAGCCCAGTTTGTTAATTCCCAAAAGGTGATTTTTTTTCTTTTTCGATTAGAGTAGTGTATTTTATGGAAAATAATTTTTTAAAAAACGGATTATTTACTAACATGTAGTTTATAATGGAAAATACCTAAAAACCATATTCTAGCGTGACCCTCCCATGAAATCATGAGCTGTAAATAATTTTTGGTGGTTGTTATTTTTTTTTAATAGTAAGATTGTTACGTTGTTATACAATAAAAGAGTCTTTTAATTTTATTTCAGACCTCATTTATATTTTATCATGTTTGTACTTTGATAAATAAGCTGAAAAACAACTTCAAATGTTACCATGAAAACCCAATCACAAGTATAATGAACGATAATGTTAACATATAACATTTGGAAGCGTTTTTCTATTTTCTTTTTTTTAATTAGAAACAATATATGCTCTCTCCTCTCAAGACATTACCATTTTTTCTGACTAAAAAATAATCTTATATTTATTTATTTCGTAGCAGGTCAGGGGAAATGGTTTCATTTTCTTGAAAATAAACAGAGCATGAAGTGCTGGACAGCTTGTCAAGGCATAGCCATCCTTAAAGGCCCACTGGGCCATAGTGTAGCATAATTAAAAAAATAAATTAAAAAATAGCACAACTGGTATAGTTGTGCTATTAAAAAGAACGCAGCTAATAAGCATTTAATAGCGCAACAAGCTATTAGAAATTACGCAATTTGTAAAGACTGTGCTCCTCAGTCGAATAACTCTTTAATTTTTTTATTTTTATTTTTATTTTTAAGAGTTGTATTACTCCCATCTTTTTTTGATATTTTATTTTCAACCCTCAACCCTTTAAATATTATCAGATTACGGTATTAGGAGTATAATTTTTATTAATTACGCAATTCGCGGTAGAAAAATTATCCAAGCTGTGCGATTTCCTTTTTTTTTTCTTTTTTTTTTTCAAAATCTCACCTTGGATATATTTTTTTAAAAAACAAAACCCTCATATTCAAAAGGGAAACTTCGTTTTCATAGACAAGTCATACATCAAAAGACAACAACAACAGTAACAGACGTGGATTGATTGCCTATGAATCGATCGTAAGACAAGACCTATGCATGTGATCACATTAAGAGAGAATTTCACCTTTTCATGTTGGTCCTGAATTTCCACGTATTGAAACAATCAAGCTGCTTGCCGTAGTGCTTCTCTGTGTTTTAAAAGTGTATTTATTTTGAAAAAAAATATATTTTTTATTGATTTTTAATAATTTTAATGTATTAATTTTTTAAAAAACGCTATATCAGTGTTGTGTGGTTTTCTTCCTCTCTGACAGCTATATATAGAAATCAAAGAAAATCTAAAAATGCAAGATACTAGGGTCTCATCAAACCGTGAAATTCTCCCTTATGACCTT
>Ga0307518_10002604_pt1 | contig 13134 bp, 5 predicted proteins | sample 25_EM_MG_FD_203889 | JGI IMG/M metagenome (GOLD analysis project Ga0307518, IMG submission 203889) | Populus trichocarpa ectomycorrhiza microbial communities from riparian zone in the Pacific Northwest, United States - 25_EM | ecosystem: Host-associated > Plants > Roots > Unclassified | place...
CTAACTAAACTAATTACAATTAAAAAAAAAAAAAAACTGAAAGCCATATGAAAAACACCTTTTGGAAAATGTTTTTTTCTTTTTTTGGTCCCTATAATTATTTACACTTTGGTCCCTTGATTTTCTTCTTCTTATTCGGTCATTTGATATTGGTTTGATTTGCAATTGATTTTTATGATTTATTTTCCAAGCGTTCATGTAGGGATCTTGAGGTGTCGAGAAAATATTTTGCTACTTGGTTAATTCTTGATTTTGCGAAACAAAATTCAATTTATTTGGTTTAGAATAATTAGAGTTTCAGGAATCAAATTTGAAGGATAAAGAAATACCTAGTCCTTTTTTTTTTTTCAAATTCAGGGAATGATTTACATAGTCAAAAGGAGAAGTTCATGCCTTTTTTTTTTTTTTTCAGTCCCTCAACTTTTGTTTCCAATTTTATTCTTTCACATTTGATTTGTAGGAAATTGAGTTTCAGATTTTTTTCATTTTTTTTTATAGGATTATCACATTCTTATTTAATTTTTTCTTTATTATCAAATATTAAGAGAATATATTTTTATAATATTGAAAAGTGTTTATTTTTTAATTTGATTGATGCATATATTTTTTAGTTTGATTTATTTATTGTTATTGTTTTTTTTAATCATATTAAATTATTTGTATTTAAGTTGAATCTACAATCTAAATCTCATATTTTCTTTACTTTTTTTAAATTTGCTAATGTCGCCTCAACATTTCTTTTATATTAAGAAAAACTTGTTCGACTGACGGCTCACTAATATAGTTATGAATAATTAGTAACCTTTTAACATATCTATATCTCTGTCCATCCGTGCCTAAACGTTGTTCTGAAAAAAAAAAGATGAATTATGTACGAACTTTTAACAAAATTGTTGTTTCCAAACAACTCATGTCTGCAAAACACGACAGAACTGTTAATGGTGCCTACATTAGAGAGTGTTGGAAGTCAAGCTTTCTACTATATATTTTTTTTTAATCGACGTTAATTGTTTGGCTAAACTCGTATGTATTTTAATTAATTTTATAGATTTTAGAATTAACAATTATTTTTTAATAATTCTAAAAAACACTCAAACTTATAACCATTAAAAAAATAAATTCAACCAATTGAATTAGTTATTCCAAGAATAGGTGACAGGGTTACTAGTTGTTCAACTAAATAAATGGGCAAGTAGAATGGTCTTTTTGGTATATAAATAGTGCTCATGGCAACCACATGGCCCCCACAACCTATCTAAAAACAAAGAAAACAGATATTTTTGAGTGGAGGCCGGAATAAGATGCCGAGAAGAGATGTTGATAAAAAAAATAGAAATAAAAAATAAAAAATAAAAGGAGTGGTTAATGGGCTGATGCTAACAAATTCCCGCCACATTGCATGTAGGTTTGTGTTTGGGCTAACTTTTGTCCAGAGAATATAGCAAGGCTGTTGAAAGGATTTGCCCCCACAATTCACTTTTGTGATAAACAATACAGCAAAGAGAAGTCATCTTCATGGATTCTTGACTGGTTCACGCAATTCATGGATTGATAAATGACGATGAAAGTCATCAATTATTTGTTAGCAGCTTCTGCTAGCAATCAATCAAGATTAATTTTGTTGTTTATAATGTCACTTTCTTGATGGGTGTTTTTTTATCCTCTGCCTCTGCCGAATCAATTATCGACGAGGTCAAACCATTTATGGCCCGAATGCCTCAGTTTGCTTACCAAGTCAGACTCTGGCCCAAGGAAGATCTCTTGGGCCAGTGACCCAGAACTATATATCCTCTTTCATGTTTTCAAATACTTTCTGAGCATTTGCCAGGAAGAGTTCGGCGGCCGATCCATCTGCCTGGACTTTCGAAACACCAGAAACTTCTGCAATTTACCAGCCTGTGCCAGTTGTTATCGTGGTTGACATATAGAGGGAAGAACAGGTTCATTTGGTTCTCGAGGTAAAATTTGTCGGTGGTCTAGATTGAATTAATTTGGTGTTAGATTTGACATTAGTTCCAGAAATTCAATCTGTTTGACGCGAATATTAAATATTCATAGTTCGAATTTGTTTGGTAATAGCGTTAGGTTAGAATTTCTCCTGGTTCTAGAAAAGGGAAATTGTCAGAAATTGTGAAACCAGGAAAAAAATGAAAAGAAAAAATGTAGGTCCAAAATCCAGATTCCAAATTAGATATGAAGTTAAGAACTTGTGCCTTATAATCTCTTGATTGAATAATATTAAAAAATATAGTGTTTGAATTGCAATAATTACTTTTTAAAATATTTTTTTATTTAAAAATACATTAACATATTTTTTATTTTTTATTTCAACAAATCAAAACAATTTAAAAATAAATATATAATAAATACAAAAACAGTCACAGTCCTGGAACCACTTCCGCTGTCGCTGTTTCTGGTTTGGTATTAAATTTGACCGGAAGAAAAGGAGGAATACATGGTCATATGTTACGTCACTGAACTGAATAATTGAGAATTCTGTGGCTATACAATTACAAGGCTCCTCAGAATCCAAATCATTTTCCTTTGTTGTTTCATGTCAAGGGTAAAATAAAGATCAGATTTGGGTCTCGACGCTGAAAATGTGATTTCCTTGTTTGACCGATAGAGAGAAAAGAAGGCTTCTGTTTTTCTTTCTTTGTTTAATTTTCAAACATTTATCCTACCGTCCACTGATGGTATGTATATTTCAAGCATCTTTGAAGTTTATAGCAGTAAAGGCAAGAAAATCTGCGCGCACACAGCCATTCAAATGCAAAATCGAATATCCTTTTCTTTTTTTCTTGCTTCCGAATTTTTATATTCATCGAAGAATAATGATACGAGTAGTATACTTTTTATTGTTCGGAACTACTTTATATTATATTTGGATCTCTCATCTCGGACGTGAGAATATAGCCATTCAAAACAGGATCAGATCAAGCTGTAGATTGAAGCTGTCGGTGAGTCCACTGGTTTTCATTGGCCAACCAATCAATGGACCATGTATTTATCACCAAAAAAAAAAAAGGACCACGTGTTATAATTGTGTTGGTTGTTTTTCTTTATATATTAGCTTTCATTTCGAAAGACATTGATGCTTTTTAAAAAAAATAAAAGGCTACATGTTTATTTAAAAAAAAAGATAAAAAAATTATAAAATTATAAAAAAATCTATATTGTAATTTACACTAATATATATACGCTACTATTATGTTTCTAAATTAAATTATTTGGTAGTCTATTGTGAGATTCTTGTAATGTATTGATTCTTGTCTTTTACTTTTACTTGTGTTGTTAATGATATGTTTATGTTTTTTTTTTAAAAAAAAAGAGTTAATTCTTAAACAATTTAATTTAATTCGTTAAGAAATATTTAATGTAAGTTATATTATTGATAATAATCTTTATTAAAACAACACAGCAATAAATTATCAATTTAAGTGATTTTATTTACATCACAACACACAATAATTGATTATCAATAATTATTCAACTTGCCTTATTGCCATTACAGTAGTCATGAACTCGTCAAGTAAGCTGCAGATTATGTTTAAAACAAAAGGATTCGAGATTATTTGGGTTTTGGCGAGAAGATATCATTATGATCTAGACAGTGGGTAAAACCGAAATTTGGGTGACAAGTACAAGAGAAATATATTTAATATTGATCTAGCCAAAGGTTAATCTAGAAAAATATAAAAAAAATATTTTGAAATTTTAATAATTTACATAAAAAAATTTAAAAGCAATTCAAGTGATGTAAACTATGTATATTATAAATAATAAGGTGTAAAAGATTATTTCAAAATATTTTTTATTCCACATTAAAAAGATATTAGCTTTTCATTTTAAGTTAAAGTATTTAAACTAAATATATTTTTTATTCCACGTTATAAAAACATAATTTTTTTTTATTAATATAAAATATATATATATATATATATATATATATATATATATATATATATATATTAATAGGCTTTCAATCTCACATTGAAAAAATAAAATATTTTTCTAATATTTATATAACAAACTTTCATATAAGCTAGTAACTAACAAAAAAAAAAATTAGTAGGCTCACGCGTTTAAGATTAGGCTGGTAAAAAAAAAAAAAAACTCTGATTGCTCCCCTGCATGGCAACAACACCTATGCTTTTCGTATATTTTGTCTTTAGTAATAATTTTTTTTTGTTCCTTAAACTAAAACAAGATGCTATTTTAAAGAGCTATATTGATAAAATAATATTTTAAATAATATAAATATGATTTTTTTTTTATCATGTATACTTCAATGGAAAAAAACTATTTGAAAAGCTAATTGAATTGAAGTGAGAAATAAATATTTTATTTTTTTTAATTAATTTGTTGTCATTTTCTTCTTTCACGTAGTTATATTTAATTATTTAATTGGTTTATTTTTTTGTTAGCCTATTTTATTGGTTTTGATTTTTTAAGAGATATATAGGAATAACATTTATAAAAAAAATATTTTGATATTTTATTTAGCATTCGGAGGATATAAAATAATATAAAAGAATTAAAATAATAATTTTTTAATTTTTAGCTTTCCATTTATCACACTCATGGAGCTGCTCTAACACTTGTTTACTCTTTGTTTTTTCAGAACACACATCCCATAAATATTTGTTGTTCTACATAGAAAAATATTCAGAGACATGCTATAAAAAAATATATATATATATAAACTAAATATTTATAAATTATTTTTCTGGTTTATTAAAAAAAAATTAACATAATAAAAAAAAAACCTCACTTGAATTAAGCCAAATCACTCGATTTCTAGGTTCACCAGGCAAGTCATAAGGGGTTTAACCGGGTCAATTGCAGACCCAGGTTTTATCTACTTCAAACCCCGCCAAGACCCAAAATCCCTTGGCAACCGGTTCTGTTGAGCCGGATTTGACAAGAATGCCTCGTATCCCTGATTGGTAGCTAGAATTTGTGAGAATTTGTCTTTTTAATTAAACTAGATACTTCTCGCAGTTTCTTCGATTGTTATGACCATTCTAAAAGTAAACAAAAACAGCTCTCTCTCTCTCTGTGTAGAACTACTAAAAGAAATATAGCTTTTAGCATATCAATCAAAACGACGTAGCTCTATATACAAAAAAAAAACGTTGTAACATTTGTTTATTAAATCCTGTAGTTTTTATTTATTTTGTCAAATACAATAGATTTTCAATTTGAATCTGGAGAGGAAAAAAAATCGGTAATAAAATTATGCACAGATCCGTTACTTTCTCGTGCTTAAAAAAACAAAAAAAAAACGATGGCATAGAGTACATGAAAAATATTAACAAAAAAGTATGTATAATTAGATTTTTTTTTAAATAAAAAAAAGGCCTAAACTAATAAAACCACTATTCTCTGATAATTAATCAACATTCATTCTAATTTCTAAATCTATACAGGCACAGAAAATGAGGGCTTAAACTTAGCCGGCTCGTAACATAAAGGAGCCGCCGGGTGCTGCCACTTCGTGAACACCACTGGCTTCTCCCCCTCCGTTCCCTGACTCCTCGGCGGTGGTTGCGGATCCTCCCGAGACTTCATGTCCATCGCGGTAGGCGAAGTAATAAGCGGAGACAAGAGAGGAATCGCAACTTTCCAACAGGAAGAAGAAGAAGAAGCTGGACTGATCTGCAAGGACGCTGGTCTCCGCCGCTGGAGCCGGCTGGGCTGCGACCGAGCTGCGGCGGAGTTGCTATTTCGAAGTGTATTTGCCATGATTAGATTTGTGAACACCACTACAGATTGGGAGGGGAGAGGGGGGGTGCTTATATAGGATGCTATGCGAGGTGTGGCCCTGGCTGGGGGTTATGGGCATGTGGTGTACACGTTAGGGAATCCCTTCTGTACAACGAAAAGGTCAAAAGGCCTAATAGCATTGCAATCCTTATATGGCTCGGCTTTTATTTAGCCTTTGCTTTTTGCTTTATTGGTTCTTCTGATTTGACTGCAATGATTTTGATTTTTTTTTTAATTCCTATTTTAGGTTAGGGAATTTTTGCGACTTTTCCCTTTTTCTTTTTCCATTTGATATGGGGTATTGTGTTGACCGAATATGTTTAGGAAAATGCTAGAAAGGTGAAAAGGAAAGGATTTTTTTTTTTCATTAAGAAGACCAAAACGGGTACGTATTACCTAGCAGGATACCATACCAATTTCTTTCTTTCTTTTTTACTTTCATTCGAAGGTAATTTTTATTAATATTGTGTTATTCACACTTCATTAGTTTTTCTTTTAAAGGCTTATTTGTATTAAAGTTAGTAATCAACTGCTTGGTTTGTTTTTTTATTATTATTATTATTTGAAGGTCAAATCATAATACATTATAAAACAAATTAAAATATATATTTAAAGTAATTGTAGCCATGGAAACATCTCATTGTTCATTGGAAGAATGAAATTATATTTTTATCCTTATAAATTTTTTTTTTTTTGATGAAGCTTGCAATTAGGGATGGAACTACTTTTTTCTCAAATTATATAATCTTCATTACAAATTGATCGAGAATAAATTCATTAAAACATTCTTTTTTTATTACAACAAAATAACTATTTTACTCTTAGAAGCAAAAAAAAAAAAATCAAGCTTTTGGTGAGGGGTTCTTTAATTATTTTTTAAATTTTATACCAGAGCATTTTATTTCATTTGATTTTTTTTTATCTAACTTAGTACCTCTTAGAATAAATTGATAATAACATTTAATTGAGAATAAATAATTATTTTTCTAATCGGATCCAATTTAAGTTTGATCTTTTTTTAGGGAGGGGGTTATTAAAAATTAATTTTTTTTCAAATTCATTATTTGACATTTGATTATTAGACCGTTAGCTTCATTGTTTGTTCCACTTTCATTTTTATTTAGTTATATTGATCTCATATCTCGGGTAACAGGTTAGTCAAGTTAATCATGGTTAACTCTAATTATTTTCCTTAATGTTTTTTTTATAAGATTCATTTTTTTTTTACAATTTTATCATTTGGTGTTAAATTATTGGTCCTTGAGCTATATGATTTTTTCGCTTTTCTTTCTATTGAGTTATCTCGAGTGCGGGTTAGTCAAGTTAGCTCGGGTTAACTTATATTTTCTTTCTCAATATCTTTTTTTATTTAATTTCGGTCTTTTTTTGCTAGGTTTTTCTTTTGAAAGTCAATTTTTTTTTTTATCCTGATCTCATGTTGTGCGTGGCAGGTTAGTTGAGTTAATCAAATTGACTCAAAAAACATTCCTTGATTTTTTTTATGATTTTTTTTCAATTTCATCATTTTGCATTAAATTATTTGTCCTTGAGCTTTGTCATTTTTTCACTTTTCTTTTTGTTTGATTATTCCAAGGGCGGGTTGGTCAAGTTAACCCAAGTTATCTTGCATTTTCTTTCTTAATTTTTTTTATTTAACTTTGGTATTTTTTGCTAGGCTCTTCTTTTGAAAGCCTAATTTTTTTTATCTTGATCTCATGTCGCGAGTGGCGGGTTAGTCGAGTTAACCTGAGTTGAATTTAATTTTTTTTCCTTGATTTTTTATGACTTTTATTTTTTTTTCAATTTCATCATTTTATATTAAATTATTTTGCCATTGACTTTTGTTATTTTTTCACTTTTCTTTCTATTTGGTTATTCTGATAGCAGGTTAGTAAAGTCAACCCGGGTTAGCTCAGGTTTTTTATTGTTTTTTTTTTATTATTGAACTTTGGTCTTTTTTACTAGGTCTTTCTTTTAAAATTCTTATTTTCTTTTATCCCGATCTTATATCGCAGGTAATGGGTTTGTCAAGTTAACTCAAGTTGACTCTGTTTTTTTTCTTTGACGTTATATTTTTTTTCATCTTTAACATTAGGTTATTAGAGCCTTGAATTTAACAACTTCTTTTCGTTTTCTGCATGTTGTTTTAGTCTCATATCCCGAGTTATGTTTTAGTAAATTTAACTCAGGTTGTCTTATATTATTATCGTTCGCATATTTTTTTAGCGTTGGAAAAAAATTAATCCGGACCGCATCTATATAGTAGATACTAAAAAAGTTTGTTCTCTTGACTAATTTATTGGAATCTTTGAAAATACACTTTTATTCTTTAAATGCACAAGAATAATATGATAATGCGTTTTTAAAATAATTTAAAAGGAGAAATTAGACGTATAAATCAGTTTGAAAATATTCACCATTGTCATTTAAAAAAAAAAATCATACATGGGTGATTTGCATGCTTTAGTATCATCAAAATGTCTGAAACTCAATACTTAATATATTTTTATTGTTTGACAGAGAAAAAAACACAGACTTCAGTTTTCGGCAACCGAAAAGGGCTTGGTCATCCCATGAAATCCTACTCAAATCTTGCGAAGAGGTCTATAGAAGAAGGCTAATTGTTTAAAAATATATATCTATAAAGAGCAGCCAATAGAAAAGCTAATAAATTCCGACAAGTTATAAGCTGAGCCAAGCGAAGCTGAGAGAGAAGCAACAGCAACAGAAGAAACCCAAGCTGATAAGTAAAGGCAACAATCAACATAAAGCAAAAGTAACACGGTCAAGAGGCTGAGTTGGGTTTCTGACACTTGACACTTTAGCCGACTCAACCAACTTGAAAATTGTGGGGTGGGGGGCTTTTTCTAAGCTCTTACACCATTAGATTTTTTACCCATCAAATTCCATCCTACGGTACAGAACAAAGATGCTCCATGCTCACGTTACATGATGCATCTGACAGCCTACAAAATGTTAATGGTCTCTTGTTTTTATCGAAACAATTATCTGTCAGAGACAGAATCCAGTGGATGGGTTCGGGGTTACGTGGTCAATCCCAAGCCTTTGTTTTTCCAACTTTTGATCACCAAGTATATGATCTCCATTAATCGTCATCTATCCCTATCGGCCTTTTCTTGAATTTTTGGTACTTGATGACAAACCAGTGTCGATATAGTATCGTGGTGCTCCTTTCTCTTGTCAAAATCCAGCTGTAACTGGTCAAGGATTGAATTTTCTGTTGTCTCGAGAACCTTGGATTGTAATCTGGGACAGAAATATTTGCCTGTAGATAGTCAAGCATCATGCACTATTGTTGGATACGATTAAATTCAAAGAAAGAATAATTTGGAGCAATACTTGTTGAAATGCCAGGATTTTTCAAAATGGGGCCTCTCGGCATGTACAAGCAAGACCTTCGGGGGCATGTGTCCCTAACTTCATTAATTGTAACGAAAAGAACTTCAAGGTAAAACAGCATTTCCAGCTTTTCGATCCTTGCTGACCGGACTTCCTTGATGGCGAGGGCGCCGGAAATCACGCGTCACTTCCTTGCTTGAACTTCTTGCAGGCGTTCCTCCACCGTGCCCTGCAAGACCATAAACTATTAGATTAGGTTCCTAGTGCTAACTTTGGCAAAGACAGAACAAAAATGAATGGACACCGGCAGGAATTTTGTTAATGGATCTGTTGATTAGTAAAACTCAAGGGTATGTTCAGTCACAGGCTTGTCAAATAATCTTGTATATGTCAAATTTATCAAAGCTCAACCCTGACTAATGCAATGCTCAGGCACAGTATCGTAACTGAGTAACAGGATTTCATGTTAAGTTATATTCTAAAACTTCATTCTACACCGATACTGCAGACTGAGATGCCGTATAAGGCAATATGAAGCAAATTCCAGACTTCCAGGCAAATAAGTACAACTGGTAGAGATGATGAAACGGAGGTATTCATCTTTTGCGAATCCACTGGAAATGACTTTGAGCGAGCCAACGTTGAAGCTTTTGGAATAGGTAAAGAGTTAGTTGTCAGCACTCAAGTTGCCACAACAATTACGCAGCCAAAACAATATAAGGCCTGTGATAAGGACCCGGAAGAAAGCCTCTAGTTGCTAAATTATACCGAAATCGTTAAGCTTGGATGATTTCGGTGTTTCACTCTCAAAATTTGACTCAGTCAAATACCTATTTTATTCAACTATGAGAGGCTTAGAGCTGCTTTTCAATTAGCCCCAACAATTAGCCTTAAACTTAATAAATTAAAGCATGGACCGCTGTTGTATCTACATCAACGTGAAAGTTGAAACGCATATAATCAACTGGCTATAATTTAAAAAAAAAACCCACAAGTTTCAGGTCAAATATTTGACAATCTCCAGAAAATAGAGCTTCCTTAAATTCAAATTAATTTTTGAAAACTTGAAAAGCTAGGAAAATAATGTGACCTTAACAGAGAATCTTTTAACTGAACTCTGCGTTTTTGTCCAGACCGGTGAATTCACATTATTGCTTGCTCCTCTGCTGCAGGATTCCACCAGGGATCCTGCATAATTGATATAGCAAGTTTCGACATAATGGGGGGAAATTCTTTTTTCGGAGAAAGGAGATACTAGGAGATTTGAAAATTACCACAAAAAAGGCATTTGTGGCTGCAGTTAGATTCCGACCCATACAATCGGCTTTCAAAGACATTAAAAATAAACTAGATTTTTTTATTTAAAAAAAAAATAAAGAACCGATAGACGAGTTAAATTAGTAGAATTATTTTTCTTATTCAAAATAAGTTTTTTTTTATTAATTTAATTCCTTATTTATCTAGAATTTTAGACTTATAAATAAATTTATAATTAGAACTATAAATTAATATAAGTATAAAAATGAAAAAGTTAGTGTATAGAAAAAAAACACCACATATTTTTCTCTTGAATTTCTTCTTTTCTTTTAGCTTTGCAATTTAGCATTGTTATCCATATTAAACTACTGTACTAATTTTCTTCCCACACAAGTAATTCATGAAATTTACAGAGCAACAAGCAAAAGATAGTTAAGAAACTTCAATATTGACCATTAAGAACTACTAGCCGTCATGACTGTTTAAGGAGCAAAGTTTAAGAAGCTCGACACGCGTGTTCTTCCAAACTGCATACCGTTTTCTCTTTGGTTTCACTGAACTTCTTCAAAACCCTCTCCCTCTGCTTCTGTTGTCGTTTTCCATCAAACCTTAAGAGCTCAGTTCCTCTCCTTCTCAATGTGATCTCCAAGAGATCAAAAAAATAAGTCCACTGACTAAAAACAATGTTGTTTTCACCAGAACCTGACCTACGAATATGTTCCAAGCATTCCAGGAGCTTTGAAACCTTTGAAGACTCCTCCCAGTTCTTCTCAGAGTCAACCCGGAACTTGTTCTCTGTTGGGCATGTGATGAGGTCAGTTTTCTTTAGAAATGTTCGACAGATGGGACATAGCCCAGTTGTTGGCATTCGCCAACTTGAGAGGAGACATTCCCTGCACACCCTATGTGCAGATGGTGTGAGCACAGGGTTCTCTGCGGACTCCGAGCATATGTGGCACTCGGTATTTTCCGCCCGTCAGATGCCCTCCATAACCTCTTCCATATATGCCCTTGTTGGGACTTGGGACTGTCTGTATTGGAGTGGCATGATCAGCATTTGTTTCCAGGAACCTTCTAGCAAGCTTGTCCAAGTCAGCGTACTGCTGTGAATCAGCTTGACTGCGTATGTTCAGACAAATCAGAAACGAAGGAAATAGAAAGAACAGCAGAAGATTAGTCTTCTTTTTGTTAACAAGTTGTTGATGTTATCTGAAATTATATCCTTCCTTCCACATAACAAGAAATGGGTTTTTGCAACGCTGCCTCGCTCGTGGTAGCTCAAGGATCGAATCATAGTTATGAAGGACCTTCCCTTGTGCCACAAACTGATCAAACCTCTTTGCATTCTATAAGCTGCAGCTGGTTTCATTCAAGTGCCTGTTTGGAGATCGTTTCAAAATATATTTGCCTTCAAAAAATATTAAACTAATATTTATTTTTAATGTTTTTCAATGATTTTGATGGAATGATATCAAAAATTAAAATAAATACTTTAATGAATTTTCAAGCTAAAATCACTTTTAAAAATCTTCATGTATAACAATAACAAACACGCACAAAGCAATTAAAATACTTTGACAAAGAATACAATTTAATGGAGAATGTTTTCATCATCCTATGCAATTACAATCTTATTCTTGATTCTGCGTGGGAGGTAATAGTAAACGTATGACTAAATGCACTTCAGTTCATCAGGGGAGGAAATAGATTCAACTGTCATCGTCATATGAAATCTCATTTTTGGTCTTGAATATATGGAAGATGGAAATAAGTGAAACTTCGTAAGAAAAACGATACTTTTGATCTTCTGAAAAGGGCATCGTAAAAGTCATGCTCAGCTTCTGACTGTTCGCACTCGGTGATTTGAATGTCAGTTGGAGGAAGAACAAGTATGGGCCTGAAATCACATAAACCAGCCACCAAATATGAAATTTCTGATACAGGATTTTGCTCCAGAAAAAAAAAAGGTCAAAGAATGAAAGGAATAACCACCTTCCTTCCTTGTCCTTTGTATCCTTGGTTCTCCTCAACATTAATGGCCTCAAAATAGCTTTGATCAATTTCAGACCTCTTGGATCACCATTTTCATAAGGCCTCTGAATCAATTTGTTCCACTTGAACGAAAGTATTCTTATTATAAACAAGGTATCCAGAGGACTAATCCCACAGCTTAATTGTACAGGCTACAGCAGTCAAGATAATGGGGTTATCTTCCACATGCAAGAAGCATAGACGGCTGTACAGGTCTTCCAAGTTATTCTGCAGCAATTGATGACAAACAGAATTCATTTATTCATAAACAATGTAACAATAGGCATTCTTTTATCAATTTTAAGACTACAAACCAGCCGTACCTTGCTGAAAAAGTAATGTCAGCAAGAAATGGCTAGAATACAGTAAGAGATGTTCACCATATTGCTTCGGGGATCTTGAATCCCGTCAATTTTGGACAAAAAGGCACATCAAAGAACAAGTAAACAGACCTTAAGAGGCGTTCCTGTAAGACACCAATGACAGTTCGAGGGCAATGCAAAGGCAGACTGAGCACCCATTCTCATCCAAGATTTAATGGTATGAGCTTCATCTAAGAACACCCTACACCACTCCACCTTGTAAAAAATGCTGTCCTCGGAATCCTGTATCAGATGTCACAAAGTTTCATGCAAGTGGGAAGAATGGAAGAGAAGATAATTGAGATTTAAAGAAAATGAAAAGAAAAATAACAAGTCAGACAGGCAATTTAGTAAT
>Ga0307518_10002605_pt1 | contig 13133 bp, 14 predicted proteins | sample 25_EM_MG_FD_203889 | JGI IMG/M metagenome (GOLD analysis project Ga0307518, IMG submission 203889) | Populus trichocarpa ectomycorrhiza microbial communities from riparian zone in the Pacific Northwest, United States - 25_EM | ecosystem: Host-associated > Plants > Roots > Unclassified | place...
CAATTTGTTTTTATATTTAGTTATCAAACTTTCATGACGCGAATCCCAGATTTGACGGGTTAACCTGGTTTGAAGGGTTAACCCAGTTAATTCAGATTCTTTTCTTTTTCTTCATTAGTTTTTCTCTTCATGTTGGTTTTTTTTTCTTTGTTTTTTTTAACTAATCTATTTAATTATCACACTTTTATGACACGACCTTGCAGTCAGACTCACATTCAAAGCTCTTGGGTCCGGTATTGCAGCCAGACTCACTTAAACTTGAGTCATGTAAGTTTAATATTATAAATATTACTCTTGGGTCAAGCGTTGCAACTAAACTAAAGGCTTTTGGGCATATCTTTGCAGAAAGACCTAACACTCTTAGATCTTAGCATTTTTTGATATTTTTTATGCAAGAAAAAAAATTTAACCCATGGCGCGTGCCTTTGTTTTTTTTTTTCTCTTTTCCTTTTTAAGTCTTTTATTGTGGATTGCATAGTACAGTCCACAGTGAAAAAGCTGGTGCCTTTAGTTTTTTTTGTCTTTTTTTTAATTATTATTTTTAATTTAGTTTCTTAATATTAAATTTTTTCTATTTAATTATCAGACTTTCATGACATGGATCTCAGGTTTGACGGGTTAACCCCGTTTATTCAGATTTTTTTTCTTTTTCTTGATTAGTTTTTTTTCTTCCTGTAGGTTTTTTTTTCTCTTTGCTTTTTCCTTTTTAATTAATCCTTTTTTTTTTAATTTATTTCATTAATAATAAATCTTTTTTCTATTTAGTTATCACACTTTCATGATACGAATTCCAGGTTTGACAGGTTAACCTAATTTGGCGGATTAACCCAGTTGATTCAGATTTTTTTTCTTTTTTCTCATTAGTTTTGTTCTTCCGATTTCATCTTTTAATATTATATGCAGTCCACAGTGAAAAGGCTGAAGCCTTTAGTTTTTGTTTTTTTTTATATATACCTTTCATTGTGGACTGCACAGTACAGTCCACGGTGAAAAGGATGATGCCTTCTTTTTTTTCTTTTTAATTAATTTTTTTTATTTAGTTTGTTGATATTAATTTTTTTTCTATTTAGTTATCAGACTTTCATGACACGGATCTCAAGTTTGACGGGTTAACCCAGTTAATTTAGATTTTTTTTTCTTTTTCTTCATTAGTTTTTTTCTTCTTATAAGTTTTTTTTCTTTTATTGTTTCTTTTTATTTAATATTGTTTTATTTAATTTAATTCATCAATATTAAATTTTTTTCTATTTAGTTATCGACTGATGCTTTTAGTTTTTTTTTCTTTTTTTCTTTTTTGCTGTTTTTATGTCTTTAACTGTAGACTGCATACTGAGTCCACAGTTAAAAGGTTGATGCCTTTTTGTTTGTTTTTTTTCTTTTTTAATTAATTTTTTTCGTTTAATTTAGTTATTAAACTTTCATGACACGGATCCCGGGTTTGACGGGTTAGCCCAGTTAATTTTGTGTTAACTTGTCAATTTTGTTTTCTATTTAGTTATCAAACTTTCACGACACGAATCCAAGGTTTGACGGGTTAACCTGGTTTGAAGGGTTAGCCCAGTTAATTCAGATTTATTTTTTCTTCATTAATTTTTTTCTTCCTTTTGGTTTTTTTTCTTTGTTTTTTTCTTTTTAATTAATCTATTTAATTAACACACTTTTATGACACGACCTTGCAGCCAGACCCATATCCAAGACTATTAGGTCTGGTATTGCAGTCAGACCCACTTAAACTTGGGTCATGCAAGTTTAATGTTATTATTAATATTATAAATATTACTCTTGGGTCAGGCGTTGCAGCCACACCCAAGACTCTTGTGTATAACTTTGTAAAAAAACCTAATACTTTTAAATCTTAACTTTTTTTTGATATTTTTTATGCAAAAACCATTGACCCGCGGCATCGCGCGGGTCATGTAACTAGTTATTATTAAATTTAATCTTATGAATCAATCTTGAATTCTCTGCTCTTCACTCAATCCTAATTTTAAATTAATTTGTGTGAGACGTATTGACGTGATTTAATTAATTTGATGGGTAAAAAAAAAATAAATTGAACAAACAATAAAAACGTGGTTTGATTTTAAAAAAAAATTAAAATGATATTTTTTTTAATATCAAAACAACAATATATAAGATAGATCCTGATTTTCACGGCTTAACTCATCAAACTCACGATCCAAATCATAGATTTCATTAGGTTTAACAACTTTATTTTAAAAAATATTTTTACTTAATTATATGATAATAAAATTAAACGTTCACGGAATTGCACTAATAAAAAAAAATCACGTGAGAGTAATAGTGTATAGTGTTTTTTATTTAATTATTTTTTTATTTAATAAAATATTAAAGGATGGAATTGAAAAATATTTTAAATTTTTTTTTAAATAATAAAAAGGAAAAATAAACAAATTCGTGAACGACGTTATTCTCAATCTTTGGGGTCATATATGGAATTTTAATTTTAATTTTTTTTAATTCTTAATTTTATAGGATCTCAGTTAGATATAAAAATGTTATCTAGTTGCTAAATCAACGATTTAAGGATAACACAAGCGTGAAACACGTGGGTTTTTTGTTTTTCCAAGAAAAGAGAGCTTATGGTTTACAGTGAAGGGCGTGTACAGGTGAATGTACTTGGCTGAGTGGTTAAGAAGAAAGGCTATTATATTTCTGAAGTTTGCCGCCCAAGTTTGAATCTAGCTTTGTTCATTCTTTATTTTTGGTAAAATTTGTTCTATTTTTTTGTTCTTTTATTCCTTCAATTTAATCCTTTATTTTTTTTTTGTTATCATCTAATTAAGTAAAAAATAATTTTAAAAAACAAAGTCAATACATTAATTGAGTCAATGATCTAAGTTACGAGTTTAACGATTTAAACTATGAAACCTGTATCGATTCAATATATTTTCATCTTAATGTTTGTTTTTAAAATATATTATCTTGAATTTTTTTAAAAAACATTTGATTAATTAATGATGGATATTTAGAAATAATGGTGGATGAGAAGTGATAATAATGGTGTTGAAGGAGGTGGGTGTTGTAAAACAAATGTGGCGGTGGAGATGATGATGGTGGTGAGATGAAGGCGATGATAGAGATAGATTGATAATATTATAATTGTATTATTATTCATAAAATATTTTACATGTAAAATAGTTTTTAGTGATGGTGGTGGAGGAGCCAAAGTGGTGGCAAAATGGTGGGGGTGGTGATTAAAATAGTTGGATGATATTATAAGTAAATTAATATTTGTAAAATATTTTATGGAACTTTAGGAGCTAAAAATATTTTTCAGTAAATAAACTAAATCTGAAAGTTGACTATAAAATATTTTTTATTAACCAGTTTCTTGTAAAATATTTTTCAAAAACAAACATATAAAAATTTGGAAAACATTTCCTTCCTTGTAAAATACCTTACGCAAAACAAATGTAACCTAAAATACCAATGATGGTTAGTTCAAGTGGTTCGACAATTGTTCCCCTTAAGTAAGGTCTCGAGTTCGAGTCTTGTGAATGAAGTACATCATCACTGGGAGAACTTTACCTCTTAGTGGGTCGTCCCGGCTCGACCGGATTGGTTGGGGTCCAATGGACTTCTAAATACCGGAATTTAGATTAAAAAAAATCTAACCTAAAATAATTACTTTACTCTTGGATGCCTATTATTGTAACGTTACGTTGCATTAGAATGTCGTTCTCCCATGTGATTAAAATAAACATTATTAGATTATATAAATTTGTTTGAACAATTCAATTTAATATTACATAGTAAAGATAACTTGCTTATTAATAAAAAACCCTCTATCAATTAAATCCAATTTTAAAAAAATTAATAATAATAAAAGGAAGAGAGATAAACTTTTCGGGAAGCAATTGAACTAAACACTTTTAAGATATAGACCGACAACAACATTAAACCATTTCATCTTTAAAATTAAAAGTTATAAGAATTTGAAATTTTAGATCTAAAATCTTTCAAATTAAAGATGTTCTAAAATTCAGTATGTTCAAGGAATAGGTTATTTGATATTTAAATAATAGTTAATCAAATTTTTATGTCATTAATTTCCTTCTTAGCTCAGGAAATACAAGGCTAATAATAGAAGTATTAATACCTGTAAAAACAGTTTCTATTGGTGAGACTTAAAGACCCTTCGATGATAAAATCGATAACTTTAAATGAGAAAGATAATAAATAAAAGAAAGAGTGTTAAATTCTAAGAACATGAGTGTTTGTTCCTGTTCCTAGATGTGATTAATACTCTGAAATATATGAACTTTTAGAATAGAAATGGCTGTGAACCTTCTACCTGGGTGGTTCACCGAATATTTATAACCTCTAAACCTTATCATTTCTAAAAAAAATAAAAGATTAGGAAGTTCTTTTCTTTTGATAACATTAATGATGAATTAATATCTCTAACACATCATTAATAAAGAACAAATACTCCTTACATATCATTAATAATGAGAGATAAATATTCATTATATATTATTAATGAGATGAAAAATATGATAAGCTCCTTGAAAGACCTTTTATATATCTATAGATGTAGAGAGATGTTACCTCCTACTTGAATAGTTCATGTATATAGAACTATATGGTCCTAACATAGATCTCCAAGTCCAGTTGGGTATGATATATAGCCAAATTTAAAGGAAATGAATTTGATGTTTTGTCAGATCCGCGGTAACTTGGGCTCAGTTCATGGCTGAATCCAAGTAAATTAGGTTTGATAACTTGCTAGAACCGTGGTGACTTGGACCCAACTCATGGCTAAACTTGAGTTTATTGGATATGACATTTTGCTAAATTCACGTCAATTGAGCTAACACGTTATCTATAGATTTTGTTTTTTTTTCAAAGCATAAAAATATTGAGTCGAAAATATTTACCCATCACAAATCATTTTTTGAGGTTTATTGATTGTTTAAATTGTTTTTTGAGATTATATTTGAGTTTAAAAGAGTTATAAGAGTTTAGAATTATTTTTTGATGAAGAAAAATAAAAATAAAATAATAATTTTTTATGTTGTCACGGACTTAGCCAAGATCTGGTCAGGTAGTCAAAATCCGACAACAACAATGAAGAAAAAGACTTACACATCCATATTTTATTTCATGGCTGGGCCTCGACTAAGGCCCGGACAAAGTCTATTTTTTTTAATACTTTTTAATTTTAAATTCATCACATTTATTGTTTTAATTTATAAATACAATAAATATTATATGTTTTCTTGTAAGAAAATATTCTTTATGTGTGTAAAAATAATTCTATGAATTTTTTAAAAAACTTTAAAATGTTCCCAAGGCCGAGGCCAATACATGCGTGGATATGTTTAAAGTCTCACACGCGTGGTTATTAAGATGCGTGCCGAGAGATAAAGCGAAGCGGCTTCATATTTTTGTAAGGAGGAGAAATAATGGGGAGATGACCCCACTTTCATTCACTTCGTTCTGTTCCGTGTGTTGTCCTTGCATGCTTAACAATGTTTTTATTTTTTATTTTTTATTTGTTAGACTAAAAATACTTGTTTTTCAAAATAAATAAACAAATACACTATTTATTGAAATTAAAAATATTCTGAAGCATGCAATAAGAAAATTAGTATTTATATAATTATGACTTTCATAATAAAACAGGATAATTTAACATTATAAAAACACCAATAAAAATAAAACAGAGAAATTATTTGGATCGAATCACTCTTTATATCAATGATATTTTATATCTTTTTGAGAGGAGTACGTAATAAAGATTGTTTTTCAAAGTGATTTTTATTAGTTTATAAATACATCAAAATATTATATACTTTTTATTTTTTAAAATTTATTTTTAATACTAGTAAGTCAAATCAATCTAATAACATAAAAAAATATTTTGTTTAAAACTAAAAAATTTTAATTTTTTTTAAAAAACATGATTAGATCACGGAGAAAAACAACTTATAATAAGTAGGGCAGATTCAAGCAGACACGAAAATTACAAATATCAAGTGTGGGAGTGATAGACATGGCCAATTCATGGGTGGGTGTGATGGACATGGCCAATTCATTTCCCATCACACTCTTGTTTGACTCCACACAAGCTTGAGCGAGAGAGAGTCAAATTTCTTAGCAGTTAAGCTCCATTGGGCAACGATTTACATTTTATTTGGAAACGCCTTGTAAATTATAGTTTTTAAATTTAAAAAAATTATATTTTTTTTATATTTTATTAATATTAAAAATGATTTTAAAAAAATAAAAAAAATATTATTTTAATATATTTTTAAAAAAATATAATCACTAACACCCTTCCAAACATGAAATTAACCTCTATATATAACCTTAATTTCTTGTCCACTCGTGTCACTCTATCATACCCTTGGTTTGTCTCAAAAACTAATTTTATAATACACAAAAAAACACCAACCGCCATTTTTGTTTCGAAGAAGCTAGCTACCTTTTATCTAATTAGCTCCGCAATTCCTCAGGTCCACAATAACTAACTCCCATCTTTCTCTTTGGATCTTTCAGGGAACCTGGTTTGATCTCCATCACTAGCAGCTAGCATCATGAATCTTTCTCTCTTCATCTTTCCTAACACTCCTTCTAGCCAGCCAGCCAGCCAGCTAGAAATGAACCAATAACTAATCACCATCACCTTCATTTCATTTATTTGGGTTCTTAAAGCAGATATTAATAAAGTAATCATCGACTGGCAATTAGATAGATCGAAGATGTCGTCAACGATAAAAGATATGCTCATTAGGACTAGTGCACCAGCAAGGTTATACAGCAGCAGGCGGAGGCTGTACAAGGCGAAGTATGTGGAAATGAATGATTTGCTCCTAAGAGAAGACCGTTCAATGATACGGTTGAGCCGGGGTGGCCGAGCTTATGGGATCCGCACCTGTCAGGATAGCCACAACAATGATGGGTTCAGTAACATTTCCAGGCCACCTTTGCAGAACAGAACCCGAGCACAAACTATCAGTAGCAGTATCCCAGCTGTGTCAGACCCAACACCCATCGCTACAAAGGTACTTCTTTCTCCTCTTTGCTTGCATGTTTCCTTTCTTTCTACGACTCCAATTAGCTTGGATGATGGGAGTTTGGTTATGGTTCAAGACTAGCGATGATTTTTTTTTTCTTTTCATTTCGATGATGTTAGATATTCTCGAATTCACTTGTTTGTTAGCCGATATCAAGTTGCAATTAAAAAAATATGTATTCAATTTGATATATTTTAAAAGATTTAATAAATATTGAATTTAGAAAATTAAAAAAAAAAAACCTTTTTTTTGTAGTTAATAATGCTGATTTTAGCGAATAATAATAAATATTCTTTCAAAAACCATTTCCTTTCCTGAAAAATCTTGATGGATAGTGAATCCCCATCACATTTTGTTTCGACTTTTTGAGGGTTGCATCTGGGCTTGTCACGTGGCAATGGGCCTACTTGTGCCTTCTTTTTTTTTTGCTATATCAGTCCTACTTTACCTCCATGGAACCAGAGGAGGTAGGTTGCACCGCCGGGCTAGAATGGGCCTGGGTGCTGTCCAGTCAGCCTACAGTGCGTTTTTAGACAACGTTTTATAATTGGAATTCATGGAACCAGTAAAGATGCATCATTTTATTATTATTATTACTATATTTTGAACATGAACATGGTAATCCTATATTATTGCAGTGTCTGCCATATAGTTGCTCATGGCTTCATGCTAGTTAATGCCAAGATTCAAAATCTGAAGCTATAACACTGTTAAGTTAGTGGTTGCACAGCCTTGACTGCATTAAGCGATGGATAATAGATGTTACTCAGCTGAAAAAAGGCCTGCCAAATGGAATTTAATCGCAGAGTTGCAAGGCTGAAACTCATATCTTCTCTGATTTACGCAGCGAGTATTTACTTTTGGAAAAGGAAGGAGCGAAGGCAACAAGACCATGAAGTCCCTGGTCAGCACCCGACGACTAAACTTGTTTGGCTGTTATCAAATTTCATGGTTAAATGGGTTAATGCTACAGCTGTATTTTAAATTATAAGCAATGCAGAAATAATTTTCCGATATCAACTTCTACTTGTGTGTTTACTTTAGCTGGGAGGGAAGGGAGCAAACCTGGCAGAGATGGCAAGCATTGGTTTGTCAGTGCCACCTGGACTCACCATATCAACAGAAGCGTGCCATGAATATCAGCAGATAGGAAACAAGCTGCCACTAGGTTTATGGGAGGAGATATTGGAAGGCTTAAAATTTGTGGAGAAGGACATGGGAGCCGTCCTTGGTGACCCCTCCAAACCTCTCCTCCTCTCTGTTCGTTCTGGCGCTGCTGTAAGACTTTCCACTTTAAGTTTATATAGAGCAACCACTCAAGCAACAGCACTCAGCTTCTGTGGTCTGCTTATGATGATTATGCCTGTAACTTCCATTTTGTTTAGATTTTATACCGTCCTTGACATTAATTAGAATTTGATCTGCATGTCTAGATTTCAATGCCTGGCATGATGGACACTGTCCTTAACCTTGGACTGAATGATCAAGTGGTTGCTGGTTTGAGTGCGAAAAGTGGAGAGCGTTTTGCCTATGACTCCTTCAGGCGCTTTCTAGACATGTTTGGAGATGTTGTAAGTGCTTGTTGAGTCATTTTCAAACATTGGCATATGATTCCTAAACTTCTAAATTTATTTTTGGGAATGTGTTGGTGTCCCGCTGTCGCAAAACACCATTTAAAAATTGGTCCCTTTGTGCAATATACAACACCTTGTTGATTCTGAAGCAGATCTGTCACCTCCTCTTAATGTCACTCACTTCATTAATATCTACTGCTATTCAATTAAAGGTGATGGGAATCCCACACTCATCATTTGAGGAGAAGTTAGAAAAGATGAAGGAATCAAAAGGAGTAATGCTTGATACTGATCTAACAGCTGCTGATCTCAAAGAACTTGTGGAGCAGTACAAGAAAGTCTATCTTGAAGTGAAGGGTGAAGAGTTTCCATCAGGTACTAAGTTTTACCAAATAAAGTTCTAATACTTGTTCCCGGAACAAGTTTTGAACTCATACATTCTACCTGTGTTAAATTCAGATCCAAAAAAACAACTGCAGTTAGCTATGACCGCAGTTTTTGATTCTTGGGACAGCCCAAGAGCCATCAAGTACCGAAGCATCAATCAAATTACTGGATTAAAAGGAACTGCAGTAAACATCCAATGCATGGTTTTTGGGAACATGGGAAATACATCAGGAACAGGTGTTCTGTTTACTAGAAACCCAAGCACTGGTGAAAAGAAGCTCTACGGGGAATTTCTAATCAATGCTCAGGTTTATATAACATCAGTCTCATTCTATCTAACCAAATGAGGTGATGTTTACAGTTTAGCATGGTTGGTTTTGTGTAGGGAGAGGATGTAGTTGCTGGAATTAGAACACCCGAAGACTTGGATACAATGAAAAATTGCATGCCTCAAGCTTACGATGAGCTTGTGGAGAATTGTGAAATTCTAGAGCGCCATTACAAAGATATGATGGTAAAATTTCATTCACTGTTTGAAGCCTTTGATCATTCATGTCATATAATTCTTAATTTATGTGATTTTTAGGTGGTTCACTCATCATGTCGAATTTATTTTACATGATTTGTATCTGAGTAGCATATTTCTATAGTGGTGATCTCTCTCCCTTGCATGTATTGGAAGATTTTAGAATTGAAAAGTGAAAAGAAAAAAAGAAATAACCTAGGTAATCTCTGCTATATACAGGATATTGAGTTCACAGTTCAAGAAAACAGGCTTTGGATGTTACAATGCCGATCCGGGAAGCGTACTGGTAAAGGTGCAGTGAAGATAGCTGTAGACATGGTTAGCGAAGGGCTTGTTGATATTCGCTCTGCAATTAAGATGGTGGAGCCACAGCATCTCGACCAACTTCTTCACCCACAAGTAAATATGCATCTATATAGTGCCCACACACACACACACATATATATATATATATATATATATTGATAATTTTCACACGCGTAAGTTTTACTCACGCAAATGGTTAAAATCTTGGCTAGTTTGAGAATCCATCTGCTTACAAAGACAAAGTGGTCGCGACAGGCTTGCCTGCATCACCAGGGGCAGCAGTGGGGCAGGTAGTGTTCAGTGCAGATGATGCTGAAGAATGGCATGCGCAGGGAAAAAGTGTCATTTTGGTAAGCTCAATCTTCTTGCAATATTAATATGTTTATGGGGAGCCAAATAATTTTTTATAATAACATTGTCTGAAACAAGGCGACCATTTTGATTGCTTAGTTTACAGATGTTATAAAATGAAGCAACATGAAAATTAAATTTGAGGATGATTCTTCCATTTGACATCATGTGACTGCTCAACATGCTTGCTGTCAATGGTTCAGTATCTTCAATTGACTCAACTTCTAAGTGCCCTTATGGTACAATTTTCCTTCTTGTATGAACATCCATATTAATATAACTAGAGCGCACTTTCAATTACAAACTTCTCGTATGACTTTATGACGACTGCTTGTCAGTATGCTTGATCTTGAGCTAGTTCCAAAGAATGATGAACTGTGAAAATGTTGGAAAAATATTATCGTTGCTATGTGATTTGACTTCCCTAGCCTGTTCAAATGTCGGGATCTTAACTTGTTCGTATGAATGAAGGTAAGGACAGAAACCAGCCCAGAGGATGTTGGTGGCATGCATGCAGCTGCTGGAATCTTGACAGCCAGAGGTGGAATGACATCTCATGCTGCTGTGGTAGCACGTGGTTGGGGAAGATGTTGTGTGTCTGGCTGCTCTGATATACGTGTCAATGATGCCGAGAAGGTGATCTTTTACTTCTCTGCCACCACATAATAGTTACTTCACATGGAGAGTGGATTCTACAAACATATTTGTTGATTTGATGATGCAGGTCGTTGTAATTGAGGATGTTGTTATCAGTGAAGGAGAATGGATCTCACTCAATGGATCGACTGGTGAAGTAGTACTAGGGAAACAGCCACTATCTCCTCCAGCTCTAAGTGGTGATCTAGAGACATTTATGTCTTGGGCTGACGAAATAAGACGCATCAAGGTGCCCTTCAACTGAGAGAAGGTTCACATGTATCATTATTTGTTAATGAAGAATCTATCTTATGACTTAGTATTATGATGGTGTAATAGGTCATGGCAAACGCTGATACTCCTGAAGATGCACTAAGAGCAAGAAACAATGGTGCCCAAGGGATTGGACTTTGTAGGACAGAGCATATGGTAATTCTTATGGTCATAATTATCATCAATAAATCATTTCCTTGTATTATATAAAAGCATTTTAAATGAGCCTGAGGAACCCCCGATATTGTCACAACATTCTTCTGTTGATGCCATCCATATCATGCTGCATTGATACAGCGAGGTTCCATTTTTTTTTTTTTTAAATTCTGTTTGTAATGTTTCAGTTCTTTGCGTCCGATGAGAGATTAAAGGCTGTGAGAAGGATGATAATGGCAGTTACCACAGAGCAGAGGAAGGCAGCACTAGACCTATTACTACCTTATCAAAGATCAGACTTTGAGGGGATTTTTCGTGCAATGGATGGTACTTTCCACTGTTGCCGTTTGGATTTTTGGAATCATATCTAATTATATGCTTTTTGGACCATTGAAATTGGATACAATATCAAAGTTTTTTGGTTGCTTCATCTGCTTTGGGTGCATGTATCTTAGAGAAAAAGGAGCAGGCTCTATTTTTTTTATTTTATTTTATTGGTGCACAAGTAAGATTGTATTTCCATGTCAGGCTTTCCGGTAACAATCCGTCTATTGGATCCTCCACTCCATGAATTTCTGCCAGAAGGTGATCTGGAACAAATTGTAAGTGAGCTGACCACAGAGACTGGCATGATGGAAGATGAAGTGCTCTCAAGAATCGAGAAATTATCAGAAGTAAATCCTATGCTTGGTTTCCGAGGCTGCAGGTTTGGTGGTTCTTCATATGTACTTTCCATCTATTGTTTTCACTAACGTTTCATTAACCGAACTCAATATTCAAGTGTGTATCCAATCCTAGATGTGTTATCCTATGCTTTTGTTTTCAATTCACAAGGGACAAAAAAGAAAAAAGACCTGCCGAATTGGCAGCCTTGTTCATGCATTTACACAGCTCAGCTTTTAACTGCAAGTAGAGAAACTAGTAATTTTAGTCAAGGAATGTTGACAAGTGGAACTTGATGTGAACAGGCTAGGGATATCATACCCAGAACTCACTGAAATGCAAGCACGTGCTATCTTTCAGGCTGCCGTCTCAATGAGCAACCAGGGTGTCACCGTTCTTCCTGAAATAATGGTTCCTCTTGTTGGAACGCCGCAGGCATGAATCCCTTCTACTTCACTGGATTTTATTTATTTAAAACCAAGCACTCAAACTTCCTGATAACTTGGCTTTTTTTTGCAGGAATTAGGGCATCAAATGACTCTAATAAGGAATGTAGCGAAGAAAGTATTCTCTGAAATGGATGTAACCTTAAGCTATAAGGTGGGGACCATGATTGAGATTCCTAGAGCTGCTTTGGTTGCAGACGAGGTATGTTAAGACAAATGTTGCGTCATGATTATTACTTTCAACTTTGCTTCTAGCACTTGGGGCTGGAAACAACTGGGATGTACTTGTAGTCTTTGATAAAGAAATGCAATTTTGTTGCCAGAGGTTCTTGTCAATTATATATGTCGTCTTATTTTTGCTGTTTGATAATGTTAGATTGCAAAACAAGCGGAGTTCTTCTCCTTCGGAACCAATGATCTCACGCAAATGACATTTGGATATAGTAGAGATGATGTTGGCAAGTTTCTCCCCATATACCTATCAAAGGGCATTTTGCAAAGCGATCCCTTTGAGGTTAGTCACATCATCTTCCAGCTCACTTGCTTCACTGATATTGGTCTAATAATGAAGATAATTCTTCATGTGGATGAAATCAGAATAATTAGAACTGTTTGCTTGACAATGACCACCAAGATGTTCTGCGTCCAGGTGCTTGATCAGAAAGGTGTAGGCCAACTCATCAAGATTGCCACCGAAAGGGGCCGTGCAGCTAGGCCAAGCTTGAAGGTAAGTTGTACTGATGGAATCATGTTCATGCCCATCTTTGAA
>Ga0307518_10002606_pt1 | contig 13132 bp, 19 predicted proteins | sample 25_EM_MG_FD_203889 | JGI IMG/M metagenome (GOLD analysis project Ga0307518, IMG submission 203889) | Populus trichocarpa ectomycorrhiza microbial communities from riparian zone in the Pacific Northwest, United States - 25_EM | ecosystem: Host-associated > Plants > Roots > Unclassified | place...
AACCACTGTGGTAGGCTGAAGAGGAGTCAATACCATCACCAGTTGCATATATTCCCCATCAGAAGCCCTTCCCTTCCCTCCTGCACCTTACCTGAAGGCTTGCAGCACATCCCCCTGTGGAGATCATCTACCAGAACCGCAGAGGAAGACCACCACTCGCTTTTGTTGTCATTGGGTGTTGGTTGTTGGTTGTTCTGACCTCTTCCCTCACTTAGACGCACAGCATCAACGCTGGTGGTGATCACTGCCTGTCGTCTTCATGCTGGTGCCGGTGACGCCACCAGTGTCATCATCATGCTGGGTGGAGGAGTCCATTGTCGCTGTTGTCCTGGTGGTGGTGGTCACAGTGTTGTGCTGGTGCTGGTGATGCCACATCATCGTCATAGTGCTGGGGTGGAGAGGTCATCGCGGTCGACACTAGTGGTGAGCACCAACCATGATCGTCATGCTAGAGCTGGTGGCACCACTGTTGTCATTGCCATTTTCGTTGTCTGGTGATGGTGGTGGTGTTCGATGCTGATGAGTGGCTGTGGCCATGATCGTCTCGTCGAATGGACAGTGATGATGGAGGGGGTGGTAAGAAGGACTTACACAGTAGTAGTGGTGAACACCGTTGTGCTGGTCCATCCTGGCAGTATAAATGGTGGGTCGTTGTCATTATCGTGCTGGTGGCGAAACACTTGTAATTGTCATCAGAATTTGATGATACAACACACCTGATAAGTCCAGGTCAGTGTTGGAGTAGCAAAATGTGTGCTGTGATCGGAGTGGACAAGATCGTGAATGAAAAGATGCGTACTGGAAGGTGCAAGATGCAAGATGTTGTGGCAGTAGTGATGAGATTGATGGGACTTGGGCAAAATTTTTGGGGAATGTGTGATTACATCAGCATGTTGAACTTTTTCCTTAACGCTGACCACCACATGGAGGCCTCGTCACCCAACACTTCCTCCTTCGTCTTGGGTTGCAACAGACTCGAGACAGTCCAACAAAGCAAGAGCAAGGCAACAGTAATAGTCTTTTGAAGTCCCTGCGCAGCTGCCTCACTGATGAAGACCACACAAGCAGGTAAGTATGGACCTCAACAACAATTACAAAGACCATGTCAACAAAGTAGAACAAAGTCCTGAGGTGCACGTCGCAACGAGCGTCATGGTGAGTTTTGACCTAGCTACAAAGGACCCTCAACTGACCCCTGCATTGCAAGGCAGTGTCACCGTTGACCGACTACACCCAGACACCACCATTCTTCTAAGCAACCAGCGACGAGTCAGCCAGGCTAGCCAAGTGGAATCAATGGCCGCAGAAGCGGTGGTGGCCACCCTTTCAGTACAAATGGAGGTTTTTTTTCATTTCATTTATTATCTGTTCTTACAGGTTCTCTGCATGCCTACCACAACCGCATGAATGCATGCATGTACTTGCAGAGTACGGTTGTGTCCCCGTAGGTACATTTTCCTTCATCTTGTTTGTGATATATATTATTACAGGTGCTTTGACGATGGGTTATGACGACTACTGCCACACCTGTGCCACCTGCGAGATAATGGTACCGATGACAATGACAACTGCCACCACATCTCCTGCCACTTCCACCACACCACAAGGAGACAACGTTCGTCGATCACGTGGTAAGTCTCCCACATCCTTCACTGTCACTACTGATGTCTACCACGACCACCACAGTCCAATACCACCGCAAGGACATGATGACGACATTTGTCAGTCACCCAGTAAGTCCTCACTGCCACCATCACCACTGACCACAATGATGACAATGACCTCCACAGGGACCTGACGTTGATGTTCATGGTAAGTTCCCCCCTCCCTCCATCACCATTGTCACCACTGACAATGACAATGTTCACAGTAAGCCTCCCCTTCCACCACCACCACCGCCATCACCACTGACAATGACATTCGCGGGAAGTCCCCCCTTCCACCACCACCATTGTCACCACTGACAACAACAACAACGACCAAAAGGACACAACAACAATGTTCGCAGTAAGTCCCCTCCCTTTCGCCACCATCATCACCACTGACAACAATGACGTTCATAGTGGGTCCCCCTTCCACCACCACTGCTGATGACTGCATGGCCCTGTTTGCCATGCACTACCACTGTAGATGATGGCATTTTTTGTCATTGCCACCGTTTGCCATGATGCACTGTTTACCACGCTCTACCACCACAAAGACTGGCATTCATTGCCACCTGGTGGATCGACAACAGGGGATGGATCAGATTGGTTCGTAGTAGCTAGCTCTGTCAAGTACTATTGATTTAATTACATTCTGGGGATTGTGCTGTGTACTGCCTGACTGAGAAATGTAGTCTATGTTGTGTTATACTGCTGTGATAGAAGTGGCAATGGAAGTATATGAATTCATGATAGAAGGTGAGGGGTCTATATCACAATATATAGTCTTGGTAGCCTACATAGCAGCCCTGCTACATTGAATATATATTTATATGTCAGGCTATGGCTACTATGGAGTACTATGGATTTCATAGCTGTTGCTATGCTGCCTTTATATTGGGTACTTGTCAATGGTGCTTTGACTGCTATAGAGAAATGCAGGGAATGCAAACAAAGGGGTTCCAGTGGTAAGGGGTAACAAAAGCACTGCAGTTCAGAAAGTGTTGAAGGTAAGACCCTTCACATTTATCTGGTATTCAAAAACAACTTACTGCGTTGTCATGACCGTGACATCCGATCACCCTTTACCCTATTGTCTGATCGTGTCCACACATTCGCCATCCATTTATTGTATGTACTCCCTTGTCCATTTTTCTCTATCTGTCCTGTATTGCCACCGATCAGTGAGCGTGTTGTCCGTTCTGTCCCCTCTGTACGATTACCTAATAAGTTTCCTTTCTCGTTTCCAATTACTATACGTTCCCGTCCCGTTGCATTACTAATACGATACCTATCGGTAATCTGGTTATCGCACTTACCGTACTTACTCAGCGCACAGCGCAACTGCGCTCATCGTTCGTCGGTATTCCTGACTTCCCATGCATTGCCTCATCCGTTCTACTCAGTATAAATACTTAGACACTCAGTCTGTTGTAGTTTCAGTTTGAATATCAAATAAGATACTTCTCATCTGTTCTCTCTTTGTGCTCTCTGTCTCTATCCTCATACAAGTACTCGGTTGTTGACCGTTTACCCTCAGACTCTCCGTATAACCTTTAGTCAGCCTTCCTACTACTCAGGAAGCGCAACTACGCTACATAGCATCTCGGTCTTACCGCTAGGCCAACCCTTGACCCCCAGACCCCTCATAGAGATCAGATTGGTGAAGAACTGGTCTTGACAGTATATTCGAACTCTAGTCTTGTATGAGTTCACAATCATCTATGTCCAGGACAATCCAAACTCGCTCACACACTGCTCACACAAACAACCCAGAACCCTCAGCATCCGACACTCGTCGGGCTGCTGCATTGAGTGCTCTGACTAGCCTCAGGCGCTCACCCGACTCTGTCTCCCAATTCCAAGGCTTCTCCGCTCGGAGAGCCTCCTCCCCCACTCAGCGTCGCCCACCTGGGGCCTTTGTCGAAGATCTTGGCGATGACCTAGGTGATGACCATCCCAATGACAATGGCCCGGGTGACGGTGGTCCTGGCGGTGATGGTCCCAATGGTCCCGATGACCCCGACGATCCAAACCCTGATGATGGCAGTGAAGACCCTATTGATGGCATCCCCGACCCAGAAGAGGCCAGTCTAGTCATCTTTAACAACCTTTCCATCGCTGCCCAGTCCTCTTCGCATCAGTAATTTGACACAAATCTTATTTGAGCTTATGGCATCTTATTGAACTTAATTTGCAACCAAAGCATGCTAAGTCAGATTCGTTGACAAGCCAGTTTAGTGGCGCCATCAAACTCAGTCTTGTGACACTTGATGTGCTTGACAGCTTATGGTACTTATGAAACAAGCCAAAAGCCAAATAAGATTGCAATGACCAGCAGCACGAACAAAAGGTTGAATAAGACCGCAAAGACTCTATGAACAGTTTGTAATTAAAAGGCAAATTAGTTAGGACAGCGAGATGAGGAGCCTGATAACAACAGCTTTTCCAAACAGACCACTAGAGAATCAATAAGCAACCACACAAACGAAGTAAAGCCAGGAGGGACTGACCTTCAGTGGAAAGCAAAGAGGTCTTCATAGTCACTACTATTGTCCTTAGTGTTTTAAGGTCCAGTCTGGTCCGGTCTTTTGACCTAATTTTGGTTGGACCAGGACCGCATTGGTCCTAGAAAATCTTGATTTTGCAAAAGACTGGACTGGACCACCAAGGACCAGTCCTTTTGGGAACCGGTCCAAAACTGATGAAGATTAGTATTTTATGCAAAATGGCACCCCCTGTTTTGCACAAATCATGGGGGTTGCTGTTTTGCGCGTTTTTGACATTTAAATAACAGGATTATTAACAATATTTTCAATTAACTGTCAAAAAATAACATAAACATGATCAACCCTGTGGAATTCCTAGTATTTGATACGCAAAGATGGCACCTCTGTTTTGCGCAAATCATGGGGGTGGCTGTTTTGCGCGTTTTTGACATTTAAAATGGCTAGATTATTCAAAATGTTTTCATTTAACTGTCAAAATTATTCCACCTCAGATATGCCAAAAAGACCGGTCCTTGATCCCAGCCCAAAATGTCAGGACATGTCTTCAGGTGATATTGACAGGCTTTGTGACCTATGGGGACAGTCACTACACTCTGACAAAGGTGGTCCCTCTCCTCCATTTACAGACCATAAGGAACTATACAAAACCATTGACACAACTCCACTTGGGGACATTCGATGGGACAGTTTCAAGCTAAAGTACAGTGGTGAACGTCCCAACGGAGATGTCCCTCCTTGGATGAACCAGACTTACGAGTTTTGGTTCCAGCCAGCATATTCTTTGGTTGAGAATATGCTGTCTAACACAGATTTTAATGGCAAATTTGACTATGTTCCTCACAGGGACTTTTGTCAGGAGAACAAGAGGCGTCATTATGAGAACTTCATGTCAGGGGATTGGGCATGGGCGCAGGCAGTATTATTTCAACATTTAAGTCTACTGCTCGTCTTGTGCTAACATTCGGTCCAAGAAATAGGACAAGATAGTGGAGGACCCATTGACACATGGCTCAACATTTGTACCTCTCATTCTTGGGAGCGACAAGACAACAGTGTCCGTACCCACAGGCCAGAATGACTACTGGCCCATGTACATATCCATTGGCAACATTCACAATAACATTCGCCGTGCCTATCACAGTGGAGTTGAACTCCTCGCTTTCCTTGCAATACCCAAAGGTGTGTTCATAGTAATGTATTGTGCTAGAGCTACATTTTAGGCTAATTTGATCTTTCAAGCAGCAAAGAAGTATGTTGATGATCCTCAGTTTCGGCACTTCAAGAAGCAGCTATTTCATGCAGCAATGTCAAGGATACTGTCATCTCTGAAACCCGGGATGACAACTCCAGAACTAATGAAATGTCCAGACTGCCATTTTCACCGCATAATCTTTGGCATTGGTCCGTACATTGTGGACTATCCAGAACAAGTCCTCATCTCAGGAATTGTTTAGAACTGGTGTGGAAGGTATGTTTTAGCTTGATCTCACATGTTTACACTAGCTAAATCTAATCACAACCAGGTGTATTGCTTTCCCTAACGACCTAGATAGTGGTGGTGCACCACGGACATTGGAGCTGACTCAGGCACTGATTGAAGAACTCAGCCTTACTGCTGTTTCGGACGAGTGGGGCATTGATGCCAACATTGTGGTAAGTGGCTTTGAATTTCAAATAGAATCCTCATTTCCAACCTTTAGATGCAGCTGTTCACAGATGATTTCCCCCACGCTGACATTTGGCAGCTCCTTGCACCTGACATCCTTCATCAGCTGGTGAAAGGAACATTTAAAGACCACCTGATAGAATGGGTTGGAAAATACCTTGAGTTGGAATACGGCAAAGCAGGTGCGAAGGAGCGGTTGGCAGATATTGATCGTCGGTAAGTAAGTTTAGTTTAATTGATACCCAAACAAGTTTGATAGGTCTGGCCATCAGCATCACTGCACCACCGCCTTTTCCAGGGTTGTGAAGATTTCCTGATGGCCGTGGCTTCTCTCAGTGGACAGGAGATGATTCAAAAGCATTGATGAAGGTGTGCATTCCTCTTTCCTCACTTCCACTGCCATGTCACTGTGCCCTCCTCAGGTTTACCTGCCAGCCATCGAAAGCCATGTTCCTGAAGACATTGTATGCACATTCTGTGCATTCTTAGAATTTTGCTACATTGTTTGCCACAATGTAATCACTGATGACACGCTTGTGGAGCTGAAGGATGTGCTACATTGTTTTCATCAATACCAAGAGGTTTTCAGACATATTGGCATTCGTGTTGAGGGCTTCTCACTTCCCCGCCAGCACTCTCTTGTCCACTATGAAGCACTGATCTGTCTTTTTGGCGCACCAAATGGGTTATGCACAACTATCACTGAATCAAAGCATATTACAGCTGTCAAGAAACCTTGGTGATGCTCGAGCAAACACAATGCCCTGGGACAAATCCTGCAGACCAACCAATGCCTGGCTCAGCTTGCTGCAGCTCGAGCTGACTTTGAAGCCCGTGGTATGTTGCCTGCATCATATCAGGCAAATGCCTCACTTCCGATTGGTTTTTTTGTGTTTCTGATGACATTTTTTGTTCTAACACAATATTAGCCACCCCTACACAACCTGGTGGCAGTAACACTGGCGACATTCAGGGGTCTGCACTACAAGAAGATGGAGGGGATGAGGATTTGGGAGGGGATTTAGGCCAGGATGAAGACGGTTGTGCAGGTATTATTGATGAACACCCTGGCCTGGCTCATTCAGATGTGAAACTTGCTCGCAGGCATGGTGAGTGGTGTACTATGGACTTTTGTTATAAAACACACTGAATGAATATTCTGCAAGCTCATCATCGTGCCAACAATGCCCTTGCACTTGCTACTGAGCTTGGCATTCCTTCGCTTCCAGCACTTATTGCATGCTTTCTTTCAGAACAACTTCAGCCAGAACCCACACCAGCTGTGTCTCGCCTCCCTCCTTTTACTGGTCGCATCAAGATTTTCCATTCTGCTACTGCGACATTTGTGTCCCCAAGTGATCCAAGCGGAATTGGTACAATGCAGCACGAACATATCCATGCAGTGCCATCATGGCGTCGAGGTCCAGCGTGCTATGACTGCATGTTTGTGAGCATGGATGATACCCAAGAGGGAATGCTTGGCATGGAGGTTGCCCATGTGTACTGCTTTTTTTCTTTCATTCACACCAATGGGCAGACCTTTTCATGTGCTTTGGTTCATTGGTTCAATCATATTTCTGACATTGTTGACAAGCTAACAGGAATGTGGATGGTCGCTCCATCATTCCTCGAGGATGGCTCGCAAAATCTTGCAGTTATTCACATTGATAGCATTGTTCATGGTGTGCACATACTTCTGATATTTGGCAAGGAGAATGTACCACAAGGTGTCAATTGTCATAATTCATTGGACTTATACCGTGGTTTCTATGTCAATCATTTTTCAGACCACCATGCTTTTGAACTGGCATCATGATACACTTTTGTACTTTATGGACTTGCAGCCACTTTATGAAACTTATCATCTTAATAAACTTACCGTGCTTCACTCTGAGCCAACCACAAGTGTCATAAGTAGCCCAAGCACCTCAAGCCAGGGTTAAAAGTGGACTAATTGACTTGGTGGACTCTTTTGGCTTAGTGTTCCTAGCCCTGATCCACGAGCACCCATGAGTATGTTAAGTTCAAATAAGTAGCATTTAAGTTCAAATAAGATTTGTGTCAAATTACTGATGCATCATCAACCCTGACTGAGAAATCTAACAAGTCAGGCAAGACTGCTGAGCTGTTGGACAAGCTTGGCAAAGTTGGCAAGCTGACCTCTGAGGAACGCAAGCGCAGGTTCAACATGAATCTGTGCATGTTCTGTGGTGCAACTGGCCACAAGGCCAAGGACTGCCCCAAGTCAGGCTCTCGAGCAGCCAAGGCTAGGGCAGCTACTGCTGCCACCACAAACATGTTGGAAGCCAAACTGATGGCCTCCACCAAGGCAAAAAAATAGATAGCAACTCCTGAGACTCCACACAGAGTGGGAGTTGTATTGTTCCCGACTGTGCACCTATGGAGGCCCAACTCAATGCAGCCGCTCTTTCTGACCCCAACTCTCTCCAACCTCAGGTCACCATCAGTGACCGTGATATACAGTCTTTTCCTGTGTTAGTAGATTCGGGTTCTACCCATTGTTTTGTAGATCCATCATTTGCCAATATGAACACTTTTTCACACTACTCTGTATCCCTGATTGTTCTCCGTCTATTTGATGGTACCACCACCACCATAATCACCGAAGCAACTGATCTACCCATCTGTTTTCCCTCTGGCAACATCACCCTGATGACATTTTATGTCACCCCGTTGGACTCTGACTGTAAGATAGTTCTCAGACACAACTGGCTCACCCGATACAATCCATCGATTGACTGGGTACTGAGCAGTATCAAGTTCAGAACATCTATGCGGCAAGTGCCAACCCTGAGCTCACTCCCCAACCCTGTAGTGCACTCACCGAGCGCACTGAGACTTGACACTACATCAGTCTCCTCTCCTTCCCCAACCAACTCACCTCAGGCTCCTGGTCTTTGGGCACCTCCTATCACTCTCATCAATGCTGCAACCTTTCTGAAGGCTTGCCAGCTTGATGGCTCTCAACAGTTCTCTATTCAGCTGAAGCCTGACGGCAGCTTTTGTGCTGCGTCGGTCGATGCTGCTCCTGACCTTTCCTCAGTCCCCGAGGCTTACCACGACTTTGCCAATGTCTTTAGCAAGGCGAAAGCATTGGTGCTCATGCCTCCTCAGGAATACGACCTCAAGATAGAACTGGAAGAAGGAGCGCCATTACTGCCTGGTAGACTCTACTCTCTCTCCCCCATTGAGCTTGAAACCCTTCGGGCATTCATCGACGAGAACCTTCACTTTGGTTTCATCTGTCTGACCTCATCCTGTCATGCAGCCCCTGTCCTCTTCATTAAGAAGAAGGATGGCTCTCTCCAACTTTGTGTCGACTACTGAGGACTCAACAAAATATCAAAGAAGGATCAGTACCCTCTACCTCTCATCTCCAACCTACTCGACTCTCCAAGTCAGACAAAGGTCTATACTAAAATTGATCTTCAACATGCTTACCATCTGGTTCGCATTGCCAAAGGTGATGAGTGGAAAACCGCCTTCAGGACTCACTACGGCTCATATGAGTGGCAGGTGATGCCCTTCGGTCTCACCAACGCCCCTGCAGCCTTTCAGCGATTTGTCAACTCGGTCTTCGCAGACATGCTCAATGTCTGCATCATAGTCTACCTTGACAACATCCTAGTCTACTCGGATAACATGGAGGACCATACCAAGCACGTTCGGGAAGTGCTTCGGCGACTACACCAGCACAAGCTTTATGCCAAACCCGAAAAGTGTGAGTTCCATTCAGACTTGGTGGAGTACCTCAGGTACTTCCTCTCCCCTGACGGTTTGACAATGTCGCAAGACAAAGTCCAGACAATCTGCGATTGGCCCGAACCTTGCAAGATGAAGGACATTCAGTCCTTCCTCGGCTTTGCAAACTTTTACCGTTGATTCATCTTCAATTACTCCGATATAGTGGTTCCCTTAACTCGGTTGACACAGAAAGATGCCCCCTGGGATTTCTCCGACATCTGCTGACAGTCATTCAACCAACTCAAGGAGGCCTTCACTACAGCTCCCATCCTCACCCATTTCCAGCCAGGCACCCAACTGACAGTTGAGACCGATGCATTGGACTACACAATCGCCGGTATCCTATCCATCACAGGTTCGGATGACGAGATACGACCGATTGCATTTTACTCTCACACTCTGACTGTGCCCAAGCTGAATTATGATACACACAACAAGGAGCTCCTCACTATCTTCGAGGCTTTCAAGACCTGGCATCATTACCTAGAGGGCCCTGCCTTCCCGATTGACGTTGTGACCGACCACAAAAACTTGGAGTATTTTTCTACCTCTAAGGTTCTCACCTGTCAGCAAGCCCGATGGTCGGAATACCTGTCCTCTTTCAATCTGATCATTCATTTCCGACCTGGTAAACTTGGTGCAAAGCCTGACGCCTTGACTAGATGCTGGGACGTCTACCCCAAAGAGGGGGATAGGGGCTTTGCCCAAGTCAATCCACAGAACCTCTGACTGGTGTTCACAGCTGAACAGCTCACCGATTCCCTTCGCATGACATACCTACATGCTCCAGTACTCAGAGCTAGTGCACTTATGGATGTCGAGCGTCTCCACACTGATATCCTAGCCAACCTCCCAACTGATCCCATCGCTAAAGCCCACCTCTCGGACACATCAAATCCCCAATGGTCAACTGACGAGGCTGGTTATCTACGTCTCGATGGTCACATGTACGTCCCCAAGGCCAATGACCTATGTCTTCGTGTCCTCAGATACAAGCATGACCATCCCCTATCGGGACACTTCGGTCAGAACTGGACTCTAGAGCTCATCCATCGCGAATACACATGGCCAGGCATTTGTACCTATGTGAAGGACTACGTCAAGTCCTGCACAACCTGTGCCCGAGCTAAGGCACCACGTCACCGACCCTATGGGATGCTCAAGCAATTACCAGTCCCTGACCAACCTTGGAATTCCATCTTGATGGATTTCATCAAGCAACTCCCATCCTCATCCAGCTTCACAGCCATACTGGTAGTCATTGACCAACTATCAAAGCAAGCCATATTCGTCCCAGATCATGACGCAATAACTTCCCCCAAGCTCACACAGCTCTTCCTACTCCACATCTTCGCTAAGCACAGCATCCCCATGCATGTAACATCTGACCGAGGCTCAGAGTTTGTCTCACATTTCTTCCAATCACTTTGTAAGGCCTTAGATATGACATTTCATTTCATTTCGGGCTATCACCAGAAAGGTGATGGACAGACCAAGCGAGCTAATCAAACCCTCGAACAATACCTTAGGATGTACTGCAACTACCAGCAGGACAATTGGTCAGACCTATTACCTCTCGCCAAGTTCACCTACAACAATGCCCCTAGTGCTATGACTGGTGTATCGCCATTCTTCACGAACAAAGGATACCACCCGAACCTTGCTGTGTACCCTGAGCACAATCTCTCATCGGCTCAGGCAAGGGAATACGCAGTTGACTTAGAGTCACTGCATGAGTACCTACATGAAGAAATGGCTGCCACCCAAAAAAGGTCTAACCTCCTCCTGCTGGTATGTGTATGCCACAGATGCAGCCCACTGCTTATGGGCCTGTCCACAATCAGAGAATAGGTCAGCCACAGGCTCACTTTGGACCTGCATACCAACTTCCTATTGGTGGTGTAGGTGTTCAGGTTGACCATGAGGCTTTGCTGCAAGAGCATTTCCAGCATTGTCAGGCAGAATGTTTGGAAAGATGAAATCAAAGACATCATCAAAATAATTCTCCTCAGCCAGAGAGACCAGTTCCACAGGCAAGCTCTGCATATGCTGAACATTTATGTAGAAAGGCAAAATCATGGACACCATCAGCATAATCCTCCCCAGCCAGAGAGGCCATTTCTGCATGCTGGCCCTGCACCTCCTCAGAGAGAAGAGGATCTGCATCCAATACAGTTCAATATGGCTGTTCATCAGCAGGTAATAAATTTTCAGCATGATTTGCAGCAAGAGGAGGATCATCAAGCAGAGATACAGAGGCAGGAGGAGGAGGAGCAACAATTACAGCATTTGAGACAGAATCAGGAAAATCATGCACAACAACAACTGGATGAGCAGGAGCAACAGCAGCTCATCTCACAAGCTCTTGAGGAATTTTGTAGACTGTTTGCAGAACATCATGATCAGGATGAACATTGTCAACAACAAGCAGCCCAGGAGAACCCAGAGGCTGACATTGATGATCATGAAGATGACCATTCACAGAGGCCTCCTCAGCACCCACCTGATGGAAATAGAGGTGGAGGTGGAGGTGGAGATCCAGACCCAGGTCTTAATCAGCCCAACCCACCCCAACTTTGCTTGCCTGAGGGAGGCAGACCCTATACTGAGCCAGTGGAACCACATTCTCTTGGTCACATGGATGTAGAGTGTCACCACTGCAGAGCATTGCATTTTATGACAGAAAAGCTCAGCAATTCTTCTGCAAGGAATTCATGCTTTGGACTCTGCTGTTTGCAAGGGCAGGTTAGTCTTCCACTCTGTCATATCCATACTTTTCCCAGTTGCAACTCCAGTCTAACCTTGGCCTGCCTGACCTCTCCTTAGGCATAGATGCAACTCTGAATCTAGTCCGGCCATCTCCAGCCCCATAGCTGCACTCCAGCTCAACTCTGGTCACTATGTCCATCTCCACCTCAGGACTAACCCCTGTCTTCCTGCAGACAGATCCGCGGTGTCACGCACCAAACAGGTTTGGTACAGTGAACATGGAAGATAACGTCAATATCAAACGATCCTGATGCGAAGGATGAGCACGACGGAGCCTCATCATAGCCATCTATCACACAAGGAGACTATCCTGATGCAAGAGACGACTGCCGACGCTGACAGTCATCTATCGCACAAGAACTGCCAAGAAGCAGAAGAAACTGAAGGAATAATGTTCATTATGGTATGAGAAAGGAATGCGCACTACTGCAGTCCAACTCCCATACCAGAACAAGCAAAGAAGCTGAAGAATTGATGGAGAAACAAAGGAAAGAAGAGAAGAAACGACGTTAGCGCTCAAATGTCATTTTTAGGTGCCCAGTGCCAGCATTCCGATATTTTGAATAGCTCCACCGTTTCCAAAGCTATCAGGCACGTGACTATACCGTCAGAGAGCCTAGAGCGTGGTCTATCTGCCTGTCAAGTTCCGACATGGATCCGTTCATTTCCCATGGAGATATTCCCCCCGCAATCCAGACGTTCGTCTCATCAGTCACTATGGAGTCCGTATTTTCTCTGGATCATTTCTCCGCTATTGCTGCAGATCTCCACTATGTCCT
>Ga0307518_10002608_pt1 | contig 13123 bp, 4 predicted proteins | sample 25_EM_MG_FD_203889 | JGI IMG/M metagenome (GOLD analysis project Ga0307518, IMG submission 203889) | Populus trichocarpa ectomycorrhiza microbial communities from riparian zone in the Pacific Northwest, United States - 25_EM | ecosystem: Host-associated > Plants > Roots > Unclassified | place...
ATATATATATATATATATTGTCTTGATGTCCAATGCCACACATCAAGTAATTACCAACCCAAAGTCACATAAAGTCACCATCACTCAATGTACTTATTTTACTTCTTTAAGTAAACATAACTGAGCACAATAAATTTTTGTACGACCACAGAGCTGATGGATAAACATAACAGTATTTTTTTGCAATCAAATGTCAATAATCAGTCGACACCTGTAATAACAATTGCAATTTTATCTTCTGCGGGTAAAATCGTTAAATCGGTGGTGAAATCGTGATTTTATACGATTTCATCCGATTTTAACGATTTTACCCGATTTTAATCCGATTTTACCCATTTTCGAGTTTTATAAACGATTTAGCACGTAAAACCTACATTGACTCGTAAAATCATACGATTTTACGAGTCAAATCGCGATTTTAACAACCTTGAGAAGAACCATGAGGGATCAACCCCATGAGCGCTTGATGTATCCAAAGAATTTATTATTCTTTTACATCAAAATAAGATCACCCATTCAAAGTTATCATGGCAGTCAAGGAAAACACTAACCACCTCCAAGACATGTTTTTCTTAAGAATCTCCCTCATACTTATTGCTTAGATCACCTCAAGATACACAATCCTTAATGGAAATGTAAGCTTATTTTTAAAATAAAAATAATATATTTCTCACATAAATTTCCTATCTACAAATTTTCAGTGTAGTCACGGACTGATATATTCTCCAAGTAGTGTCAAAAAGCCCCTCACCAATTCATTAGGGATTGATTTTGGATCTCCCGCCTCTCTAATGTAGTCTCGGACTGACATGATTCTCTAGTGGAGCTCCCGAGCTTTATATTATCTATATGGATGATCTCGAATGTCCCACTCTTAAGTGCAACCTCTCTTGATTAGGGGACTCTCATGCCCCATTTCATTGTCATGAAGGCCACACGCTACTCATTCTGTAAAAAAACAACACTTTCTGGTAGGGGCTTTCACACCTCATGACAATGTTAGAAAGGTCACATACCCCCCTCACTCTCAAGCCCTCATGCTATCATCAAAGAGGCTATAGACCTCTTACTATTTGATGAGATCTTTCTCTAATGGTGAGCTTCTAAGCCCCTATACCATCAACTAGAAAGCCATGATCCTCCCTCTCTCTCTCTAGTACAATCTTGGATTGGTACATGGCTTTCAATTCTTGCGTTATCTCAAAGAATCACCCTCCACAAGTTCCCCTTAACCATTTAATTTTTTTTTTCTAAATATAGGCTCACCCTTTAGGTTCCCCTGACCTCTTAAAAAAACTTTCTAAGTATGAAGTTCTTTATATCTTACCTCACTTTCGAATAATTTTTTTTAGGTATGAGTTCCTTCATGGTTCCTCTCTATATACTTAGAGAATTTCTTTAAATATGGTGTACACCCTTACATATAAGCTCTCAATTAAATAAACTTGTAGTCTCTTCCCCTCTTTTTATATGAAGAAAACACGATGAATTCATCATGCCGGGAATTTTTACAAGTCCTTACGTATCAATATCACAAAGACTTAAGGGGGCTACTAATAAACCCAAATTTAACAAGGAAAAAAACCCTTTACAAGGCAAAAAAAAACTCATGGGCTTGGGCTACCACGCCCGAGCTTATTTGCTGTTATAAGGGATGGACTCAGGCTGTTTGCTTGGGGCTAAGGTGTATGGGCTCAAGCATGGTAGCCCGAGCTCATACTAGGCACACACCTAATAGGGTGTGACATGTTTGTGTTGGGCGTATTGTCATGCCCAACACCTCTAGTGGTGGACATGCACCTCAACACCCTACATGGCTCAAGCCCAACATGTTTAGGTCCAAGTAGTGCGTCTGGATCTATTTTTCATCTCTAATAGGCTCAGAAACCTTGCCCGAGTGCAATACTCCCTTGGAAATTTTCTTAGGACTCCACACGGGTCCCTCAGTATTTTATACTAATCCAATAAATATTATTTTGAGTAGAATACAACTCAAAATATCATAAGGATAAAATGATTCTTCAACCCCTCCTCTCCACAAAAGAAAACGACTCATGGGCTATAAATACCCCCATGGATCTTTTCAAAGCTCTAGATTCTCAATCTTTTAATTCTTAACATTTTTAGTATACATATTTTTAAAGCATATCTCTATGAAATATCATTGCACTTTCGATCGTTATAAAGTTACTAACTTAAGCATATGAGAGTCTCCACATCCATCAAAGAGAATATTTTGCAAGTACCAGTCACCTTAGCTTATCAAGCACCACCAGCTACCGGCTACCAACCACCTGAACTTTTCATTTTAAATCATCAAACACCTTAACTAGAAAGAATGAGTTGAGTTGCTTGAATTAAGAGATTAATCGATTATCTAACACATAAGTTTTATTCTTAAACATCTTAGATTTTAGGACTTTATCAGATATGATAATATACGATGTTGCATTATCTAAATATTAAAGCTTCAAATATTCAACAACATGAAACAAATAATGGGAAAAAAAAACTCTTCCTTACATTATATAATTTCTAGATACATAGAATAGTTAGAAATGAATATAATATAGATGCATCATTGAATACAAATACAACCATGTATCAATTTTTAAAACTTTAAGAATTCATTTTATACAATTTATTAATTAAGAAAAAAAGCTAAAACAATAATTATTAAAAATAAACAATAGTGGTTGAAATACCACAAAACTATATACTTGTTTGTATAACATCCATAATAAGAAAATGTTAAGTAGCATTTTTTTCTTTCTCAAAAAAAAATCATATATTTTTCTATTTCTTTACCAATCAAGAACTGTCCCGGATAAAAACTTTAGTTCGATACTGTAGAATTAAAACATAGAAAAATATTATTTTTTTAATGGAGAGAATATTAAATTAACAGCAGTGAAAGTGAAAAGCCACCCTACCAACGACTTACAAAAAAGATATTTTTAAAATATCCCGGAATATTCATGGTAGAAAATAAAATAGTAGCAGCAAGGGCAATATAGTCATTATGGATATCCTGGACGCGTTATTGGTAACTGAAAAAAATAAATTGAGAGGAGGTTGTGAGGCCCAGCCACGACCACACAACACCAGCAATGATTATCTGAAGTTGCGGGCGAGCTGGCAAATTTTTAGACTAAAGTCCTCGCACGAGATAGCCAACAGTGCCAATATTTCACGTGCGAGCTTTGACACGTGACAAGATATCACTGTGTCCAAATCAGGACAAACGACAAGAGAAAGATTGGTGTCCGTGTCCTTGTCTGTCTTGCGTGATCTCAGCCTCTCGATGTGTAGTTTTGGAGCCTTCCACGCGTTTGTCTTCTTACAGTGATATTTTTCACGGATGGTAATTATATTTTTAATGAAGAAAGGAGTATTTAATGTTGGTATTATATTTTATATTTGAAAAAAATATAGATAATATTAAATATTTATTTTTTTAATTGGCATGTTTAGATTTTATCCTTTTTTAATTACTACCTATCACCAACTTTTTTTTTATGAGATCCTCCTTAAATATATTTTCTGTATTTTCAAATATTATTACCAATAACATGAATGTTTTAAAAAATATAATATAATAATTAAAAATTTTAAAATCTAATTTTTATATACTTCCTTGTTTTTTATTTGAATTTTAATAAAATTTAAGTTATTCTTTTGATTAAATTTATAATGAACATGGGTGACTGATCATTTATAGAATTAGAATAAAACAGAAAATATGATTTTTCTTTATGGCATGCATATATATATATATATAACAAAATATACTAAAACATTTAGGTAATTTATAGTAATTCATTTTTTTTTCATTTTTTTTATTGCAGCCTTATTATGCTAAAATTAATGATAAATTTTTTAAATTTTGTTAAGTAAATAAAAAAACAAGGTATAAACACAGTGACAAATCTCATGGTTGATCTTAAATTTGCTAGAAAAAAAATATATTTTCACTTTCGTTTCTTTTTTTTTAATTTTATAGTTTTTTTAATTTTTATAATTTTAATTTTAATATTTAATCTAAATCGATTTAATATGTGATTGTCTTAATAATTTTTTATAAAAAAATTATTATTTTTAATTTTTTTAAAAATATTTTTTTACTTATTATTCAAGTTATTTATGAACTTATTAAATTAATTAAATTATCAATATTGGAGTTACAAACTAGATAAGAAATCAGAATAAAAGATTTCAACATTAAACTATAAATGAGATTTAATAAGAATTTCTCGCTGCTGAACAATTTGTTTTTTTTTTTTAAAATGTTTTAGCCTACATAACCTAGGCTAGTTGTCTAGCATGTGTCTATTGGCCCACGAATTTGTAATCGCGAGTTGACAAGTGGAAACTTTCAGGGATTTAGGGTCAAAAGGGCCGGCTTATAACTAGGAAGTGGGCCAGTCGAGCGCTGGGTCCCACTTGTGAGGATAATTCAAGAAAGTGATCAATGATCCTCCAAGGGGAAAAGGAAAATTGTTATGCTTGGTTTGCTTGCACTCCACCGTTAATTAATTAATGTATAAGAAAATCTACTGCTTTAAGGCAAATCTTCTTTAGTGTATATTTGGTTTGTAGGTGTTGTGTTTTTTTTAAATATAATTTTTTAAAAATATAAATTATATCTCATAAAAATAAAAAATACATATTTTTTATATAGATTCTGTAAAAAAAAACCATCACATCTCCGTAACCAAACACTCCTTATAATAAAATTAAAATCAGTATCAGAAAACATTCGAGATTGCTGAGCAATTTTGGTATTTTAGTTGACGAGGACGAGCACTCATAATTATTGGTTCCTTAGCATATGAATTTATCTGGAGTTGCGGTGAAATTTATTTTTTATATTAAAGTTTGATTGATTTTTTAAATTATTTTTTTTTAGTGTTTTATAATTATTTTAAAATACTAACATCAAAAATAAATTTTACTATATTTAGATAAAATTTAGTGTTGAACTCTCTAAAGTGGCGAACAACCATGCATGTTTCTATTTTTCCGTAGATCTTGGCGGTACCCACATTGACATGACCATTCAATGCAAGCACTTACTAATTAAAGAAGTGATTGATTTCTTACCACTGTAAATTAAGATGCAATAGTAAATTCACCCAACAAGTCATAATTCTCACCATAATTATATTACGAAAAGTTAGTTTGTTTTTTTTATTTTAAGAGTGTTTTAAAAAAATTAATTTTTTTATATTTTCAGCCTGTTTTGATTTATCAATATAAAAAATAAATTTTAAAAAATAAAAAATATTATTTAAAAATATTTTTAAATAAAAATCACTTTAAAAAACAAAAATTACTGAAATTAAAAACAGTTACTCAATCTTCGCCGCGGGGAGTGGGGACTCATGAAGAAGGTAGATCAGCCAAAGACTTATTGGGTTTGATAATTCACCCATCATCTATAGTCAGTCATAATTTTCATCATAATTATATTACGAAAAGTTAGTTTGTTTTTTAATTCTAAGAGTGTTTTAAAAAAATTAATTTTTTATATTTTTATATTGTTTTAATTTGTTAATATAAAAATAAATTTTAAGAAATAAAAAAATATTATTTAAATATATTTTTAAATAAAAAATCACTTTAAAAAACAAATATAAGTTTCGAATCTTGGCGGTCGTGACTCATGAAGAAGGTAGTTGTTGATCAACCAAAGACTTACTTGGGTTCGGTAGTTTTTTCTTTTTATTTTATAACATAAAAAATCAAATTTAAGATTTACTCAGAAAAATTAAAAGAAGGAAGAAGAGACGACGTCTACCTGCTAGCATTGTGATCCAGGTGGCACCGCTGCTCTGTATCATCCATGGCAATGCTTGCAGAAGGGGGAGAGAGAGAGAGAGAGAGAGAGAGTACTCTTTGGATCCACTTCGATGAATGATTGTCGTTGATGATATAATTGTGTTCACATGGCGCCACTAAAAGTATTTTCTTCTGTGGGAAGACAAGACCATGTCCGGTTCAAGAGCAGTGAGTGGAGCTAAAGCAAAGCCATCCTTTCATTTAGAAATTAATCAATTACTACTTCTCCAAGTGTATTTTGCTTATTTATTATCACTCGCACAATAATTGCGAACAAGTCAGGCTGCTTCTTTTCACAAGCTAGCTATATTGAGGTAGAAGAAAGAAAGCGCTACACGGGAACCGGAAACTTTACGCTACAGGGGGGGTGTATGGATTATCATTTTTAATTCGGTTTAATTTTATCTTAAAATTTTTTAAAATATATATAAAAAATCAAAATTGAAACCAGTTCTATTCGAACAGTTTTAATTCAGTTCGATTTAATTTGGTTCGGTTTGGTTGTTTTATATTCATAACTGAAAATTATATTGTTTTTGGGCTTTTTTTTATTTTTTAATGGTTCTTTTCGGTTCAGTTCGGTTTTTTCCAGTTTGGTTTATTTCTTAATTAAACCGGTTTGGTTCAGTTTTTTTATTTTAGGCTTAAGAAACCGAACCCAAACTGATTTTTTTTAAAAATATTCTAATCGATTTAATTGATTTTTTTTCATTGTTTGAATTTTTAAAATTTTTTTTTTAATTTAATCAATTTGTTAGTTTTTTTACTTATTCCTAACACGGCGGATAGATATGATGAGATTGAAGAGTGTTTGTTTTTTTTATGTGGGAAATATTTAGTTGTGGTTGATTTGATTAAAAAAATATATTTAATTAAAAATTTGGTAAAATTGTAATTAGAAAAAAGTACATTAAAGATTTTTGGTTGTAATTGTGCTTGAAATTAATATGTGCGGCAATTCCATTACGAGCATAATCCTATATTTATATTCTCATTGAAATTGATGGAACTCGAGGATCGATCCTCCCACCTAACATATCTGCACAGGATGCTACCAACTGAGACATTTCGAAAACTAATAGACACATTTCTGGCTAAACAAATCAAGTTCATTCAACTTCTCAAATCCTGATTACAATGACTAATTTTATTATGATATGTTTGGTTGATTTCATATGGATCAAACAACTTTACGGTCACACACTATGCAGCGAGTTAGATCAAAATTTTATTTATCATGGAAAAAATATCAAAGTCATGTTAAATTATTTGATATTATTATTAAATTTGATCTAACAAGCCAAACTTGAAATCTTTTAACCTTATTTTTTGTCTAGCTCTGATTTAAAATTAACTCACGTGAGAGTTGTTTTGACATGACAAGGTTGACTTAATGGGTCCAAAAACAACTCATGGTTTGATTTTAAAAAAATTCAAGATGATTCTTTTATTTTAATATTGAGATGACTCTATATTGGATCGATTTATGACTTAACTTGCTAAATTTGTGATCTGGATCATTCATTCCATTGGGTTTAACAACTCTTTTTTTAAAAAAAAAAACACTATTTTTAATTTAATGATATAATAACAAAAAAGACACTTGCAAAATTGAGCACTAATCAAATACCATAATATTTTTTTAAGATTGTAATAAACTCATAAAAAGCAAATCAAAATAAATTATGAAGACCACTTCAAAATCAAATAAAATTTAAAGGATAAAATTGAAAAAAAAAGTCAAAATGGATTCAACCACAAAGAAAATAAAATTGGAAGATGGAATTAAAAAAAAAAGAGGAAAAAAAGGGCTTAACCAACAGGCAGACCTTGAACCTCTCAACCCAACTCCTTACCTAGCATAAGTTTATAATTAACTTACATAGAAGTTGTCCAGATATGATCTACTTGTCTTGACGGATCCAAATAGCAACTCGGACGACCAAAAAAAAGCGTGGTATAACTTTATAAAAATTCAATATGATATTTCTTTAATACTAAGACAATGATATATTAGATTGACTAGCTTTTGTGGTTTAATCCACCAAACCTGCGATCCAAATCATAGACTCCATTGAGTGTGACATTTTTTTTAATTATTTTATATTTAACGATATGATAACAAAATAGGTTCTATAAAAATTAAACACTAATCAAATATCATAATATTTGTTTAAGATTGTGACAACCTTATATAAAACAAATAAAAATAAATTATAAAACCAATTCAAAACAAACATATTGAAAAAAAAAGCTAAAAAAGAAAAAACTTAAAGGTAGAATAAAAAAAAAAAGGGACCAACTCCTTCACTGAACAGTGAAGGAGCTGGTTTTACCCTGGTTTTTTTAGCAGGTTAGGTAATCATTGACTAGAATTGGGAGGTTTCAGTTAGGTTACTTGAGACTATGGATCAATAGATATCATATACTTTTTTCTTAATGGTCATATTAGATTATTGGTTCTGGATGTGTTACGGGTTTGATTAATTTTTTTAATGTAAAAAAAATATCCAAGTATTATTATTGTATTTTCTAAAAAAAATGATCATGAACTCAAAATATAATGCATATTGAACGATATTTGTTTTTTAAATATTAATATGACAATGTATTGAATGACATTTGTTTTCAAATATTGAGACAATAACATATTAGATCGATTCCGGTTAATCTGTCAAATCTTTGACCCTAGTCATTGGACCGTGATAATTCTATAAAAAGCAAATCAAAATAAATTATGAAGGCCAGTTCGTACGCAGCCTAATGTTGAAGGGGAAAAAAAAAATTACTCGGGTCATGAGATCAGAATAACCTCTTGAAAAGTAAATAAAAAAAACTAAGAAGCCCAATTTTCAATCAATCAAATGGTGAAGCATGAAATTAATTTAAAAAAAACGCAAAAAAAACAATATAAGTCAACTCGAGCTAACCTGTTAAACCTGTGACTTAGGCCATGAAACCAGGATAACCTTATAAAAAGTAAATAAAAAAATTTACAAAACTCCATTTCCAACAAATCCAATGTTGAAGCTTGCAATCGAGAAAAAAAAACTAAATCCATGAGATCAGGATGACTCCACATAAAGCAAATTGAAAAAAAAATACGAAGCTTAATTCCTAAACAACCTAATATTAAAGGATGAAATTGAAAAAAACTAAATAAAAAAAAGATTGAGTTGTTGGATAGTGAAAGAGTGAAATTGAAAAAAAAAATCAATTAAAAAAGAATTTGAAAAAATAAACCAAGTCGATCTGGGTTAAGTTGCCAAACCCACGACTCGGGTCTTGAGATTGGGATAATCCCATAGAAAACAAATAAAAAAGAAGCCCAATTAAAAAATGACAAAAAAAAATAAACAGAATCAACTCGGGTTAACCTTCCGAACCCTTAACCCGAGTCATAAGATATGGATAACCTCATAGAAAGTAAGTAAGAAAATCGTTAACCCGAGTCATAAGATATGGATAACCTCATAGAAAATAAGTAAGAAAAAAATCCCAATAAAAAAATAACCAAAAAAATAAACTGAGTCAACTCAGGATAACCTGCCAAACTCCTATCTAGGTTATGAGATCGAAATAACCCATTAGAAATACAATTAAATTTTTTTTACAAATTTCAATTTCCAAACAATCCAACATTAAAGGATGAAATAAAAAAAAACCAATTAGAAAAAATAACCTAAACAATGATCCGAGTTAACCTGAGTTAATATGTTAAACATGCGATCTAGGCCATGAGATTGAATAAATTCATTGAAAGCAATAAAAAAAATATATGAAACCCCACTTCCAATAGATGTAATGTAGAAATCGAGAAAAAATAATCTAAATCTATGATATTGATATATAACCTACCAGAAAGGAAATTGAAAACAATTACGAAGCACAATTATGAGAAGAACTCAATATTTAAAGGATGAAATTGAAAAAAACCTATAAAAAAAAAACAATTGGGTTGATGAAAGTTGAAATTAAAAAAAATACACAAAAACAATAAAAAAAATTATAAAACAGTATTTTAATGAATAATATTATGTTAAGGTGACTATAGTAATTTAACCACATCATGTTTAAAATTTGAATAAAATACTTAAAAAGATCGTGTTGATAAAGAGTGAAATTAAAAAAATAAATATTATTTTAATAAATAATATTTTAGAGGTGTGGCTATAATAATTTGATTATATCTTTTAATATTTTATTAATTGATTGAAAATTAGAATACATACACAGAGACACTAAAACCTAATTTCAATTATGTTTATTAGATTAAATTATAATAATAAAAAGGGGCACGGAATTTCCATGTAAATCTCGGGGATTGGAGAGCAAATTAAATGTGATGACATTTAGCTTTATAATGGATTTATGTGGTCCAACCTGCATACACTCTTTGTTTACACCGGGCTGTCGTTTGCGCGTAGCTTTGGGCTCCTTATGGGCATATTATTTTCGAAATCTAACTTAATCAAAAGCCCATACAATATATATATATATATATATTATAAAGTTTCAAACTTGAATTGGGCATATAGTCATAGCTGGGGAGAAAAAACAGAAAGTAGACTACAAACAGAAAAGGCTTTCCACATGAAAAAATAAAAACTTAAAAAAAAAAAAACGGTTTTATATTTCTTCATATATAAGGTTGCATTCTCGCACTTGCTCATGTAATATTATATTTCTTCATAGTTTAATAAATATTAACTATTTTTCATCCAAAACACCTAGATATCTTGATAAACTCATCAATGATATTAGAAAATTATACAAAAACCTAAAATCAATCCAATATCAAAAATCTTCCCGAGCTTATATATGTTCTTTAGGCAATCTGAAGATGGAAAAATACTTAAGTGGAGCTTTTCTTATTGAATAGAACTCGTTAATACCAAAATCAACTATTTTGGTGGCCGAAATTGATGTCAAGAATAATTTTCTCTCTCTATCGTTGGAATCTAGTGACTTTCTCTATTATTTTTCAAACTAGAGACTAAAAAAATAAGAAAAATAAAATTTTGAATTAAAATTGATTTTTTTCTTGAAATTTAAAAAATTAGAGAGACCCAATATTTATAATTTTAAAAGTAAGAAGTATACAATAAACATTTTATTCAAAGTTGAAAAAAGCCATCCATTCATCCACCTTTTCACTTTGTTCCCTGTTTTGTAATAAAAAAATAACTTAAATTGGCCTCTAATTTGGTCTTACAAGGATGAAATTTTTTTTTTGAAAAAAATAATGTCTTTATCAAATACAATTTTGTTATCATAATATTAATTTAATTCTATATATCTAGTAGTAAATATAAAATATCATAAACATATGAGCTCATGGTGTCAAATATCTTCGGTCAATCTTGTTTATTTCTTAATTCTAATTGTTCTACAGAGTTCTCTACATTATATTATTAAATGTTTCAATTGTAATCTCATTTCCTGACGTTTGTGACCTCTCTATATTTTTGAGTATATTTTCATCATTTATATGCACACCTCTCATAATAAGATCTGTAAGAGAAAGCAAATGAAAGATTTCATATTCTCCATATTGGCACAACCCCATCACGAAATCCATGTTGCAGATGAAGTATTATACCTTGGACATAGTGATCAAGTTCTTGAACCTTACCTCCTTTTCATGACAGATGCTAGGCATGTATCAACGATACTTGTAAGTCCCTTGTCAGGGGGTTTAATTGCAGAGAACCTTAGTATCTAAATTTGAGACAGATTGTAAAGTTTAAAGCTTTTTACCTACATGAAGATGAAATTGATCTCTATAGTCTATTTCAATATCATCATTGTTGTACTCTCGCGAGAGCGCGACGTCGCGGCGACCCTTCCCAAAGCGGGGGATTGATTTCGGGGTTTTTGTTTTGTGAAAAAGGGAATTGCCACCTAGTATTATGGTCACTAGGAAACCTAACTGGTCTTTCAGAGATTCTAAGGCAAGGGACTGGTTGCGTAAAGAGAAGGTTATAACACCCCTAGTACGCCCTACCTAAGGTAAGCTGCTCGGTGTTTGGTTTGCCTTATCATTGCTATGGTATTGATGTTTTCTAATCAGTTTAATTTCCTAGGATGAGTTTGCTATGATGAATGAACTTGGGTTCAAAGTCTAAAAGAAGAAGAAAAAACCCTTAGCCAATATGGATTATACCTTTAGATATGTCTATAGTGTGCCAAGGAAAACCGATGCAGATCTCTTGAAATCTGTGTTTAAAATAAATTTATAACCTATGGATTAAGAGACAACTAAAATAGAAATCTAAGGAGATTCAATGTGTTTAAGAGCTCATTTTTCTCTTAGTATTTCAAGTGTTCGCGACTCGTAAATCGCAAGGAAGAGAAAAGAAAAAAAACTAAGTTAGAAATCTAAGAAAATTCAAGGTGCTTTAAAAGCCCATTTTTGCCTTAGTATTTCATATTTTCGTGACTCATAAATTGTGGAATCAAAATTTGAAATGTCCCCAATTATAATTGAGGCTTCTTTCAAGGATACACAATTAAATTGTTCTAAATAAAATTTTAGGCATAAATCTGTCCTTATATTAAAAATAAACAAGTTGTATTCCTATTAACAATATTTTGGACATTTACCTTTCATAGGTTTATTTTCCCTTATATTATTAAGGGATAATGACTTCTTATTCCTAGAAAAATATTTTTGATATTTACCACTTGAGGGTTTCTTTATCCAAATATTAACAGTGAACAATGACGAATCATTCCCAATAATATTTTGAATATTAACCCCTTTGGGGTTTCTTTATCCAAACATTTGTAGTGAATAATAACAAATCATTCCTAATAATATTTTGGATATTAATCCATTTGAAATTTTTTTATCCAAACATTAATAATGAATAATAACAAATTATTCCTAATAATATTTTGGATATTTATCCATTTGGGATTTCTTTATCCAAACATTAATAGTGAATAATAACAAATTATTTCTAATAATATTTTGGATATTTACCCATTTGGGATTTCTTTATCCAAACATTAATAGTGAATAATAACAAATTATTCCTAATAATATTTTGGATATTTACCCCTTTGGGATTTCTTTATCCAAACATTAATATTGAATAAAGACGAATTCCTAAAAATAAGATTTTTGTATTTTTGGAATATTGGCCAACACCCTTTAGAATTTACAAACACGTTGTAAAATCCAAGATGCAAGAAAATAATTTTTGTGTTTAAAAAATCATGTTAAAATATATTTTTTGAAACCTTGAATATTTGCTTTTTTTAAAGAAATTTTTTT
>Ga0307518_10002609_pt1 | contig 13120 bp, 6 predicted proteins | sample 25_EM_MG_FD_203889 | JGI IMG/M metagenome (GOLD analysis project Ga0307518, IMG submission 203889) | Populus trichocarpa ectomycorrhiza microbial communities from riparian zone in the Pacific Northwest, United States - 25_EM | ecosystem: Host-associated > Plants > Roots > Unclassified | place...
AACGTCTATCCCTGCGGTGGGTATAGGACGTATCCGCATCAACCTTAAATTGGATGGTGGGCACATAGCGACCACCGTCATACGCGATGTCTACTACGTGCCCGATCTTGATGGGAATCTCCTTTCCATCTCATATTTAGCTGAATTCAATCTTGAAGTTACCTTTGGCCGCGACTCCTGTCGAATCCTAGATGGGAATCAGGTGGTGGGCAAGGGCTACAAACGGAACTCACTGTACTTGCTAGCTGCAATGCCTTCTCCCAAAGACCAAACAGCCTATGTAGTTAATGGTCCCTCGACCTCTCTCGACCCCAAACTTCCCCTTTCAGCTCTCGCATCTCGAAAGACATCTTCGGAAGCCGACATTGATGTCTGGCACCGTCGACTTGGACATGTAAATGTTCAGTCAATTTTGAAATTGCTAAAGAAAGGAATGGTCGACGGCATGGCTATCAGCGACTCGAAGGAAACGCACGAAGATAATTGCGTACCTTGTCTCGAGGGCAAACAGCACCACGCTGTGATTCCTTCCGAATCCAATGTCGAAAGTCCAAGGGTACTACACAGAACGTACTCGGACGTCTGTGGACCCATGGAAACAACAGCGCGGAGAGGCTACCGCTACTTTGTTACATTCATCGACGGCCATTCGCATCGCCTCATCGTCAAGTTAATAAAGTTAAAAAACGAAGTGCCTAAGCTTACCAAGGAGTACCTCGAGAGAGCCGAGGCAGAGACAGGCGAACACGCGAATTATTTTCGCAGCGATGGAGGCGGAGAATACGGATCCACGGCACTACAAGACTACTTTAAGTCGAAAGGAATCCATCATGAAATGACGAATGCGTACACACCGCAGGAGAACGGCGTCTCCGAGCGAATGAACCGCACTTTGGTCGAAATGGCTCGTGCAATGCTCAGCGACGCTGGATTGCCCAACACCTACTGGGCGGACGCCATTCTCTACGCTACCCACGTCTTAAATCGTGTCCCTACCCGCGCGATCGCCGATGGATTGACACCGCACGAAGCGTTCACTGGGAACAGGCCATCAGTGGCGCACTTGAGAATTTTCGGATGCAAGGCGCACGTCCACGTACCTGACGAGAAACGGCGCAAACTTGACGCTAAATCCGTCGAATGCACCTTCTTGGGCTTCGCAGAGAATCGCAAGGCCTATGTGTGCGTGCACCGTGCGAGCGGCCGCATTTTTGAGTCCAGGGATGTTGTCTTCGATGAAGGGTGCGCCAACGCCCCCTCCCGCGTCAAGATCGACGATACGAACCTAAACGTTGAAGAAACGAGACGGTCAGCGGTCGGAACGGTTCCTGAAGCCATACAAACGACCTCATACTCACCTGTTGAGGATGGGGAGACAGCCAGCGCCAACGAGGACTCGGATGGCGAATCCGTTGACGGGACACCTTCAGGAAGGGTCAGCGATGTCGAAAATGCGTTGATACACGCACCCGTGTCATCCGATCGCTCTGGATCGCCTCCAGATGGCGTTTTGAGCCGCCAACTCGCAAGAGTCGAAGTTCCTGTCGAACGGCAGGTTAGTAAGGGTCAACGGTACACCAAACGACTGGAACGTACCTCAGACGGACGCTCAGGCCAAGCGTCAGGCCCGCCGTCGCCGTATCCGGTCCCAATCCCCACTCCAGCGGTGAGAAGGTCTTCTCGCGCCCGGAAAGCGCCGATCCGCGACGACGATCAGCGTTTCTTCGTCAACGCCTACGAGAGGAACACCCTAGAAGAGGAAATTCAACTTAACGAAGGAAGGACAGACGACTTACCACGTCGCATTGTGGGTGTTGACAACGGAGGAGAGACAGACGCATGCGCAGATATGGTGGACTGTGACGAGTCACACCGTGACGCGCTCACGCAAAGTGCTCGCCGCGCTGCCACCGCAACGCCTCTAGACAGCGAACCACTCACCTACAGCGACACCGATCTATGGCTGGGCGCCATGGGAGTCGAATTAAATACTTTCAAAGAGATCGGCCTGTACCAGGAAGTCGAAGCACCGCCCGATCGCAAGATAATCGATTCAAAATGGGTTTTTAAAATCAAGCGTGGGCCGAACGGTGAAATCGACAAGTACAAGGCTCGTCTCGTCGCGAAGGGGTACACACAAGTGGAAGGACTCGATTATACGGACACGTTTGCTCCCGTTACAAAGTTCACAACCATCCGCTCACTTCTCGCACTTGCAGCTCAACATGATCTCGAAGTCCATCAAATAGACGTCAAAGCAGCTTTCCTCAATGGCGAATTGGACGAGGAGATTTATCTCCGTCCACCGCCTGGTTTCCGCAATGACCCAAAGGTCGTCTGGCGTCTACTCTGCGCCCTGTATGGTCTCAAACAAGCCTCAAAGGCATGGTATGACACGCTGCGAAAAACATTCGAGTCCCTTGGATTCACGCGCAGCGAAGCCGACCACAGTCTATTCTACAAGGACGAGGACGGCGATCTACTGATCGTCGCCGTCTATGTGGATGATAAACTGATTTTTTCAAAGAATCTCGACGCCATCAAACACCTGAAATTGCAGCTGTCCAAACACTTTGAAATAACGGATCTGGGCGAAGCCCGCTGGATCCTAGGTATGGAGGTTGTTCGCGACCGCCAACAAGGGATCATTTCTCTGTCCCAACGCCGCTACATCGAGACGATCCTAGATCGTTTCGGCTTAAAGGATGGACGATCCGTCTCCACCCCACTTGAGACCAACGCGAAGCTCGTCAAAATTGATGTCCCCGAAGTCAACGCTAAGACGTATCAAAGCGCGCTCGGTGGACTCATGTACGCCATGCTGGCGACGCGTCCAGACCTGGCATATGCAGTGGATGCATTGAGCAAACATGCAGCTTGCCCCGGGCAGGCGCATTTTGCAGCTTTAAAACGAGTTTACCGCTACCTACGTGGCACGACGGACACCCGTCTCATTTACAGGAAGACGTCGGAAATGTCCCTACTGGGCTACGTCGACGCGGACTGGGCTGGCGATGTCAATGACCGCCGCTCAATTTCTGGCTACACTTTTGTTACAGCTGGAGCTGCTATCAGCTGGTCGTCAAAGAAGCAACCATCCGTCGCTCTCTCGAGCACGGAAGCTGAGTATATGGCTGCTGCTGCCGCCGCGAAGGAAGCCACCTGGCTAAAATTATTATTTTCAGAGATCGAGCCGTCACTCTCGCGCACGCCCGTCAAGCTATTAATTGACAATCAGTCGGCGATGTCTCTTGCCAAGAATGCCACTTTCCATGATCGGACGAAGCACATTGCAATTCGTCATCATTACATCAGGGAGAAGGTAGACGAGGGAGAAATTGTTCTGGAGTACCTTTTGACTGCGGAACAGGTTGCCGATGTACTCACGAAACCTCTCAGTCGAGAGAAACACATTCGTTTTATAGAAGGTATGGGTTTGATTATTTAAAAGGACTATCTTGTCGAGTGGGTGTGTTGAAATTCCCGGTCCCTACAGTACCATTTTCCTTTATACTTAGTATGGACACGCCGAGCATTCCTTACATAATCACAGTCGTTCTTTATAGGATGTTTTCTTTTGTTTTGTACCTCAGTCTCTGTTTGCACAGAAGTACTGAGGTAAGGCTACTCTACACATTCATTTACTATGATACTGACCTATGTAGTCATTTGTGACTCTTGTCTAGGTTAGTTAAATGCAGTCTCTGTTTGCACAGAAGTACTGAGTCATTTGTGACTCTTGTCTAGTGTCGAGCTGTGCCAGTTCACCTCACAAAACGCCGACCTTCAGACACCAGGCACGACCCTGGGCTGGTGTACAGTACGTAAAGGATGCGGTGCTAACAACTCCCAATGCCGAAGCACTACGGGAACGGCACTAAAAGGCTGGCCATGTACGAAATGCGAGGTATGAAGAAGAAGCTCCTTAACCCTGGAGTCCGGGTATAGTTGTCTTATAAGGCTAGACGAGCGCGTAGTAGAGCGAAGTAGTGTTTTAGATTCGAGCTCAGGTGAGACGACCCTAGGCGAAGACACCAAGGACCCTACTACACACTGGGACTCTGAGAGAATAGGACGCGAGGACTAGGGCAATAACCCAAGATGAGCTCAAATGGAGAGCCTCTGGGTGCTAGATTGCACTGTATATATACTACTCTACACGAGGGCTACGCAAGGCTATCCACGAGGCTACGTACTGTGCAATGCTATGTTAGTGATGTCATAGTGGAGCTAAGGCTATGCAGAATGACATCAAGGGAGGCAGCGTGTACAGCATGAGGTACGGGTCTAGACTATGGTAGATAAGATACGGCTGTACACTACGATAAGATAAGATGCTATCTAATCACAGATTAGATAAGACAAAAAGTTGGACCGTTACACAGGTCCAGCTGGGTGTCTTCTCACCCTCCTCACTCACCCTCTGGTCCTGTTGCCTTTACAGAAAGTGGGTGATATCATGGCAGGTCCAGCTGGGTGTCTTTTCATTGTCCTCACTCCCACTTGGGTCATGTTACCTTGATAGAGAGTGTGTGATTTCATGGAAGGTTCAGCTAGGTATTTTCTGACTGTCTTCACTCCCACTCTGGTCCTGTTGTCTCGACAGTGGGTGAGTGATTTCATGGCAGGTCCAGCTGGGTGTCTTCTGACTGTCTTCACTGCCATTCTGGTCATGTTACCTTGATAGAAGGTGAGTGATATCATGGCAGGTCCAACTGGGTGTCTTCTCACTGTCTTCATTCCCACTCTGGTCCTGTTGCCTTGAAAGTGGGTGAGTGATTTCATGGGAGGTCCAGCTGGATGTCTTCTCACTGTCTTCACTCCCATTCTGGTTCTGTTGTCTTGATAGTCTGTGAGTGATTTCATGGGAGGTCCAGCTGGGTGTCTTCTCACTGGAATCACTTCTACCCTGGTCCTGTTGCCTTGACAGCAAGTGAGTGATTCCATGGTAGGTCCAGCTGGTTGTCTTCTGACTATCTTCACTCCCACTCTGTCCCTGTTGTCTTGACAGCAAGTGAGTGATTTCATGGCAGGTCCAGCTGGGTGTCTTGTCACTATATTCACTCCAACTCTGGTCTTGTTTTCTTGACAGAAAGTATGTGATTTCATGGCAGGTCCAGCTGGGTGTCTTCTCATTGTCATCACTCCAACTCTTGCCCTGGTGTCTTGACAGTGGGTGAGTGATTTCATGGCAGGTCCAGTTGGGTGTCTTCTCATTGTTGTGACTTCTACTCTGGTCCTGTTACCTTGACAGTCTGTGAGTAATTTAATGTCTGGTTGAGCTTGGTTTCTTCTCACTGCCTTCACTTCTACTCTGGTCCTGTTGCCTTGACAGGAAGTGAGTGATTTCATGGTTGGGCCAGCTGGGTGTCTTCTCACTGTCATCACTCTCACACTGGTCCTGTTACCTTAACAGTCTGTGAGAGATTTCATGGTAGGTCCAGCTGGGTATCTTCTGATTGTCTTCACTCCCACTCTGGCCCTGTTGCCTTGACAGAAAGTGAGTGATTTCATGGCAGGTCCAGCTGGGTGTTTTCTGACTGTCTTCACTCCCACTCTGGTCCTGTTGCCTTGACAGTCTGTGAGTGATTTCTTGGCAGGCCCAACTGGGTGTCTTCTCACTCTCACTCCCACCCTCCTCCTGTTGCTTTGACAGGAAGTGAGTGATTTGATGGCAGGTCCAGCTGGGTGTCTTCTGATTGTCTTCATTCCCACTCTGGTCATGTGACATTGATAGTGAGTGAGTGATTTGATGGCAGGTCCAGCTGGGTACCTTCTCACTGTCATTACTTCCACCCTGGTCCTGTTACCTTGATAGGAAGTGAGTGATTTCATCACAGGTCTAGCTGGGTGTCTCCTCACTGGGTTCACTCCCACTCTGGTCCTGTTGCCTTGACAGGAAGTGAGAGATTTCATGACAGGTCCAGCTGGGTGTCTTCTCATTGTCATCATTCCCACTCTGGTCCTGTTACCTTTACAGAAAGTGAGTGATTTCATGGCAGATCCAGCTGGGTGTTTTCTCACTGTCCTCACTCCCACTCTGGACATCTTACATTGACAGGAAGTGAGTGATTTCATGGCTAGTCCAACTAGTGTCTTCTCAATGTCTTCACTCTCACACTGGTCCTGTTGCCTTGACAGTCTGTGAGTGATTTCATAGCAGGTTCAGCTGGGTGTCTTCTCACTGTCCTCACTCCTACTCTGGCCATGTGACATTGACAGAGAGTGAGAGATTTCATAGCAGGTTCAGCTGGGTGTCTTCTCACTATCCTCACTTCCACTCTGGTCATGTTACATTGATAGAGAGTGAGTAATTTCATGGCAGGTCCAGCTGGGTGGTTTCTCACTGGCTTCACTCCCACTCTGGTCCTGTTGCCTGACAGTGGGTGAGTGATTTCATGTCAGGTCCATCTGGATGTCTTCCCACTGTCCTCACTCACACTCTCATCATGTCACCTTGGCAGAGAGTGAGTGATTTTATGGCAGGTCAAGCTGGATGTCTTCTCACTGTGTTCACACTTTCTCTGATACTCTTGCCTTCATAGTCTGTGAGTGATTCCATGTCAGGGCCAGCTGGGTTGCTTCTCACTGTCTTCACAGTGGGTGAGTGATGTTATGGCAGGTCTACCTGGGTATCTTCTGACTGTCTTCATTACCACTCTGGTCCTGTTGCCTTGACAGGCAGTGGGTGATTTCATGGCAGATCCAGCTGAGTGTTTTCTGACTGTCCTCACTCCCACTCTGGTCCTATTTCCTTGATAGAGAGTGAGTGATTTGATGGCAGGTCCACCAGGGTGTCCCCTCACTGTCCTCACTCCCACTCTGGTCATGTTAACCTGATAGTGAGTGAGTGATTTCATGGCAGGTCTAGCTGGGTGTCTTCTCACTGTCCTCACTCCCACTCTGGTCCTGTTGGCTTTCCAGCAAGTGAGTGTTTCCATGGTAGGTTCAGCTGGGTGTCTTCTCACTGTCCTTACTCCTACTCTGGTCCTGTTGCCTTGACAGAAAGTGAATGATTTCATGGCATGTGCAGCTGGGTGTATTCTGACTGTCTCCACTCCTATTCTGGACATGTTACCTTGATAGAGAGTGAGTGATTTCATGGCATGTGCAGCTGGGTATCTTCTCACTGTCTTCACTCCCACTCTGGTCATGTCACCTTTATAGAGAGTGAGTGATTCTATGCTGGCTGGGCATTTTTTCACTGTCTTTATTTCCACTCTGGTCATGTTACCCCCATAGAGAGTGAGTGATTTCATGACAGGTCCAGCTGGGTGTTTTCTCACTGTCCTCACTCCCACTCTGGTCATGTTACCTTGAAAGGAAGTGAGTCATTTTGTGGCAAGTTCAAATGGATGTCCTCTTATTGTTTTGACTCCCACTCTGGTCCTGTTGCCTTGACAGGAAGTGAGTGATTTCATGGCTGGCCCAGCTGGGTGTCTTCTTAACTTCCACTCTGGTCCTGCTGTCTTGATAGGAAGTGAGTGATTTCATGGCAGGTCCAGCTGGTTGTCTTATGACTGTCTTTACTCCCACTATCATCCTGTTACCTTAACAGGAAGTGAGTGGTTTTATGGCAGATCAAGATTGGTGTCTTCTCACTGTCTTTACCCCCAATCTGATGATGTTACCTTGATAGGGAGTGAGTGATTTCATGGCAGGTCCACCTGTGTGTCTTCTCACCATCTTAACTTCCACTCTGGTCTTGGTGCCTTGACAGGAAGTGAGTAATTTCATTGCAGATCCAACTTGGTGTCTTCTCACTGTTGTCCCCCCATTCTGGTCCTGTTGCCTTGATAGGAAGTGAGTGATTCCATAGCAAGTCCAGCTGGATGTCCTCTCACTGTCTTCACTACTACTTTGGTTCATGGTACCTTGACAGGAAGTGAGTGATTACATTGAAGATCCAGCTGTGTATCTTCTCACTGTTTTCACTCCCACACTGGTCCTGTTGCCTCCACAGAAAGTGAGTGAATTCATGAAAGGTGTGGCTGGGGGTCTCCTCATCCCCTTCACTTCCACTGTGGTCCTGTTGCCTTGATAGGAAGTGAGTGGTTTCATAACAGGTCCAGCTGGGTGTGTTCTAACTGTCTTCACTCCCAATCTGGTCCTATTGCCTCAACAGTCTGTGAGTGATTTCATGGCAGATTCAGCTGTGTGTCTTCTAACTGTTGGCCCTCCTGTTCTGGTGCTGTTGCCTTGACAGGAAGTGAGTGATTTCATGACAAGTGCAGCTGACTGTCCTCTCACTGTCTTCACTCCCACTGTCCTGTTGCCCTGACAGGCTGTGAGTGATTTCATGGCAGGTCCATCTGGGTGTCCTCTGACTTTCTTCACTCCCACTTTGGTTATGTTACCTTGACAGGAAGTAAGTGATTTCCTGGCAGGTCCAGATGGATGTCTTCTCACTGGCTTCATTCCTGCTCTGGTCATCTTACCTTGATAGAGAGTGAGTGATTTTATGGCTGGTCCAGCTGGGTGTCTTACTGTCTTCACTTCCACCCTGGTCCTGTTGCCTTGACAGGAAGTGAGTGATTTCATGGCAAGTCTAGCTGGCTGTCTTCACACTGTCTTCACTCCCAATCTGGTCCTGTTTCCTTGACAGGAAGTCAGTCATTTCATGGCTGGTCCAACTGAGTGTCTTCTAACTGTCTTCAATCACACACTGGTCTCCTGTTTCCTTGACAGTCTGTGAGTGATTTCATTGTAGGTCCAGCTGGGTGTCTTCTCACTGTTTTCACTCTCACACTGGTCCTGTTGCCTTGGCAGGAAGTGAGTGATTTCATGACAGGTCCAGCTGGGGGTCTCCTCACTGCCTTCACTCCCAATCTGGTTCTGTTGCCTTGACAGGATGTGAGTAATTTCATGGCGGGTCTGGCAGCTGGGTGTGTTCTAAATGTCTTCACTCCCACTCTGATCCTATCACTTGACAGACTGTGAGTGATTTCATGGCTGGTCCAGCTTGATGTGTTCTCATTGTTGTCCCTCCCATTCTGGTCCTGTTGCCTTGAGTGATTTCATGGCAAGTGCAGCTGAATGTCCTCTCACTGTCTTCACTCCCACTATGGTCCTGTTGCCTTGACAGGCTGTGAGTGATTTCATGGCAGGTCCATTAGGGTGTCCTCTGACCATCTTCACTCCCACTCTGGTCCTATTCTCTTGATAGGAAGTAAGTGATTTCATGGCAGGTCCAGATGGGTGTCTTCTCACTGTCTTCATTCCTACTCTGTTCATCTTACCTTTATAGAGAGTGAGTGATTCCATGGCTGTTCCATGGTGTCTTTTCACTGTCTTAACTCCCAATCTGGTCCTGTTGCCTTGACAGGATGTGAGTGATTTCATGGAATGTTCAGCTGGATGTCTTCAGACTGCCTTTACTCCCACTCTTATCCTGTTGCCCTGACAGGAAGTGAGTGACTTCATGGCAGGTCTGGCTGGATCCCTTCTCACTGTCTTTATTCCCAATATGGTCCTGTTGCCTTGACAGGAAGTGAGTGATATCATGGCATGTCCAGCTGGCTCTGTTCTCACTGTTCTCATTCCTAATATGGTCCTATTGCCTTGACAGGAAGTGAGTAACTGCATGGCAGGTCCAGCTGGGTGTCTTCTCACTGTTTCCACTCCCACTCTGCTCCTGTTGCCTTGACAGTTTGTGAGTGATTTTATGGCATGTCCACCTTGGTGTTCTCTCACTGTCTTCACTCCCAATCTGGTCATGTTACCTCCATAGTCAGTGAGTGATTTCATGGCAGGCCTGGCTGGATATCCTCTCACTGTCTTTACTCCCACTCTGGTCCTTTTTCTTTCACAGGCTGTGAGTGATTTCATGGCATGTCCATCTGGCTGTCTTCTCACTCCCACTCTGGTCATGTTACCTTGATAGAGAGTGAGTGAGTTCATGGCACATTCACTTTACTGTCTTCTGACTGTCTTCACTCCCACTCTTGACCTATTGGCTTGGCAGTATGTGAGGAATTTCATATCAGGTCCAGCTAGCTGTGTTCTCATAGTCTTCACCACCACTCTGTTTTTGTTACCTTTCCAGGAGGTGAATAATTTCCTCTTGTGTCTAGCTGAGTACTTTTTTGATTGTTTATCCCCCCACTCCTGTCTTGTTATCTTGATAGTTTGTGAGGAATTTTGTACCACATCTGAGTGTTCTTTCACTCACTTCAACCCCACTCTACCATTCTTATATTCACAGCTGGTGAGTCAACTACCACAAATCTGACTGGGCATATTTCCTCATTGGCACACTGTCTTTACTATGGTGCCATTTCCTTGATAGAGTGTGAGTGACTTCATCCCAGGTCTAGCCTTGTGTTTTCTCACTGTTATTATTCCCACCATGATTATGGTGTGTCAACAGACAGTGAGTGATGCCATATATATTCATGTACCTTCATACCAATGCCCTGCCTTTCTATCTCTTTAGCAAGTCAGTCAATTTCCATCATTAGCCTCTGATGATTATTCTTGTGCACTTTTCTTACATCATCTTATAAGGATGTTAGTCATTTCTATACCTTCTTCACACTGCCTATCCTTTACTTATTTCACATTTTCTAGACAGTAAGTTATTATTTTCCCATTCACTGATATGTTTCAATGTGTGTTTTTAGAATCTGGTATGTTCTTGTTTTCTGTCCATCATATCTGCATCATATCTTCCACATAGAATGTCAGTCAATTTTTCATGGCTTTACCCTTAGCTTATGGTTGTCATTGCAACAAAGGGAATACTTTTCATTGATGGTTTTGAAATACCAGTTTTGTGCCCATCTCACATGAAGTCTTCTGTGCAGCAGTGGATAATACATGGTGCTGGTGAGGCACATCCAGTCCTTGTCCACAATTTCTGAATATGTCAAAGGATGTATCCTCATCTTTGAGTACTCTTACTTCTATTTACAAGCAAAAGCAGATCAGAGGACCATCATTGCACTTGCAGTCAAGGAATACCAAGAGTCTAGCATTCAAAGTACTGTTGTTGTGGCCCTTCAACACACTATCCAAGAACATAATAAAGATCATATGAAATTACAGCAGGCCATTTTTGATATCATTGTGGAAAACCGCATGTGTAAGTTTGTATTATTTATAAACACATGAAATCTTGAATCAAGTTTTGTCTCAGCAAACAAATTCAACTTGGCATAGCAGTCAGCAAATCAGGCTTGATCACACCAGATTTTGTGTTGGTAGGTATGGTTTTGTGCATGCTATCATTCCAAAATGAATGTATATTAATACCTTTTTCTAGTACAAAGCATCTTTCTCCTTAATGATGTCAACTGTCCAAATAGGTTGTGTGTTGTTGAAGGAAGCATATCCTTTATGGTTTTTGAATTTTATTTCCATGCATAGTACATACATAGAAGAAAAATTATACCCCTTTTCAAAACCCTGATTAGGCTCCAACTAGGTACAACTAGGATCCAAGGTCTAACATGTGCAACAATGCAGATATTTCAAAATGCACAATCAGATATCAGTACCTTTTACAGGGGTATGGATTATTTATTTTGTACCCCTGTACCCCTATGCCACAACCACTGATACCCCTCTCTACTGTGCACCTGCACATAATTCAGTCACCAGCCCTTGCAAAACTGGGACATCCAACATGTAAGATAGGGCCATTTCACTTTCAACCAAGCTGTGACCATGTGTGATGGGTGTGATGCAGTGCAGTCACATCACTTCTGTGCACTGGGTCAGTGACAAATATGGAAAGTGCACACATCAGGAAATCAGTGAGAGTTGGATAATTGTTGACCTACCATTACCTACAATTGTCAACAATAAATTTACATCCAACTTGTATCAGAATGATATGCTAAAAGATCAAATGATATAATCACCGAGTGAGTTTAGTGGCATGGACAATTCTGCAAGTATTTATTCCTCTTATCTGAAAGATGTCATCCTGCCACAATCAATCATCCCCACCTTTCATGGCAATTGCTGGTGGATTTGGTGTGTGCTGTCAAGACTACCTCCTTGCTACCATTGATCACCTCCATCTTTCACTGTACCTGCCAGTAGGCTTGGTACATGCTGTCATGACTATCATTCTGCTACAATTGATCATTCCCATCTTTTTCTGTAACTGCCAGTGGGCTTGGTGTGTCCTGTCACGACTACCATCCTGCTATGTCTAACCAATCTCATCTTTTGTTTGTGGGCCTTTTCACAACCCCACTGCTGCTGTAATAGACCATCCCCATCTTTCACTGCAAGTGCTGGTGGGCTTGGTGCATCCTGTCACAACTACCATCCTGCTATGTCTGACCAATCTCATCTTTGTTTGTGGGTCTTTTCACAACACCCATGCCACTGTAATAGACCATCACCATCTTTCCCTGCAAGTGCTGGTGGGCTTGGTGTGTCCTGTCACAACTACCATCAAAGAAGAACCACCGAGGAAAAGTGTGATGTAACTTACCCGTTGTGAATTTCGCATAGTTCACCAGTGTCAGTTCCAGTGGTTAGGCCATGTGGGATTCCTTTTTTGGATGTCTCAACCACATGGCTGTGTTGTAACTGATACATGAGAAAATACAATGAAAATTTATGAAAATGTAAAAATATGATATTGTGGACACTAAAACTCTTGCGCAACGCAGCAAATGTGTGCAAACAAAGCACTTTACCTACTGTGGGGGAAGTGGGCACTCGGAAATCAAAGCAGGTGAAACAATCTCAGTACAGACTGTCAACACAACTGAGTGATTAGATACCCTTCCATTGCAGCCCTGTATTTGATTCAAGTGGTAAATGAAGCTACTGTATAAGAGGCTTATGCTATTGTAGTAAAGGGTTCCCCCATGGCTGTGCTACTGCAGCAACACATTGAAATCAAATTATTACTGATTACCAATGTATGTGACAATAGGGGAATTCACAGTGTTTTCATTTTTCATTTTCATAGCTCAGTTTCAAGTTACAGTTGCATGTGACTAACATATAAAGTATAACATAATATCTAATGTTGGAGGTTTGGTTGGAGTGTGAATAGTCAGGAAGCAAACTTCTGAGTAGTATTCAAGACTACTAAATGGCACTGCATAGCTCACTACAAAAAATACTAAATAAATAAAAAAGTAAGATTAGTGCA
>Ga0307518_10002610_pt1 | contig 13120 bp, 11 predicted proteins | sample 25_EM_MG_FD_203889 | JGI IMG/M metagenome (GOLD analysis project Ga0307518, IMG submission 203889) | Populus trichocarpa ectomycorrhiza microbial communities from riparian zone in the Pacific Northwest, United States - 25_EM | ecosystem: Host-associated > Plants > Roots > Unclassified | place...
AGGAGGCCTTCACGGACTTGGGCGGGCAAGGGCCAATCGCGTCGGTGCCGCCCCTGACCTCGTGAGTGGTAAGGACGGTTAGAACCGTCCTTACCACTCACGAGGCGGTAGGGCGGTCGTCACCCCTCGGTGGGGGCGGGATCGTTGTGCGGCACCATCTTCACGCAGTCCCCGGGCGACTTGATCTCCTGGTCGGTGGCAGCGGCCACCTGCTCGAAGTTCGTCACGAAGCTCTGGTAGATCGCCTTGTTGTTCAAGACCCGGATGACGTTCTCGTCGTTCTCGTGCAAGGACGGGTTGTTGAAGTTCTGGCTCCCGGTGAAGACGACCTTGGTGCCCGGCCTCAGGTAGTCGCCTTCGATCATCATGTTCTTCTCGTGGATACCGGCCTCGTTCCCGGCCTTGAAACCACGGAGCCGTACTCGATCCGGCTTCCCCTTCAGCAGCGCCTCGCACGAGCCCTCGGTCATCCGCAAGGCGACGATGTCCACCGAGCAACCCTGTGCGGCCAGGACCCGCAGCCGTTCGATGATCTTCATCCGGGTGAGTGACCAGACCCCGATGCGGATCTTGCTCTTCTCCGTCGAGCAGCCGACCTCCTTCAAGGAGTTCTCGACGGTGTCGTTGCCCGCGTCCTTGAGCCTCGGGTAGAAGTAACTCTTGGTGTCACCGGTGACGACGGGCGGGTTGGCTTCGTAGTAGTCGGGGTTCGCCGTGGCCCCGTCCGCGACCTTGCGCAGATCCACGAAGTAGTCGTTGTACCTGGCGAACAGGCCGGCATTGCCGACGTCGGTGTAGTAGCTGTTCCAGCCGCCCTTGCCGCCCGTGGTGTTCTCGCTGAAGTTGGCCGACCCGGTCGCGACCACCGCGGCCGCGCCCAGCGTTCGGTCGAACAGGAAGAACTTGTTGTGCATCGCGTTGCCGCCGTTGCACCCTCGGCCACTCTTGCAGTGTTTCGCCCAGGAGTTCTTGTCGCCGGTCTTCTCGATCCGGTTCTTCATCTCCTGGTAGTTCGGGTGGTCCGTCGCCTTCCCGTTGACCAGGACCTGGACGTGCACCCCGCGCTCGGCGGCGTCCGCGAGCGCGTCCGTGATCGGCGCGTCCCGCAGAAGGTATTGCGCGGTCCTGATCGTCGAGTTCTCAGGCGCACCGCGGATCAGCTTTTCGAGGTGTTCGACGATCTGGCCGCCGCCCGGTGTGTTGAAGTCCGCCCGGGTGGTCAGCTTCGACGGCGCGGCCGCGGCGGCGGCCGGGACCCCGGCCGCCGCCACCATCAGCAGCGCGCCCGCCAGTGCGCCGAGCCGTAGCCGCGACTTCCCTCCGGACGCGGTCGTCCTGTGCGGTTCCATTCCGATTCCTCCCCATGGCCGGATCTGCTGCCGGGTCCACGCTCTCCACCGGGGAGCGTCGTGGCAAGCGAAACCGCCCGGAATGGGAGGCTGGGATGAAACCTGCCCGCTGACCTGCGGCGACGCCGGGCCGGGAGACGTGATCTCGCGAATTCGCGCGGCGAAAGGCCCGCGATGGGACACTGAGAACCGGTCGGCACGTGGCGCGGAGGGGGCTCGGCGGGATGGTGAGTGAGGCGGCTGCCAGGCTGGCGGTACTGCTCACCGAGCACAAACAACGGAGCGGGCTGAGCTACGAGCAGCTCGGCCGCAAGGTGCATTCGAGCCGGTCGACCGTGCACCGCTATTGCACGGGACGGAACGTTCCCTCGACGTTCGCGCCGATCGAGGCGATCGCGACGACGTGCGGCGCGAGCCGGGAGGATCTCGCGAAGCTGTACCGGGCGTGGGAACGCGCGGACCTGGGCGACGCCACGATCCGGGAGGCTCCCGGCACGGACGCCGTCGTCCGAGACGTCGACGTGGCCGTGCCCGATCGGAGGCGGCCGCTGACCAAGGTCGCGCTGGTCGCGGTCCTCGGGGTCGTCCTGCTCGCCGGAGGCGCCATGGCGAATCCGCCGGACCGGCAGGCGCCCGTCACCGCCCCCGCCGTCCAGGCGGCGATGTGGACGAACGCGCCGCGCGCGATCGAACCGGAATTCGTCGGCGTGACGACGAATTCCAACACCGGTCAGATGCCGTCGTTCGGCGTCGGGTCCGTCCGGTTGTGGAACACCCGCACCCGATGGCAGAACCTGGAGCCCGCCCGCGGCCGTTACGACTGGAAGACGCTCGAACGGCTCGTGGCCGGTGCTCACGGGGCCGGTCTCCCGGTGACCCTGACCTTCGGCGGTACCCCGTCCTGGGCGAGCCCGAACAGCCCGAAGTCCGTCTTCACCGACGACTCACGCACCGGCCCGCCCGACGACCTCGCGGACTGGGAACGTTTCGTGCGTGCCGTGGCCGAGCGATACCGGGGCCGGATCGGCGCCTACGAGCTGTGGGATCTGGCCAATCATCAGGATTCCTTCTCCGGCTCGATGGCCGAACTGGTGGAGATGACGCGGCTGGCGAGCCGGGCGATCAAGTCCGCCGACCCGGCGGCCACCGTGGTGTGCCCGTCCATGGGCGAGCTCTGGGATCCGTCGGCGTTCGAGAAGTTGCGGCAGTTCGCCAGGCTCGGCGGCTATGACCATTGTGCCGCCGCCGCGGTGAAACTGTCTCCCCGCAACGACTCCGACCCGCCGGAGACGATGCTGCCGTTGGCGCGGGAGATCGAGAAGGCTTTGCAGGAGGCTGGCGCCGGCATCCGGCTGTGGAGCACGGGCTCGGCCTACGACGTGAACAGGCAGCAGCCCGTGGACCCCGAGCGGGGCGCGCAGCACGCGGCCCGGTTCTTCCTCTCCGGGCTGTACGCGCAATACCGCCGGATGTACTTCTACAACTGGGGCAGCGCCAAGATCCCGATCGTGCTGCAACCCGTCGGCGGCCCGCACACGAAGGCGGCGCGACACGTGGAGCGCCTGAACCAATGGCTGAAGGGCAGCCGGATCCACTCCTGCGGGCAAGGACGCGAAGCCGGTCTGCCCGACCATCTTTGGCAGTGCCGCTTCGACCAGGGCGGCAGGGATTTCCTGATCTGGTGGACCATCGACCGCTCCGATCGGATCCCGTCGGCGCCGGGCACCACCTCGGTCGAAGGGCTCGACGGGACCGGCGCGCCGGTCGAACCCGGTGCCGACGTCACCGTCACCGGCAGCCCGATCCTGCTCCGGCTCGGCTGAGCCCGGGCTTCAGCCGCTGTTCAAGGCGGACACGACCGCCGCCACGGTCACCGTGTTGAACACGAAGGCGATGATCGCGTGCGTCGTCACCGTCCTGCGCAGCTCGCGGGAGACGACGTCCACGTCGGTCGTCCCGAACGTCGTCATCACGGACACCGCGAAGTAGATGTAGTCGGACCACTCGGCGGATCCGTCGCCGGGGAACCGCATCGCCTTCCCGTCTTCGACCACGTTGTCCGCGTGGTAGGCGATCGCGAAGGACACGAGGACGCAGATCCACGCGACGACGACCAGGGCCACCGCCACCCCCACGCGCATGCCCGCGGGCAGGCTCTCGCCGCCCAATCCGGGCATCCACACGACCGCCACCGCGAGCGCGGCCGCGGCGATGAAGATCGACACCCCCGGCCCCGGCGCCGTCCCGAAGACGTAGCGCTGCACGAACGTGCCGCGGCTCTCCCTGGACGCCCAGTCCTGGATCTGCTCCGAGGTCGCCGCGCCGAACGCGGCCACGGTCACGACGAGATAGCCGACGAGGTAGGCGAGAAGAACCAGGACGCCGCCGTCCACCGACGCGAGCGAAAGCGCGTCGTCGCCGAACATGATCGCCACCGCGGCGACGAGGAGCGCGAACGCGAGACTCAAGCCGCTCCGGCGCCGCTCGGACAACCAGATTCGAGCCGTTTGCCGAGACAGTGCCGTCTCCCTTCCCCGCATCGAGGGCCCAGTCTCGCACCAGGGCCCGATCCGCGGCGCGTCGGTGGTACTCCATTCCAGTGATGTGACATTTCATGGCAACCTGTCAAACTTCGAGGACGTCGAAGGGGACACTTCCGGAGTACGAGGGGGACGAATGGGGCAGGGGTTCTCGGTCGAGCCGGCCGCGGTGCGCGCGCTCGGCGACCTGGTCCTGCGGGCAGGCGCGGGTGCCGACAGCTATCGCCAGTGGTTCGACCGGCTGGTCGGCGCGGGGGCGGGGTTCGACACCGAGCGCGGTGAGGGTCTCCTCGCCGCGGCCTGGCCGAAACTGGACGCGTGGCAGCGCGCGGCGTTGAGCCAATCAAGGTTCGCGGCCGATCTCGCCTCTGCCGGTGGGCACGAACTGCGCTGCGTGGCGCATTGGTACGGCGTGGTGGACGCGCGGGCGGCGGAACTGCTGGACCAGCTCAACCCGGAGCCGGACGCCGCGCGGGTTCCGCTGGACGAGGTGCGGGACCCGGTGGGGGCCGCGTCGTTCCGCGACGCCGTCCCCGTCGGCTACGGCGGACCCGATCCGGCGGCGGTCTCCGACCCGACCTGGTGGCCCGTGAAGGCCGAGCAGGAGCGCCAGGAAATTCTCGATCTCGGTGGATCGCTGGGCGACGTCGCCGAGGTGATCCAGATGCTCACCGGGTCCGACAAGGACTTCATCACCATGATCGCGGACCTGCTCGTCGGCGATTGGACCGTGCTGCAGGAGCAGGCAGTGCTCTACAACGACGCCGCGGCCGGTCTGGAGGACATCGCGGCGAACATCAACCAGGGCCGGTTCGGGATCGAGGGGGTGTGGGCGGGGGAGGCCGCCGACCGGGCGAAGAACTGGCTGGCCGCCTACCGTGCCAGCGTGCTGCAGCTGGCGCGGTACTTCCGGGGCGCGTGCCGTGCGATCCAGGCGTTCGCGAAGCTGGCCTACCACATGATGCAGGAGATCCGGCACGGCTACAGCTCGACGATCGACATCGTGCTGATGATCCTCACCAAGGGCAGGAAACTCGGGCTGGAAAGAGGGATCCGGGTGGCGGAGGTGATCAGCGAAGCGCTGGCCCAGCTCGGCCGCCGGGGCAAACTCATCGACATCGTGAAGGATCCCGAGCTCATGGAGGTCATCCATCTGGTGCTGTCCTTCAACGAGATCGTCGGGATGATCCAGACGTGGATCAGCGCCGCGCTCGGGCTGGCGCACGCGTTCGCGGGGGAGAAGACACTCGACGAACTGCTGCAAGCCTCCATCGCGATGGGCGATCCGCCGCAGTGGCCGGAGGACTACGAGCACCGGGACGCCGAGTGTCCCGCCAAGAGCAGGAAGGTGCTGTTGTGACGGGGCATGGTCCGTTCGACGGCGAGCAGGGGGAGCGGGCGCGGCAGACGGTGATGCGGTTGCTGGCGGCCACCGGCGGCGCCGCCGGGGACTTCGCCGGAGAGGTGCTCGCCGGGCGGCGGCGACCGCACGAACTGCTGGCCCACGGCCCGGTCGTGGACGAGTTCGCCGAGGACGCGCGAGGCTGGTGGAAGCTCATCGACGCGCTGCCCGCCGAGGAACGGCAACGCCTCGCCGCCGAAGCCTGGTCTTCCCTCGAACGGCAGGTCGGCGAACTGGCCACGATGGATGTCGACGACGAGGTCGCCGAGCTGGAAGAGCTGGCCGCGCTGGCGCAGGGCACGCCCGCCCCGGCCCGGCGGACCCGTGACGACGAGGACGACGACGACGACTGGTCCGGCCGTTCCTATCTGGAGCCGCTCTGAGCCGAGGCGTCAGCCGCATCGCTGATCGCGTTGGCCTCGTCGATCCGTGACATGTGCTCCTCGGCCCAGTTCCGGAGCGCCGCCAGCGGGACGTCCAAGGACAAGCCCAGGTCGGTCAGCCGGTAGTGCACCCGGGGCGGCACGGTGGGCTCCACCCGGCGGGCGACGAGGCCGTCGCGGACCAGGCTGTGCAAGGTCACCGACAGCATTTTCTGTGACACGCCGGGGATCCGGCGTCGCAGCTCGGCGAACCTCACCTCGTGCGGGGCCGCCTCCGCGAGGACCTTGACCGCCATCGACGTCCATTTCGTCCCGATGCGGTCCAGCAGCCGCCGCGTGGGGCATTCGGGGTCGAAGAGATCGCCGCGCCGTGTGGTCACCTGGAGCTCACCACCTGTGTCGAAAGTGCCGTCTTGGCGGCATCGTTGAAGTTACCTACGGTTTTCTGGTAACCAATGGTAACCACTGTAACGATCTCGGAGGCGACGTGCCCTCATCACGGCGGATCACCGTCAACGGCATCCAGGTCAACGTGGCCGTCGCGGGCAGCGGACCCGCGGTCCTGCTGCTGCACGGGTTCCCGCACACGTGGCGGCTCTGGAGCGAGATCATCGGCCCGCTGGCCGAGCAGCATCGGGTCATCGCCCCGGATCTGCGCGGGTTCGGCGACAGCACCCGCGCCGCCGAAGGCTACGACGCGAGCACGCTGGCCTCGGACGTCGAGAGCCTTCTCGACGCGCTCGGCGAACCCAGTGCGGCCGTGGTCGCCATCGACGCCGGCACGCCGGTCGCCTTCCTGCTCGCCCTGCGGCGGCCGGATCTGGTGCGGCGGCTCGTCCTGATGGAGTCGCTGCTGGGTTCGCTGCCCGGCGCTGAGGACTTCCTCGCCGGTGGCCCGCCGTGGTGGTTCGGGTTCCACGCCGTTCCCGGGCTCGGCGAAACTGTCCTTATCGGACACGAGGCGGAGTACGTCGACTGGTTTCTCGCCTCGGGCACTCTCGGACGTGGTGTGGCGCCGGAGATCCGCGACGCCTTCGTCGATGCCTACACCGGCCGGGAAGCCCTGCGCTGCGCCTTTTCCTACTACCGCTCGATGCCGGTCAGCGCGCGCCAGATCGGTGAGGCCGTCGCGGACCGCCGTCTCACCGTGCCCACGATGGCGATCGGCGCGCATCCCGTGGGCCGTGCGCTGGAACGGCAATTGCGTCCCGTCACCGACGACCTCACCGCTCATCTTCTGCCGGACTGCGGCCACATCATCCCGCTGGACAAGCCCAGGGAATTGCTCGGCCTGCTGACCCCGTTCCTCGGCGAACGGTCGTCCGTCCACAGTGGATAGTGCCCTTTCGGGCAAGGAACGTTGTCCGTCCGCACAGAGCCCGCACACGGGCGGCGGGTGGCTGGCATCGTGTCCGCGTGGACGCCCAGGCCCCTCGAAGGGATGATAGATGAGTTTTCAGGTCGTACCGGCCGAAATCGGCAAGCACGCGGCCAACGTCGACGGGATCGCCGAGCGGCTGGGCACCGTGCTGGCGGCGGCGAACACCGCGGCCATGTCGGACGAGGCCTACGGTCTCATCTGCGCGTTCGTCCCGCCGTTCATCAATCCGGCTGAGGAGAAGACGATCGACTCGATCAAGGCCGCGATCGACGGTGTCAAGGCGACCGCCGCCAATCTGCGCACGGCCGAAAAGTCCTACGCCGAGCAGGACGCCGCCGGTGTCGACACGTTCAAGCAGTTCGAGGCCGCGATCCCGGCGACGCCGAAGGAGAAGGTCCAGCGATGACCAACCCGCTCGTCGCCACACCGAAGGATTCCACCACCGCGGTGTCCGGCGTTCCCTTGCTCGAGTCCGCGACCGAGCTCAAGGCGTCCATCGAAAGCGGGGACTGGGCGTCCGTCGCCGTCGGCGCCGTCGGTACCGCCATGGACGCGGTGTCCGCCGCCCTCGATCCGTTCGGCACCATCCTCGCCGCCGGGGTCGGCTGGCTGATGGAGCACGTCGGGCCGCTGAAGGAGGCGCTCGACGCCCTCGCCGGAGCCCCGGACGAGATCGCCGCGCACGCCGAAACCTGGCAGAACGTGGCCGGTGAACTCGGCTCGATCAGTGCTGACCTGGACGCGATGGTCGTCGCCGAAACCGCGAACTGGGCCGGTGCCGCGGGCGACGCCTATCGCACGCGGGGAGCGGACGTCGCGGCGCTGATCGGCGCCTGCCAGCAGGCCGCCGGCGGCGCGGCTTCCGGTACCAAGATCGGCGGAGAGGTGGTCACCGCGGTCCGCACCCTGGTCCGCGACACCATCGCCGAACTGATCGGCAGGCTGATCAGCTGGGCACTGCAGGTACTGGCGACGCTAGGCCTCGGCATGACCTGGGTGCTGCCCCAGGTCACCGCCGCCATCGCGAAGACGGCCTCCAAGATCGCCACCGTCGTCACCAAACTGGTCAAGGCGATGAGCGCGCTCGCGCCGTTGATGAAGAAGGCGAAGAACATCTTCGCCGAGGCGGAGAAGGCGCTCCGCAAGATCGACGCGGGCAAGACCGGCCCGGCGGGCAAACCCCGTGGCCCGAAACCGGGCGGCGGCGAGTACAGCGGCACGCGCGGCGGAGGCGGCGGCAAGGGGAAGAATTCCAAGCCGCAATCCCAGGAGCCTGCCGGGCTTCCCTCGAACCTCGGGAAGTTCGACGAGCTGACCCAGGCGCAGAAGGACGCGGCGCTCAAGATGAAACAGTGGATCCGCGACCACAAGGACAGCGGCCAGTTCGGCGCCTGGCACGACAGCGTGGACAACAACAAGCTCAACTCGCTGGGCTTGGGGAACAGCCCCACTCCCGGTCCCGGCTCGACCTGGGGCGGCCGGATCTACGGGAACCACGGTCAGGCGGGCGGCAAGATCGGGAACGAGGGCAGGCTGCCGCACAACGGCAAGACGAGCGACGGCAAGAATCCCGCCGCGCAGCCGCTCGGCCCGGACGGTAAGCCGATGAAACCGTACGACGGCAAGTACTACGAATTCGACGTCCACCCGACGCCGCGGTACGACAACAAACCGATCAGGGACGCCGACCAGTACACGGACTTCAACGGGAAACCGTTGCCGGAGAACCAGCGGCCGAAGCCGGATCGCATCGTCAAGGACGACAACGGCAAGTTCTATTACGCGCCGGGCCACTACGACAAGTTCTACGAGGTCCCCTGAGCGCCGGCCGGGCGCGGGGTTTCGAGGCGTCCCTGGCGGAGGAGACGCCGGCGAGTGGGGAGGATTTCGGACGTTGAGCGTCCCCAATCTTCCCCGCTCGGACCGGACCAAGATCAACGGAGGATCGGGGACGTTGAGTGTCCCGATTCCTACATCGTCGCCGTCGCCGAACATCGGCACCGCCCATGAACACGAAACATTTGACCTTCTCCGCGCTAAAGAGAGTCAAGGCAACCTCCCGGGACGGCCCGCCCAGGTGGTGAAGGCCTCCTTCCCTGCTCAGAAAGTAGAGAAGGAGGCCTTCGCTACGTCTCCGATATGAACCCCTCGACCACCCCTCAACAGGACAAGGAAAGCTCCGCGAGTTCCGTCTTGGTGCGTTCCGCGGCCGGAAGGCCCAGTTCGGCATAGCGGGCGATCGCGCGGTCGTAGTGGTCGCGGACGGTTTCCGGGTCGGAGGCGACCCGGGCGAGCCCCCGGTGGGCGCGCGCGATCTGCTCGTGGCAGCCGCACCGGGTCGCCACGGCCAGGGCTTCGGCGTGGTTCGCGCCGGCCGTGTCCGGGTAGCCGCAGGCCAGGCAGGCTTCGCCGAGTCCGTTGAGCGCCCACGATTCGCCGTCACGCCCGCCGTGCCGCCGGAACAGGTCGAGCGCCTGACGATGGTGGGCGGCCGCGTCGACCGGACGGCCGTCCAGCGCTTCGGCCCGCCCGAGTCCGTCGATGGCCCAGGCCTCGCTGCCCCGATGGCCGAGGCTGCCGAACAACGCCGCGGCTTCGGCGTGCAGACGGCAGGAATCGGCCGGTCCGCCTTCGTTCGCGGCGAGCTCCCCGAGACCGATCTTCACCCAGGCCTCGCCGAATCGGTGTCCCGCCTTCCGGTGCAGCGCCATCGCCCGCCGAAGGTGCTCGTATCCCTCTTCCCGCCGGTCGATCCGGGCCTCGACGGTGCCCAGCCGGGTGAGCTGATGAGCCTGTCCGGTCAGGTCACCGAGCCGGTCGAACAGCGCCAGCGCGCGGGTGTAGTAGTCGGCGGCGGGCCGGTAGCGTCCGGCGCTCTCCTCGATCATTCCGAGGTTTCCCAGTGCTCGCGCCTGGCCGAGCGGGTTCCCGGTCTCGCCGAACAAGGCGTACGCCGCCCACATGTCCGATGCGGCGGGCGCGGCTCGGCCCGCTTGCATGTGGAGACCGCCGACGGCGACCAGCGCGTCCGCTTCGGCGACGCGGTCACCGATGGCGCGGGCGGCCTTGACGGCGTGCCCGTGGACGGCCAGCGCCGCCGTCTCGTGATGTCCGTCGAGGTAGCGGAACAGCAGCGCGGACAGCGTCACGGCGTGTCCGGGTCTCCCGGCCGGGGCCAGCGCCTGGACGGTCGGCAGTTCGGCGTCCAGCCAATCCCGCGCGCTGTCGGCGTCGTCGAGCGCGGGCATCGCGGTCTGCGGCGAAGCGACCGAGGGCCGGCGGTTCGCTTCGGCGGGGTAGAGGCGATCCATCGCCGCCGCGATGGTGGCGAGGTAGTAGCCGTAGACCCGGTCCAGGGCCGCGGGCTCGTCGCTCTCGATCTCCGCGGCGTACGCCTTCAGCAGGTCGTGCATCCCGTAGCGGTCGACACCGGTGGGGTGGACCAGATGCGCGCGGACAAGGGCGTCCAGCACGGCCCGGGCCTCGTCGAGGGGTTGGCCGGTCAACGCGGCCAGGGCGTACGAGTCGAACACGGGCGCCGGATGCCTGCCGAGGAGGGCGAAGGCGCGGATGGTGTCTTCGTCGAGCTGCCGCAGCGACCACGAGAACACCGCCCGCACCGCGGCCCGCTGATCGCCGCCGGAACTGAGCAGCTTCAACGTCTGCTGGGCGGCCCGCAGTTCGCCGACCAGCCGGGACAGCGGAGTGGCTGGCCGGGACACGGCGAGTTCGGCAGCCAGGCGCAGGGTGAGCGGCAGCCGGACACACCGTTCGGCGAGTTCGGCGGCGGCCTCGGGCTCGGCGTTGACCCTGGTGCCGATCAGCCGCCGGAGCAGGCTGGCAGCATCGGCCTCGGACAACCGGTCCACGTCGACCCGGTGGGCGCCGTGGAGCGCGACCAGCCCGGCGAGTGAGTCGCGGCTGGTGACCACCACGGCGCAGGTGTGCGTGCCGGGGAGCAAGGGCCGGATCTGTTCGAGCGTCGCCGCGTTGTCCAGCAGGACGAGCATCCGCCTGCCCGCCACCTCGGTGCGGAACCGGGCGGCGCGTTCCGCCTGCCCCGGCGGCATCCGCGTGCCTTCGGGCAGCAGCGCGGACAGGAGGGCGGCCAGCGCGTCGGAAGAGCGCATCGGCTCGCCGGGGGCGTAACCGCACAGATCCAGGTACAGCTGCCCGTCGGGGAAACGGTCCCGGACCCGGTGACCCCAGTGCACGGCGGTCGCGGTCTTGCCCGCCCCGGCCGTACCGGTGAGACAGACGAGGACCGGTTCTTCGCCGGTGCCGTCGGCGAGCCGGTCCAGTTCCGCCAGCACACCGGCCCGGCCGGTGAACGCCGCGACGTCGGCGGGCAGCTGGGCGGGAACGGGAACCGCCGCCGCGCCCGCCGTCGGCAGGTCGTGGCGGAGGACGGCCTCGTGCACGGCGGCGAGCTCCGGACCGGGGTCGGCGCCCAGTTCTTCTCGCAGCGCGCGAAGAATCCGTTCGTAGTGGGTGAGCGCGTCGGCACCGCGGCCCACGGCGTACAGCGCCCGCATCAACGCCGCCGCGGCGGGCTCCTGCAACGGATGTTCGTCGGTGAGTTCGGCCAGGCGGGTGAGCGTCGCCGCCGCGTCGCCGTCACGGATCTTGGCGTCGGCCCACGCGACGATCGCCGCCGTGTACTCCTGACGGAGCGTCCGGCGGGTGCGTTCGGCCCAGTCACCGCGCAGTCCGGCCAGCGGCTCTCCTTCCCAGAGTTCGAGTGCCGCGTCGAGCGATGCGACGTCGGCCGGGTGCTCGCGGAGAAGGCGCCGGAACCGGAAGACGTCGACCTGGTCGGGCCGGGCGACGAGGCGGTACCCGCCGGGATCCCTGGTGACCCGCGCGCCACCGGGATCGGCCTGTTCCAGCGCGCGCCGGATCCGGGTGATGTGCGCCTGCAGGGAACGACGCACCTGTTCGGGCGGGGACTCGCCCCAGACCCGGTCGATCAGCAGGTCGACGCCGACGGTTCGGCCCGCATCGAACAGCAGCACGGCGAGTACGGCCTGCCTGCGCGGCTCGCCGATGGCGACGGCCTGCCCACGCACCTGCAGCCGGACCGGCCCCAAGACCCGGAAATCCACGTGATCCCCTCGCAATCCTCCCGCCCGGAAGAATGGTAGAGCCGGTATTTCGTTCGCCACAACATTTTTCGGAGTAATACGAACAGAAATCCTTTTATCGCAAGGGAAAGGAACGGAAAGAGTCGGTACCCTGTTGGTGGGTAACGGTGGCGGTCAGGCATGATCACGACTCATGACGCGTGACACGGACGACCGATCGTTGTACGAGACCATCTTCCGCCGCCGGGACACCAGGGGTGAATTCACCGGAGAGCCGATTCCGGCGGAGGTCCTGCGTCGCGTGTTGAGCGCCGCGCACGCGGCACCGAGCGTCGGCCTGTCCCAGCCTTGGGATTTCGTCGTCGTGTCCGATATGGACCTTCGGACGAAGTTCCGTGAACACGTGCTGGCCGAACGCGAAGTGTTCGAAGGCGGGCTGGACGCCGAGAGGGCCCGCGTCTTCGCGCCGATCAAGATCGAAGGGATCGTGGCGTCTTCCGCGGGGATCGTGGTCGGCTACGACCCGTCGCGCGGTGCGCCGGATGTCCTGGGGCGGCACGCGATCGCCGACGCCGGCCTGTACTCGGTGTGCCTGGCCATCCAGAACCTCTGGCTGGCGGCGACCGCCGAAGGGCTCGGCGTCGGCTGGGTGAGCTTCTATCGCGAAGAGTTCTTGCGCGAGCTGGTGGCGTTGCCCGAACACGTGCGTCCGGTGGCGTGGCTGTGCGTCGGACCGGTGCGAGACCTGCCGACGGTGCCCGATCTGGAACGGCACGGCTGGCGGGAACGTCTGCCGCTCGAAGCGGTGGTGCACTACGAGCAGTATTCGAAGGCCTGACGCGAGAAGTGGAGGCGCGCAAGCCGGGCTGCCCGTGCCATGAACCGTCCACAAGGGACATCAGAGCTCACCAATGCCCGATTTGAGCGCTTTGCGCGGGGTCGCGAGTGGCAGCCGTTCTCACGGCGCCCTGTCGGTCCGTG
>Ga0307518_10002611_pt1 | contig 13115 bp, 7 predicted proteins | sample 25_EM_MG_FD_203889 | JGI IMG/M metagenome (GOLD analysis project Ga0307518, IMG submission 203889) | Populus trichocarpa ectomycorrhiza microbial communities from riparian zone in the Pacific Northwest, United States - 25_EM | ecosystem: Host-associated > Plants > Roots > Unclassified | place...
CTTCCACAACTTGGGTGCATCCACGTAGCTGGCTGACGGCTTTGATTGTTTGGTTTAGATGACAGTGACCCTTGGCTTCAAGTTCTGGATTTCATTGATGACTTTTTAGCATATTCCCAAAGGCACAACCACGGTGCCTTGTGCATGCAACCGGATCCATTCATAGTTTAATTGGCTGCTGATGAAATCCACTTATGATCCAGAGTCGATCTTGGTGGATGCACACTTCTGGATCATTCTCCATCGTCACCGTACAACTAGGGTGAGGTGAAGGGAACAACAACAACAGGAGGAGAATCCAACATGACATGGCCCGGAATCAGCAGACAGGTAAAAAGATGGGCAAAAGATATTCTTCGGGGGCATTACTATTCCATTTCTGATAAAGAAAACTGAATAGATTTTGAGTCCCATTGGTTTTAAATTGGTGACAAGAAATGGGCATGAAAGAAACGAAAGCAGATATTATAGACAAATTCACCATCCTCTTATAAGCCCTGTGACACCTGAACTAAAGATCAATATTTCCAAATTACCTTTTATATTTGTTTCAGTTTCACCATTGGCAATCAGCATTTAGCCAAATAAATGTTGGTTTAATGGTGTGAAATTCACACCATAAAACAAAACACAGGCATCGTATCATCATCTTTAGAGGCCAAGGCACCAAAACAGATACAGATGATCACAAGAAGCTGCCAGATACTTGTATCCTTTTAAGTTTCATGAATGACATACCTATGCTTTAAGTTCTGAAGATCTCTCCACCCCTGGAAAAACAAATTAGCACGGCCAGCAGCATGCTTTGAATTCCAGTTCTCAAGGGAAGTTAACCCAATTTTCCCGTTGTTCACATACCCTCTTCATTGAAGTCTGCTATGTACTAAACGCCGGATTTTTCTTCATCACCTCAACCCTCATCACTCTAGGTTTAACTCTCCCAGTTCTTAAAAGCCCCAAGTTTTCATTACCTTACATATTTGCTTAAAAATAGCTGCGGCATTCCACATAATGTCAGATAAAATTATGGGTTAATAGTGGCAAATGGCAACAAAGCACAAGAAGAAATCACAAGCATCCCTTTAGCCTTCGAGGCCAAGTGACAAAAAACATGATGGTCAAAAGAGGCTACAATACAGTTTACATCCTTCTGTGAATGATAGCACACCTATTCCTTTTGTGTTGAAGATCTCTATAAACTTCAATTCTAATCTCTGAAACACAACTTTATACTGCAAGTTGGCTACAAATTCAAGTCTATAGAGCAATTCAATGCGGTCACCAGACTTTCATTCAAACATGATCAAGAACAAACCTAAGAAACATTGCATTAAAGGATTCAGCAAGTTAACCCAGTTTTCATTGCCTGATCTTGCCTCAATCCTAAGCTAGCCAGCTTGTTTACAAGAACCTACATTCTTCATTAATACCGGTACCTATTAAACTCATTTTTTTTTGTGATGCCTGGATCTTTCTTTATAATTTCAACTAATGTCATCTTTATGTACCTCTCCCCTCCCATTCCTACAAACTATAAGTTGTGATCACCTTCTCAAGTTTAGCAATGGCAGTTCACATATTGCCAGATGACCCTTGGGGCTGAATAGTTGAAATAAGGCACCACAGAAATCCAAAGGCATCAGTTTTGAAGGCAAACTGACCAGAACAGGGTGTTCACGAGAGGGGAAAAGAGCTCTCTAAACTCTATCCTAATCTCTAAAACAGAACTGCATACTTTTGTGAGTGATAGCACACCTATGCTTTTAGAGTTAAAGATCTCTCTAACCTCGATCCTAATCTCTGAAACACAACTTTATACTGCTATTTCACAAAGAATTCCAGTTTACAAAGCAACTCGACCCAGTATTTCCATAAAATAAGGAGGGTGAAAAGAGCAACAGAAACCATGCAACAAGAAAGAAAGGAGAGGGAAATTTTTTTCTACAATTCACTCCTTTCATTGCATAACATCAGTATATTTCAGAAAATATAGACATTAATAAATGGAATTCATTTCCAATTTCACAAAATATAAGAAGATACTAAACCATCAAGATAACAACTTTATTGAACAGGAAGCACCTTCTTAACAATCTCATCGCTAAGAGCAGCAATTTGTGAATCAAGTGCTTTAATAGTCTCCTCTTTCTGAGTATCCAATTTAGCCAATGCTTCTTGCAACTCAGCCTCAATTTTCTTCCTTCCTTCAGCCAACTTCTGCTCCACTTCACCCTGTGTTTCCTTCTTCATTTTATTCAACGCAGCCGATATTTCCGCCCTTGCTGCTCTCATAACAGCAGCAGCCTGTTCTTCAAGTTGCTTTACTTCTTCTGAAGTATCTTTAACACTGCTTAGCTTCTCCTTTATAGCTGCATCCCTTTCATCCATGAAATTACCAAGTGGGCTGAACCAGATTTTGTCCAAGGCAACCATGAGGACCAAGAACTCAACCATGATTATTGGAAGTGTTAAGTTGAAGTCAAAGAGTGCAGCCTTTTCTATTTCTTCAGCTAAAGAAGGTGGTGCGAAGGTTAAAGAAGTGGCTGCAATGAGAGAGAGGGACTTAAGAGTGGAAGTCGAGAGAGACAGGAGTTGGGGTTTGGTGATTTTGAGGAGTTTAGGGAAGGAAAGTCGTGGGATTTGGAGTTTGGGCTTGGAGTTGGTGGGGAGGGAAGAGGATGAGAGGGTGATGAGAGGTTTGGAGGTGCCCATGATCATGTTGGCCATGGCTGATGACTGAAGACCAAAATTTGGAGTCGTAGTGTCCTTAGGAGTGTGAGAGGTGATGACTGTTGATGGTGGAATTGGTAGATTTTGTGTGGAAATGGAGAGGGGGTTTTGGGAGGAGGGGTTATCTCTCTCTTTGCCACTCAAATTGATGAGGTTTGTAATGGGCAAGAGGAAGTGGTGGAGGGGAGAGGCATTGCATTACAATGTTGTTTTTTATTTAAAAATAAATAAGGTTTAACAGGTTAATAATTAGGTTTTAACCGAGTTAGTTACCGACTCATTCTACCATCAAGTCAAGTTTTATTAATCAAGTTTTATATATATATATTTAAAATTATCCTGAGTTATCTTCAAATATTCTTTTTATTTTTATAATTTAATTTTTTAATATTAAATTAATTAAAAATTATATTTAATTTTTTTTAAAAAAATTATCATAATCACGTGACCGGATCATAAATTAACCTAATTTCTTTAGTTTTTTTGTTTTATTTTAATAAACTTTTTTTTATTTTAGTTTGTTTTTAGATGAGATTATTAGAGCAGTCTAGGCACATATATAATTAGCTGTGCTTGCATAACTAGTTTTCTTCCCCGAGAAATTAATCAGAGCAGAAGTTTACAAGTCTGGTCTTATCCCACGTCCTACCTAGTTTTTGCTTCAGCGCTGCTCCAGTGAACTGCAAAATTGCCAATGGACATGTAATGGAATTCACTGACACAAGGCATTCTCTGAAGTCAAGCACCACCACATATTGCAATCACATACACTGCATTTTCTACAGGTTGAAGCCACTGGAACATGCATGGCTTTTACAAGGAAAAATGGCAAGTTAGGACAGTATTTTATTCATATTCTAATGTAATACAACAAATTGCTTGCAATGTTACCGGAAAAAAAATAGATATAACTCTGAAAATTGTAGTCAGTTTGCCTAAGTTAATCATATAGCTTCAGCTTTTTGCACCGAACCGCACATATAGCTAAAACTTGGTTTTCATTTATTTTACATGCAAAAATCCATCTCATAACTGTTTTAACCAAATATATTTTTTAAAATCATAAATAAAAGTAATTTTCTTAACCCATAACTGCCAAAACCACTGCAATGCAAAGTGTAATCAAGTTGGGAGCTGGTGGTTCCCGGAATATGCATATATTGTGAGCCCGTGACCTTCCACCAAACAAAAACCTCCTCGACATTGTTAAATCTCTTCCAAGAACCTGCAAAAGGCTGGAACATCCTGGGAAGTAAGTCTCTATTGTTACCTCCCTATGAGCTTATAGTACGCATACAAACCAGAGCCAACAAAACCAAGGGATTGCCCAATGACATTGAACTGTAAGGAAGCAAAATAATATTCAATAAGAGAGTGAAATCACAGATGCAGAAGAGATGTTAGTAGTACATGTAGAGAACAGTTGATAAAAAAAAGGTACATGTAGAGAATAGTAGATACAAAAAAAGTTTATGTAGAGAACAAATATAAGAAGATTTTAACTCACAATATCAAAAGGAAGCCCACCAAAAATAGCCCAGCCAAGTGCAATGGTAAATAGATCCTACACCAACATAATAACCAAAAGATCAAAAAAATGTATACATAATGGATGTTGCAAGGATGGAATCTTCAGTGCTGTGATAGATCCCTTGAAGTGTTTCATCAACTCAGGAATTATACCAATGAACTAATGAAGTTAATCTAGTTGATGTTCCTCATTGCTACTTCTTTAACTCATTATATGGCAACATTATTGCCATTTCAAAGCAATTCAAAATGACAAAATTTCCAGCAGCTGACAGTATTTGAAAATTTCCAAGATCCTCAAAATTAATGCAAAATCTGTAATGATGTTAACAGGGGCTGAAATACCCTTCATTTTTGCACATTTATCATCAGGGATGGAAATTTCATTTGAATCTGGTGGATTTTTTTTTAATAGTTACTTTAGCTAATGAGAAATGAGTACGATATGGATATTGTTAAATTCGACCTGAAACTAACCCAATATATTATACACACACACACACACACATATTTTATTTTATTGAATAATAAATAATACTAAGATAATAAATATTTATATAGATACCCGAAACTAGATGGACAGGTCATGACTATCTAAATTTCATATCTGTTAGGTAATGGGAAGAGTATGGATATAGTAGAAACCCGACCCATGTATACCCATTTTCATCTCTATTTATCATACACAAATTTAAATGGCCACAGAAAAACTTTTCCAGAACTTGAAAATGTGCCAAAGATGGACAAATATTCAACTCTCATCAATATTTGAAACATGGCATCTTCAGCGCACTAGAATATAGCCAAGAAAGGAACAACTCTTATCATCATCAAGTTGCTCAATTCCATGCATAAAGAATAACAAGACATGAAGAGTGGTTAGTTAACTGACCTTCAAGTTACCACAAATGGTCTGTGTCAGTGCTGAATTGAGAGTTGTGTTCAGGAAGATACTGTAATTCAAGAAGAAAGCCAGGATACATGAAAAAAGCAATACAGCCTGCACAAGAGAGAAACAGAGACATCGCCACTTTTGTCAAATCCCTCTACAAATAAGTGCACCGAAACAAGAAAGGAACAGAATAAAACAGCTTTATGCTTCAAATGATTCGTGATGGCAGAAAGACAAGATTCCATAATGCTTGGAAAACCATTGTTATACTTTGATAAGCTTGGCCAAGAGGGAGAACTTTGAACTTCATTAACACCCAAATAAAATGTAAGAACTAAATTGCAGTGGGTTGTCAAAACATCCCCATCAATACTAAAAAGAAATTTTAAAACAGGCTCATGCAAAGACACGCATGACCACTGGTTCCTAAAAAAGTGTAGACCTTTTTCACTCATTTCCTAACTTATTCAGTATAGATTTCTACAGATACATATCAAGCCAATACCTATTTTTACAGGGAATTACGTGTCATAACAGAAGGGAAGTTACACTAAATGTACATTTAAGAATTACAAAATGCCAGTGGACTAAACTACCAAGCTTGGTTAAAAAAAGGGAGAAAATGGAACTTTAAGAATTACCAAGAAACCTGGGGAAAACAAGTAAGGGAAATTCATGGTCATCTGCAAATCACCACGAATAAAGGTCCAAAACAACAAAACTGGTCCGCATATAATTCCTGTAATAAGAAAAGCAACACAAAGTACAACTTAAGGTAAAGGACAAAAATTTCCAGAAGTAAAATTAATTTCAATGTGTAGTAGTTCAGGCAAACATTAGAACAGTCAACAGATAATGAATTAATTTAAATATCTTCACCTACCATTGCACCACATAAGGCCAAAGCTATTAAGGCCACTGGATTTCCCTGAGGAAAAGAACATGTTAGCCACTATAAAAAGAGAAATGTCATGCTAATGAAGAGGAATTCCAAAAGGAAAAAACAAGTGTGAGTACTACCAATACGGCTTATGGTTGCCAGATATATAGCCGTTGTAAAATTGGCTGCGAAGACAACAGCATAGCCATAGAAGTCAAATGACAAGTCCCGTGCTCCAGCAATAAATGCACCAAGAACTATCAAGCCAACACTGATAACATCCTTAACCTTTTCAGTTAAATGAAGAAATAAAAAAATTACAATGCAATAATGGCTATTTCCAGTAGCAAAATCTACATTGACGTTTCTTGAGGACTATCAAATTAGATTTTCAATATAGTAACAAGACCATCAAAATGAATGAAGAAGTTAAGATGAAAAAAAAAGTCATTTTAAGCTGATGATATTCACTTCTGATATAATAAGTTTTTCAAGAATTCCAATTTCATGTTGCACAACAGTGTCAATGGTTGTTCTATTCCTTGAAGCTCTTTCTTCTTCTTCTTCTTCACGAAATACACACATTAATCAAGCTGATGCAAGTCCATGGAGATTTTGTAGGTGTAAACAACCTTAATGGAGAAATCAGCTTAAATCTTTGGCAAAGTCATAGCACTGGATGCAGAATATAACCATTTAAATTTCCCACAAATAATATTTGCTGGAATAGCTACAAAAAAGGACCAATTACCTTCCAAAAATTGGCGGTGCATATCTCTGCCCTGCCAGAATGTACTCCATGATCATTGTAAATACCACTGTTGTCCGTCTTAGGGTGGTATACATGGGAACATTTACCCCACGGACAGACTCCATTGTAACTAGCTTTCAAGGGGAAACGGGGAAACATCAGAAGGGGTAGAAATTAATTACAAGTGAAAATTCAATAAGGAAAGAAAACCTATTCAACGTTATGCACTAGCATACCATGTAAAGCAAATAAGTAAATGCAAGAGGTAGGGTGTGAATCAATGTCTCCAGTGGTACAAAAGTAGCTTTGACATCAGAAGTAATTAGGGATCCACCATCAGTGAAAGAGATAATCCTCAAGCGTCTCAATACATACAAAAAAGAGCACGAGCACATCATCTGTGAAGAATCAAAACAATAGTGTGAAATGTGAATATAACATTGCCAAGACAGCCATTGACAATAATGGAATTTCCCCAAGTAGGAAAGACATAAATACATAACAATGCTAACTAAAATGGTGAATAATAAAATGCAGCATATTGGCTCAGGAAGATCTACCTGAAATAAAGTTATGACATTTGCACTAGGGAAGCTATAAGAAGAAAGAGCTGCTTTATTGAACAATATCAAAAGCACTGCAAAAGACATACAACAGAAACTGTAAAGAGCTGAACTTAATGTAAAACAAAAAAAAATAATCACAAATGACTGTATATTAAACTATCATTCTTCTGTTCTATAAATTTCATTTCCTTTTTTCCTTTTCAATTATTCATCTCCTCCTTATTTAAAAAAAATCCATTCCCCTCATCCTTGCGCTTTTCGAGTGGAATAAAGCCAAAAAGAAGGCATGATATTAAATGAATTTCACATTATGCAGACATATCAGTGTGACTTTTGCCATTACTTATATTTAAATCTCCAAAATAATCAACACATAATACGCCATCCAAATTTCGGAATAGCATCTATAAATTACACACAATCCGGTAAAATATCAGTTTTAATCACTCCAATAAACCTCAAATTAACACAATTCCTGATCACCAAAAAAAATCCACAATTCACAAAATTTAATAACACAATCCTCTCTATAACAAAAACCTAAAAATAATTCAGCTTTAAATCACAATTACAGATATGCTTTCCAAAGAAAAAAGAAAAAACACATGTAATTAATTTAATAATAAAATTTCAACACTTGAAAATATCAAACGAATCGAATAACAAAAAGTTAAAAAAAAGGTAAAGAAAAAACTGATCGCTGTAAATTGTTAGATAATTGGTTTATACCAGCACAAGACATGTAAGAGATAGCGGCATTAGCTCCTCTCTTAGTCATTGAAGATCCTCTGAAGACCTTATCATCTCCTTTAACTAATCTCTCTTTCTCTCTTTGCCTCTCTTCGCTGATTGAAGATACGAAGACTGGTAGGATTGGATTGGAAGAGGAACTTGACGCCGCCATTGAAGTCATCATCAATTAGAGAGAGAAATGGTGATTAATGAGGATTCACGGTCAACTCCACCAGGTGACTGAGTGAGTCGTCGACTCCAACTCGGACTGGACGCGGTACGCGAGAGGGAAGACGAGGTTTTTTTTTGCTTGCAGGAGGAATGTTTAAAAACGTTGGGTTTCCTTAATTTCAATTTTTCAAATTTCTTTACTATATTTAGATTTGTCAACGACTCAATGGCTCCCGGGCAGCCGGTTCAAAAGTGTTAATCAAAAGCTAATCGGACCGGACGCTTCAACCAGTGAACCAGACATTAGCGTTTAATTATTATCTCTTTATTTAGCATTGCGGTCAGCAATAAAATTTTCTGATTTTTTTTATTTTTTTTAAAAATAAAAAATATATTATTTTAATATACTTTTAAATAAATAAATATTTTAAAAAATAATATCTATCACACTTCCAAATATATTCTAAATATATATTTAGAATGGTAATAAAGAGTGATTTTCAAAAATATTTTTTAAAAATATATATTAAAATATTTTTTTTTATTTTTAACATAGCACATAAAAATTGTAAAAAAATCCACTAAAAAATATCAATTATTTTTAAAATATTTTTTCTTTAAAAATATATCAAAATACATTTTATTTTTATTTTTAACAAAGCAAATCAAAATCATTACAAAAAACATTAACTATTTTTAAAACACAGTCAAATATAAACGTAATGTGGAACGACCTCTACAGTCAAAGAAACATAAACAATAAATATAGAGGGGCATGTCCCATGTCTTGTCTGTAAAAACGAAAACCTATTTAAAAATTATTTTACAAACAAATTTATTTTATATATTTATCTTCATCAATTTAACTAAATACTTTGTGTCTCTTTTATATTTATTTTTCCGACCAAACACTCTATGTTTCAAATTTTGACAAGTTATGGCATCCTCGTCACATTTTATACCTATTTCTCAGGACTTGAATTTCGTTTAAATAATAATATAATATATTTTTTTTTTTCCATAGGACATATACATTACGGTACCTACCATCAAATTTATTTTATTTTTTTGGTTGGAGATGAGCAGGGACTTGGGTCTCATGGTTTATATATTTTTAAGATTCCAGATGGGCCTGGATTAGTTAAGCCTGCTCTGAATGCAAATTCATTTTCTCCTCCAGCAAAAGAAAACTAATTCTAAAGCGACGACTACTCATCCAGTAAGGTAACGACTCGTCAGCTAACTGACAGTCACAGGAAAGGAATTGTTATCAGAACCGGACCGGACTTTTCGGTTAAACCGAAGAACCTGCGAACCGAGCAAGTAACCGGGCCGGTTTGATTTTGTTTGCCAGCGCATCGCACCCAATCCTATTCCTTCCCCTCTTTCGTCTTTGATTCTTCATCAAAATCACACTTGAACATCTTCTTCTTGTCAAATCGAGGTAATACCGCTAACCAAGCTTCTGTTTCTTTTATTTTTAGTTTTATTAAGGCATCATATGCTGGAAATGCAGAGAACACAGTTTGCAAAGGTGCCGCCGGTTTAACCACTGATCCTGCACCTCCGGTGACTCACTGTCCGATAACACTAGTCGTCAAGCACTTCAATTCATCGGCAATGACACATCCTTTCTGACCGAGGAGGCATGACATGCCGTCGTTTTGAATCTCAGCCGTTGCTCAAATCCATTGATAACCACTTCTCTTCACAAAAAGTAAAGTTCAGTCTCTTAAATTTCCTTTCTTCACCTTAAAGAATGAGAAATTTAATTTTTATTTGCTTCTATTTTTCAATTTTTTTTTAAAGTAACTGAAAATGCTTGATTTTCGCTCTGTTTGTTTGTTTGGTTGGTTGTTGATGTGTTGTCGTAAATGCAGGTGGAACTGTATAACTAATCATGATTTAAATCACAAATATAAAAAATAAAAAAATGACCGAGTTTTCGATTGCTAATCGGAGATATGGTTACCTACATGAACGGAAGTGGCCTTCGGAAGCAATTGATATGCACCATGTTATGGTGAGGAAGAGTAATGGAAAGGGTTTCTTCGTGTTTTTTTCAGCTCTCATCGTTCTCGCAAATGCTTCATATCTCTTCCTAGTCAAGGTAAAGGATTGACTTTCTTGCAGTTTAATTTTTCAAGGTCTAATGTAATAGATAGTCTTGATTTGTTGGTTGTGATTAACATCCATGCTTTTGTCGAGACAGCTTAATGTTTCGAGCTTTAATGTGAGACATGAAGTCTTGATTTGTTGGTTTTAATTAATAGCCATGTTTTCGTCAAGACAGCTTAATGTTTCGAGCTTTGATGAGATACATGATGTCTTGATTTGTTGGTTTAGATTAACATCCATGCATTCATCAAATGCATGGATGCTCTTCCTGGTCGAGGTAAAGTATTGTCACAAAATTTTTGAGTTCTAGTGTGATAAGACTGATTTGCTGGTATGGAATGTTTGCATCTGTAACCTTATATAAAATCATTGGATTACTGTAAGAAAGGATACCAGGTTCATTTTAGTCATTGTAATCCTGGTCCTTCTCTTGATATCTTTGCTGGAAAGGTATATTTGGTTTCATTTATTGAGTAGATTCACTGGTTTATTGTAGCGATTTGAGTAATTTGTGAGGTGAACTGATGTGATGGCTGTCGTCAATTAACAGAATAAATCAATCAGCGTTCTTTTGTGGAGCTTTTTTTTGAGTGTGTTCCTCGTCAAACTAATGTTTTGGAAGGGTGTCATGAAAGGTAAGAACCAGTGAAGTTGGGTTCTTGATTTTTTTTGATAGCATTATAGTTTGCCAACTTCCAATGGTAGAATATGATAGATTGTGTTATGTGCTTTCTAGTTGGATAATTATATTTGCTTTCTGTACTTGTTTATATCCTCGAATGACACAGAGTCTGTCATGGTTATGCCAACTTTTGGAGTTCAACTTGAAACACACTATTTGAGGTATATTTCTTCTTCTTTTATTTGAATTTTATTATGCTGGATTGTGTGTCCATATATGTGCCTATAAATTCCATTGCTGAAGCATATATGAATACATAAAAAAAATTCTAATTTTGTCTAATGTTGCAATATTAAAATTTATTACTGCTACGATTACATAAGATGCAGTTATATGTGCTACCTAAGCATACAATTGAACAGTGTTATGAAGTCTGAACTGATGGTTACTGAAAGGAGAGGATTGTTTTCTGTAGCAATTTGTTCTGTCAGTTGGTAATATAATTGAAGAATATGCTGTGAGCTATCATCTTGATGTGATTCCAAATGGGATTTTAGGGGTATATTTAGGTTCTCAATTCAAGCTTCCTGATTTTTTCCATTTTTCATTCTCTGGGACCAAATTTCTCAAGCATTTCTTTCTCTCTAGGACCATCTATATTTCTGTGTTTCTATCATAGAAAAAAATGTCTGTTGGCCAACCTATCCTTTTCCATCGCATGCCAATTTGCAAAGTGGTTTTAAGATTGAGTTCTGCAGTTGAAAAATTTTACCGTCATTTTTCTCTTCTTCAAAACATTTTCTTGTCTATACAGTGGAAGAATTGTCCGTCGCTTTGTTCCTATTGACAAGATTTTGAAACCTGTGTTGCTGGAATGTGTGTCGCCAATTACTTGTTACTGGAGCTTGTCTCTGCTTCTGCGTGGAGAAGCAGAACTAATGTTGGTTTTTAAGGTATACTAATATCTCTCATTTGAGACTTGAATTTCGAAGAAAAAACCTGACTGGTTAAATGGCTTTAGGAGGCCTGAATTACATGAAATTGCAAAATGATGGTTCTTACATGTACAAAAGGATGAAGCCTATTATTAACAAATCACTAAAGGATGTGGCTAAATCCTTAGAGCCACATCCACAAAATACTATTCACTTTCATCTTTTTTTTTTAACCCTTTAACAACTCAATTTTTTTTAGTTTTTTTTGCTTTAAATTTTATCCTTTAATATTAAATTATTTTGAGAATTGTGCTTTATAATTTTTCTTGATTTCTTTTATGTTAGGTTATATATCAATATCAGAGATTTAATTTTATTTTTTTTTCTCGATTTCAACCTTTAAATTAGATCTATTAGAAGTAGAGTTTCGTAATTTTTTTCAAATTACTTTCTACTGATTTATCTCAATCTTATTACCCAGGTCACAGATTTAATAGATTAATCCAAGTTAACTCGGGTTTTTTTTAGGTGTTTTTTTATTTTTTTTCAATTTCATCTTTCAAAACTAGTTTGGTTGGAAATTAAGCTTCGTAATTTTTTTAATTTTTTTTTTATGAGGTTATCCTGATCTCATAACCTGGGTTATGGGTTTGACAGATTGACCTAGGTTGACTCGGTTTATTTTTTTTGTTCCTTTTTAATTGATTTTTTTTAATTTCACCGTCCAACAACTCAATCTTTATTTTTTTTTTAATTTCATCTTTTAATATTAGGTTGTTTGAGAATTGAGTTTTGTAATTTTTTTCAATTTGCTTTCCGTAGAGTTATCATGGTCTCATGATTTTTTTTTCTTGATTTCAACATTTAACATTGGATTTGTTGGAATGGAGCTTCATATTTTTTTATTTGTTTTTTATGTAGATATCTCGGTCTCATGACCTAGATCACAGGTTTAATAGGTTAGCTCGAGTTGACTATAATAGTTTTTTGTGTTTAATATTTTTTTTTCAATTCTATCATTCAACATTAAGTTAATTAATAATTGACATTCATAACTTATTTTGATTTTTTTTGTTATCACAGTCTAATAATCCAGATCCATCCGACATGTCATCATTTCAATATTTGAAAGCAAATGTCATCCAATATGTTACTATATCAATATTTAAAAAAGTTGATGTTCAACAT
>Ga0307518_10002612_pt1 | contig 13111 bp, 10 predicted proteins | sample 25_EM_MG_FD_203889 | JGI IMG/M metagenome (GOLD analysis project Ga0307518, IMG submission 203889) | Populus trichocarpa ectomycorrhiza microbial communities from riparian zone in the Pacific Northwest, United States - 25_EM | ecosystem: Host-associated > Plants > Roots > Unclassified | place...
TTGCAGCACATCCCCCTGTGGAGATCATCTACCAGAACCGCAGAGGAATACCACCACTCGCTTTTTGTTGTCATTTGGTGTTGGTTGTTGGTTGTTCTGACCTCTTCCCTCACTTAGGCGCACATCGGTATGTGTTGATTCACAAGTCAACCGTAGCTAATGTATGTATTTAGATCCAGTCTTACTTGCCAAAGATGCACGCTCCCAGCTCGACATAGTTGAAGAACATCACCGTTGAAACTGATTCCCTTGCGCCCCGGATCCTCAACAGCTGCGCAAAGTCAATGAAAGGGCCTTTTCTGATCGACCTTCAGCGCCAGTTGTGCAAGATGCATCACAAGATGTTTCATTCTCACAACCTATCACGGACGATTTAGATGCTACAGAACATATTTCGACTCCCCCCGGTGAACTAAGTGGTTCTGCAACAAAACTCCATTCCTATCCCTACAAATTCCGGGAGATCATCAAACGGGCCAAACAACTGGCGCAGTGTGGTGCTGCAACAGATCCATTCCCTGGTCGATCGTGGTTTGTGAACGAAAAAAGTGCTGAATACATTACTGAAGCAATTGCTGAACATGAGGCAAAGCATGACTTCATTCCACCTGGTGAGTCTTGTATTGTATTGATGCAGTGACTGCTCACATACTGGACAGGATACTGGCCACAGTATCGCAAAGACCTCGGTGTTCTGGTTTGTTCTATTTCTATTTCTTTTGGTCAGCAATAAATATTAGCAGCTTTGGGAGGCGCTGATGACCTGGCGGTCGACCCTGAAAGCCAAGGCTCGTGAGTATGTCGTGTGTCACTATCCACTGGGCGGCCATCAATCCTCCGAGGACAACCTTGCAAATGCACGAGAATTGGTCCATGGTGTGATGTTCGTTCGAGATGGAGTTGATGAAGATGTTTGTCCATATTTGTTTGCATTGGATTGTACTGGATTATATTTTACAGGGTATGACAAGGAACATGGCATCTCCAGTGCTGGCCAGCCTTATCGTTGACTTCTTTTACACTGGACCCTCAGCCCTTGGGAACCTTTTCCCAGAAGTATTCGCTCGGGAAGTCCCAAAGTCAATTGTTTGCCTTGCCGCTATGGCAGTGAGTCTTCACTTCTTCTACATTACTAGCTGACTCTGAATTTGCAGTTACGAGCCGCCATCGATGAGTACGCAATCACTGGATTTAGACAGGACCGCCCATTTGAATATGCCATGTATTCAAAAGTTTTCACACAGTTGGTCAGTATGCAAGCGAAAAGCGATGCCAATCCGAAGCACGCTGCCAAAATGTGAACACTCAGAACCAATTGGGCGACTACCAGAAGGTAAGATTTGCATTGTGTTTTATATCGTTTCTGATCAAATATGTAGTGTGACATTTGACGGCAACATGGTGACCGCGGACGAAGATGATTTCGATGTTGTTCTCGATTAGCACCATTGTGGTTTTTTATCCTGTATGTGCTGTTTGTAGTACTGGTGTAATTCTGTGAATGGTACACCTATCCCACATGTCTGTGCAGCCCACTTCATTAAGTTGTGCCAATTCCTGTACAGTATTCTGTACTGAGTATCCAAGCAGCTGTGAAGCCTAGCTACTGTATTGTACAGGATTAATTGGCTATGCAACCCTACCAAACTCTGTAATAGTAGGTACCTTCCTGTGGGATCTGTGACTCTGTGCAAGCTTGTGTAAGCATTGTGCAGGGGGGGGCTTGTTTGCTGATGTCTACCTCCCCCTTGTTCGAGATCTTAACCAGATTTCATCCGGACTTTGTCTGGAGTGGACCCAGATTTGACAGTGGGTCTATTAGATACATTGTGTCTGTCACAAAATATATATCTAATAGGTCTCTATTGCTTCCGAAAAGTGGTGCCTAAGGTGCCCTCTTGACCACTGCTAACCCTTTGTCACACACTCAGTCACATCACGTGATATGTGTCGAAACTGTTTGAGGTCTATGGTGCAGGCCACCTAGTCACCACCTATTTTGTGCAAACCGCCAAATTGGGGTCTGAGTTTGACCAACATTAACCCTAACCCTAAACCAGCTGGGAAGATAATAATCCATAGTATGATACCTCAGATACTTGAATAAAGGATCTGGGGAGGAAATGTGGGGCTCCAAAAGTGACTTGAATCACTCACTGTACACTGGTAGAGCTGGGGGGTGAAGAACTGAACAAAAACTTGCAAGTAGTTCAGGTTGTGGTTGAGGCCAAGATTGCACAACTGCCAATTAATGAAGCATAAATGAGGTCAGGAAGTATAGCTTCACTGTATATAAGAGTCATAGACATGTTCCAGAAGCTACAGCACATATTTTTGATGGTCCCATAGCCTAGTTTATACCCACCGCCAAATTGTTCCCTCTTCAAAAATATTTCTCACTCAATTTTTGTTTATACACAAATCTGTCTTATCAAATTGTTCTCCTCATTAAAAGAAGCATTTTTAAAAGAAAAAATAATAAAAATAACTGTTTTTGATCCTGGCATTTTGTTTGCACAAAGTAGGTGGTGACTAGGTGGCCTGCACCATACCTTACTGTATTCCTAACTAGAAAGGGCCCCTGTGGCCCACCTTTCCCTTGGTGCACAGAGTACAACTGTTATAATTAGGAATGTGCCATTTTTCCGACCACCTGGACAATATCCGACATTGTGGGTCGCAAGGAGGGATCACGATTCCAGCATGAAAGACACATCTGCCACCAGTCGTCTGCCATACGAAAACACGTGGTCTCATTCATCGGGCGATGTGGTGGTCCTCTTAAAACGTGGGAAGGGACGGCTGCAATACTCCGGCAATCATAGAAAGGTCTTTTCCGCGTGAACAATTCCTGTACATATTCAATTCAGCTCTGCAAAAAAGAGTAAACGATAAACATACCAGGACCGTCATTCCAAATGCCCATATATCCGTTGCAATTGATTGCTCGCCACTGTCAAACATTTCCGGTGCCATCCAATCTGCTGTACCTCCTAGCGGAGCTGAACCAGAGATGGAAAATGAAGAATTTCTCAACAGCGAAAAACCAAAATCATGAATGAGGGCATGTCCGTCATCAGATATCAAGACATTGGACTAGAACAGGATTATTTTTGAATCTACGCTGGGAGGGTAACACTTACTCCTTTCACATCCCCATGGATTATTGGCCCTAGGGAGTGACTGTGCAGATAATGCAGTCCTTGTGCGATCTCCCGGATCTGTGTAAGCAAGATAAATTTACCAAATATTTCGAGGCAGTTAAACAAACCAAAGGACGAGGATCGATGTCTGGATTTTGCACGTAGTCGTGTGCATTTCCCTTCTCCATCCATGGAGTCACAATTGAGACCGTCAGATCGAAGTCAGTGGTGATGCCCAAAAGTGGAAGGACGTGTTCGTGACGAAGTTTCGACCATAAGTGTAATTCTCTAAGGATACACTGCACCCAAGTGTCAGAGCAAGTCGAAGTGAGATAATTGAAATACCTTGAAAATATACATTTCTCCAAGAGGGCCCCGTGGAGTCTTTATGGCCACCTTCGTTCCCAGGATTACAATGAAGGTAAATTGTTTTTGTTTAGGAGCGACTTTACCTTCAGAATCTTTTCTTGATCTCGCAAGCCGCCACCCACAGTTGTTACCACACACCCCTGTCTCTCTAGAGACATAGTGCCCGCGTAAACACAGGCAGATCCGCCACGTGCACAATGCGTTGTATCTCTGGATAGCCGTCCATCCAGTATAATATAATACTGTGATGCCTGACGGGCAAATTCGTGAAGTGCACTGCTGAGGTCACGTGAAGTGGAAATGGATATCAGCCCACGACGGAGGATGCTGGCTCGCGACATAGATTTGACAGTATAGGGCTGCGTACGCATGGAATTAAGACGGATAGTATTGGAAAAATGACGATACACACCTCACGAGGATGGGAGGCTGTGATGGCCTTGGAACAAGTCTGAGGACAAGTCACGTTGAGAATGAGAAACGCCCAGGGCTAGAGACATCGTAGCGATTGCATACCTGCAGAGTGTTGATGATCTCAACAATACTTGCGATCGAAGCACGTTGAGACGGATTGTGACTCCAGCATAACAAGCACATATTCCACCACTCATCCGTCATACGAAAACAGGAGGCATCAGGGTTGGGACGCTCCCGATCTTTCGATATGATGTGATACATTATAGTACTGTTATACCTCAGGTGACTAAATGGATGCTTCCTGGTAAACAACTCCTGGAGAGATAGAGTGAGGATGCCATTAATGGAAGAGCGATTAAATGGCTTGCCAATGCTGTCATACCAAAGGCCCAAACGTCGCCTGCAGTGGTCATGATGAACTCGTCCCCATGCAAGTATTCAGGGGGCATCCAATTCAAAGTACCTCCTCGGCGCTGTTCAACAGCCAGGCTAAGCGACGCTTCTGCAAGATGGGAGAAACCAAAGTCGGTAAGAAGGGCATGTCCGTCATTGGATACCAACACGTTGGGCTATTACAAGGGTTTGTCCAATTGAGTTAACCATCTGGCTTAGAAACAAGTTACCCACGCCTTTGACATCTCCGTGTATAATAGATCCCTGCCTAAAGGTGTGGAGATAATGAAGTCCGTTTGCGATTCCTAGAATCTAAATGACAAGTTGAGACGCTCAAGAATGCGAGACGCTCATGCAACGTACCAATGGACGAGGATCGATATCAGAATTTTGCACGTAATCAAACGCATTCCCCCTGGACATCAATGGTGATACTATGGATATTGTATGATCGAATGAAGTTGTCATCCCAAGTAATTCAATGACATTCTTGTGTTTGAGCTTGGACCAAACATATACTTCTCCAAGAACTTTCTAATATACTGTCATGAGACATCGCAGAGACGAAAGCGAATAAACTGCTGGCCTTAAGCACGCGAAGATCACTTTTATCACCATAACGGACGGTCTTCACTGCCACTTTTATTTGTTCTGGGTTCAACGTACCCTCGTACACGACGCCATAGGTGCCAAATCCAATGAGCTTCGATGCATCTCGAGAAACTCGAACCCCGAGATCGATGGAGCCGAATCGCCGATCCACCACACACTGCAGCTCGCCGAGGATACTCTTAATGAAGAGAAATCAGAAGACGCATCACATGGAAGCGAGGATGTGACGACCTTGGGTTCGGTCTACGGACGTGTAATACCGTGGGTCAGGAAGAGTGTAGGAATCAGCGGCATGGACTGTGCATATTCAACAGAACTACATACATCTCGATTGAGATTGGAGGAGAAGAAAGTAGACCGTAGGTTGTCAATTCTCGGGGAGGCAGGCATGAAGAAACACATTATTTCTGCAATTTTTTCCACGATGTGCCGCATCGAGGGGAGTAAAGGGTCAGAGTTCCAAGAACTGGAGCATATACCCCACCACTGATCCGTCATACGGAACAAGGTCTCCTTGTTACTCGGGCGGTCTGGTATCACCTGAACGCCACGAGGTAGGGTGGAAGTACGTTGATAATGGGAAGGGGGTCCCTGACGCGTGAATAGCTCCTGCCGAAATCACAATTAGATGAAAAGCTGCAGGAATGTTCCACGAAAGTCGCACTACTATTGTCATCCCAAAATCCCACATATCACCAGTCTCGCTGGGCTGAGGTTCCCGTCGCGGGACTAGCGACGCAGATGACTCGCTCACAAAAGAAGAATAGGCGAAATTAGCGAGGAGAGAGCGACCATCCTCAGTAATCAGCACATTTTCCTATGTCACGGCACTGTTGAGCGAAACATGAAGATCAACGAAGTGCGAACTCACGCCCTTAACATTGCCGTGGCAAATTACCCCCCATTTGTGGTTGTGTAAATAGGCCAATGCACACGCAATGCTTTGACACTGCAAGCTACATTGTGGATACCATATGAAACCGAATGACCTACTACTCACCAATGGTCGCGGATCAATATTGGGATCTTGAACATAATCCAGGGCATTCTTTTCGGCCCATTGGGACACGATCGAAATCGGGAAGGTAAACGTCGTAATAATGCCCAGTAGAGAATGGATGTTTTGATGATCGAGCATAGACCAAATGCAGAGCTCGTGTAACTGACGCTACACAACCGTCAGCCTGGTGAACAATAGTAGTCGTAATAATGAAAACCACCTCCATATCCTCTTTATTCCATGCCGGCGGGGGAATGCGCGGAATCTTCACAGCCACAAGAGTTCCTGCGGAAGGAAGAAGCCCTCGACTAACCTGTTTCAGAGAACTCCTTTCTCGTATATCAACCCAGCCATCCATATTTGTGGTCCATTGGGATATTTTGTGGAGTAAGAGAGGGACAATGTCGGATGCATTGCCAAGAGATGAATCCAATCGCGACACATGCTGCTCAATGAAGGTCTTGTCTCGTCGTGTGTGGCCGATAAATGCTTGATGTATGAGGCGGGATTGGCGATACACAAAATGGACCCTACGAAACACTGGTTCTTTAGATAGAATGCCGGATTCCATATCCCTGATAAACAGGTCGTCATAGTCACAGAGCGCAGCAGAAAGATTGATCGAGACGAGATTTGGATTTCCTATGCGACAGCATGCCAATGTCGCTTGCGCGTGATTATCGTCCTGCCTCTCGTCAGCGACTGGAAGCCATATTTCGATGCCCCGTTTAGTTACCCGAACCCTTCTATGGTCCTTCAAGCAATCAATGTCCGTACTAGGACACTCCGGAGCGAATGCAACAGGAGGATCCAATCTGACGACATTAAAACTGCCCAGGAAGCAATCTGGATTATCGGCCAGGAGGCTGCCGGTTCTCAAATTGTTGAACCAGGCAAAGATGGTGTGGTCGTTGTATTCCTCGATGATGGCTTCCTGCAAGCGTTGAAATGCATTTTCTTTCTCGCCATATCGAATTTCCATGTATACTCCGAACAAACCGACGAGTGAGTACGCTTGGTCCTCGACTCTCCTTGTCTGTCGACTGGCAGCCCATGACATAATCTGGGCCACACTGGGGCGACGTGGGTGATGCGGTGGGGGTAATCCATCGTTAAGCACGTCCAGCGAGACTCTTGTGATATCCTTCAACGCAAATACCATGTTTGCCTTGTTACCAATTTTGGTCCAATGGCAGTCGAAGAATTCTATGTCTCTGGAAGCTATTAATCCCTGCAGTGTCCAGCAGCACGAGAACCACTTCGAGTTATTGAGGCCGGTTTTCGTGGGAGAAGAGTACGCGTCGACATCGTGAAGGTATGCGTAGCAGCGCTTCGAATTGGCATACCACCGGTACATTGCGTTCACAGCTTCAGATAGATCTGTGTCGTTCTCCCACGAGATGCAACAAGGAGCTGCCCACAACCATTCTATCTCATCCGCACGAGCCTTATTGCAGCCCCCGACGACTTTTTGGTAGCCGCCGCGGCCCTGGAGTTTGTCTGCAGCATCGATTGAGAGATCTCTGACCTCATCGAATAGTAACTCGCCCTCTTCGACTGCACACCAACAGTGCGACAATATGGCGTATTGGATCCCATCAAGATCAGTCTCGTAGAAGTGCTTCAGCACCTCTTCCCTTGGGACCTTTTCCTCTTCGATGTCAAGAATGGCTCGGACATTGATCAAGTACATCATCCGTATCTGAACGTTTTAGCAAACGAGTCCTCCTAGGTAATCAAGTGCTCACCCCCGAGTACGAGTTCCCGGCTATCGTTATACGCCACAAGATCGAAGATAATCAATGGTCGATAAGACGGTGAGGTGCTGGGTTTGGGTTATTCGAGTGGTTAAACTGCTGTCATGGAGGTCGATACTGGGGCTATCTCTACCAGTCACAATCAAGTCACAACTTCGGAACCCCCATGCCTCATTGCAACCTACCAAACAACTGTCAATTCCGTACATCCAGAGATCCATTTATCGCGACCATCGTCCCCTCCTTGAGAGCGATACTCAACGACAGTACACGTGATCCTAAAACTAAAACTAAAAGTATGGCAAACTCCCCCTGTGAGAAATGTATGCTGCATAGACTAAGACAAACCTGGCATTAAGCAGGATGCGCCTCATCAACGTCGACGTCGTCATTAAGATTGTCGATGAACCCATAATCGATGCCTCCGATAAAACCAAAGTACTGAAAATTTTCGATGTCTATGACGATCTCCCTCTCATGGAACTCAACTATGCCATTCTGTCGCATCGTTGGCGTGGAGAGGAAATTAACTTCGAAGTCATGAACAACCTCACTAAGGACAAACTTCAGAACGCTTCGGGCCGCAAACTTGTTGGCAGCTGCAGAGTGGCCCATGGCGAAGAGATAAAATGGTTGTGGATTGATAGCTGTTGTATCGGTGTTGACACAGGGGAGAGGAAGGAGGCCATAAATTCGATGTATCGATGGTACCGATGCTCCAAGACATGTTACACGTATCTCCACGACGTTTCCAACAACTTCCCACGAAAAGCCAATGGCGACACGGGGTTGCCTGAGTGGTTCTCCCGTGGATGGACACTCCAGGAGTTGATAGCTCCTACAGTGCTCAAATTCTTTAATGAGAGCTGGCAGGAAATCGGAGATAGGAGAAGCCTTGCATCCACTTTAAACAGTATCACCGGTATTCCTGAGGACGTACTTCACGCCAGTGGTCCTGGAGTCCCTCGACAACTCACTGAGCGTTTCGGTGTAGCACGAGTTATGTCATGGGCTGCCGATCGGAAGACGAGCAAACCAGAAGACAGAGCATACTCGCTCGTGGGTCTTTTTGGAGTCCATCTCGAAGCGTTCTATGGAGAAGGGGGAGACCACGCATTCCAGCGCTTACAGGAGGCTCTCATAAAGGAGTACGGCGACCAATCAATATTCTCGTGGTCTGGGCAGCGGGAGACTGGCAGTGTCCTAGCTGACAGCCCAAGTGACTTTCGGAACTGTACTGACGTGATCAGATGGGTCCCTCCTTCCTGGGATCAGTCTCCCGGGCCATCATTTGAGATTGGCGAGGGGCTTGTTACCACTCGACTGCGACTCACTCGTTGCCGTGGATCTTCGTACATTTTCCAAGCCGAGTTGGCATGCTGCCGCAAGGGAGATCAGAGGCCCATCACTATAACCCTTGCGGAGTTCAACGACAAATATTATAAGATCGTATTTGGGGACTTCGACCCTTCAGACAAAACCGAAAAACGGAAAATTAACCTCTGCTGCCGCCCAGTCTCCACCTCCTTCATGTTCGACGTTAGCAGTCTCCTGGGGAAGACCACTCTGGGAGGCGATCGCTGGGAACGCGACATCGCAGACCAAGCCATGTCCCTGACAAACGCCCGGCACGACACGATACGCTATAGTCATGTGGCCAGTAGCGCTAGTCACCGTGGCCACGACAAAACATTTACAATCATTCTCGGCTTCTTCTTCGATACTGGTTCAGTGCATGTAGAGCATGATGGGCCCTCTGGAAAAGTTACGCATGATGTGCTGCACCATGCTAATTGTATCGACCGTTCACAGAAGAAAATTGCCACGGATACCAGGTCGGATACAAGAGAGGTTGAACTGGTTATGCATTCCCATATTCCTCGCACCATCCAAGCAGTGGAAGTGATTTACAAGAGCAAAGGTTTGAATGGTTGTTCTATCATACTGAATGTTGTTAGATGTGTTGGTTGCTGCATCCCTGGTTGGGTATCTGTGAAGAGGGATCCACACAACATGAAAATAGCAGAATGCTTCAGGAGAATAAGGCAATCATATTTTAGTTTTGTATGTCCTTTGAAATCCAAGTTGTCCAGGCCTCACTGCTTCTTTCAGTTGCCTAACACGGTGACAACTGCCACCCCATCATCTGAAGTAGACATCATTGTTAAATCATTTGTTGTGAAAGTGTTATCCAAGGCAGCTGGTCCTGCTCCTAAGAAATGGTTCCTCAATTTTCCACGCATGTCAATATTGGAGAGGAACAAAAGTCTCTCTGAGGCTGAGAAACAGGCCGTTGCTTGCTTCTTCGAACAGATCAAGACAGATCAAAGGCCCGCAACGGATATATTGGCGTATGAGCTATTGAATTATTCGGTAGGTTCCATTCGCTCTTTCCCACACCGAAATTAGACGACTCTCGCTCCCTTTGTCCCATAGCTCATCTCGGTGACTTCCGAGGTTGGAAATAAGCTGACAAAGCACTCCGTTGAAGTGTGAATGATTTTTTAAAACCTTTTTTTCTGCTTCGTGCTAAGATCTTGCCTCAGAGCCGATTCGCATTCGGAAAGCATTCATGAAATCATCTGCACACTCCAGAGAGAGATTGAAGCCTTAACCAAGTTGCTTCACACAGACGGCAAATTGGCACGACCACTGGAAGAAGACATCGTTGGCAGGGTAGGAGTTGCAGCTAAACGCAGCATTTACTAGGCTAACGACTGATATCTGCAAGATCTTGCTTTTGTTTTGGAACGGAATTAGTGATGGAACCGTGCGAGTCCACTGTTGTTGGTCCACCTTTGTCAACTCACACAGATTAGTTTTGCCATCCAGAACTAAACTATGCCGATGGCTTTGACCAAGATTCTATCAGTCGAAATAGCGTAAGAAAGGTTGCATTGAGGTATTCGAGTAACATCAGATGATCATTATTAGGTGTCATATATCTTCAGAAAGGCCTCCATGGAGATGAGTGCTGATGGCAGGCTATTGCACATTGGACCGTGCCCACTAAAGCGGTGTGTGTTCGTGGTTCTTACTGATGCAGTCAGACACTCAATTCAGAGATTACTTATGGTTAGGATAATGGAGGATGCAAGGGATGGGGTATTCAAGTACAAGTTAGTTAAGGAATGGGCACACTAATGGGCACCCAATTATACTCAACAAACTGATGGGATACAAGCCTTAGAGATTCCCTTTCTATCACTTTGTGTAATTGATTTTGCTAACAATGTTTTCAACCTCATTCAGTGGAAGATGACTTTCTAAAGTTGGTATGCTATGCAGGAAAGAGGAATCATTGGAGGTTTGTGGCACTTCCTGCATGAGCCATTGCCCAAAACTCGAAGTGTATGATGGAGTCAGGCTTGTTTCCCACAATGACCAGTGCAAGCAGTGGCCATGCTTTGTTACAAACATGCACACAAGAAAAACTTCAATGCCAAAAGTTGCTAGCCCTTCATGGCTAATATTATCAGACAGTGGGTGTTCCAGCCCATAAGAGTAAGCAAAAGGAGGGTGTTGGTGTCTTGGGGTACTGACTTTTTCCAAGTGCAGTGTGCAATAAGGATTGAATGCGATAGCCTGTAAGCCCAACAATTCTAAGAGACCAATCATCTGCACTGGATTGAGACCAATGAATAAATTCATTTAATGCCAACCTTTTACAGCTGGCACCAATAGCATCTCAACTTATGCACCATAATCATTGGACAGGTATATTTGTAATACCAACTTCCAGAGCATTCAAATCATTAGCCTTGCTCAGTTTGAGTATCACCTACAGTTGTATTACTACCTATGGAAAGTTAGTAAATGCCAGCTTCTAGTACTAAGATGACCACTGAGGTCAGGAGTGGTTACAGTAGTACACAAGGGTTCCGATTCTCACATAGAAGTACAGAGCATTAGAAAGAAACACACTATGCCAAAGTAACATTGACCAACATGTAGTTCACTGATTCAAAACTTTGCCTCTGTTCATGTGCTCTGCATAAGAATTCACAGCCTCTTGTCCCTATTGCAGCTAGTGTTTGAAGGTCCAGTCCTAGGACCACTAAAGGACCAAGGACTGGACCAGGACCGGACCATTTGAGGACTGGACTGCAGTCCTGGTCCTACCCAATTCTAAAAAGTATCAGTCCTGGTCCTCTACTTTTCTGGGGTGCTTGAGGACTGGTCTAGGACTGGTCTGGACCAGTCCTAGCCCCTATTTTACCTCTATTAATTGTTGGTAATGAGTGGTACTTGAGCCCATGCACCTGTGTAGGCCATATGAGACAGCCAGACGAGGGTGATATTCGCCCGGGTGGGATGGGCCAGCGGAGTGGGAGCCTGGGACCACCTGTCACCATATAACAGGGGTGGGCTACATGGCTTGGGATTATCATCATGGGATATGCGTGGGCTATGGTGTTGGTTAAGGTGGATTAATCAGTCATGTGTAGGTGTTGTCACCATGTCATATGAGTGGGCCCAAACATTACTATGTGCATGTTAATAAATTATCAGCACTGCTGGTTTACTACCGTGGGATTACTGCCGCAGGATTATTTACTGGGGATTACTGCTGCGGAGGTTACTACTTGCTGGTATATGCTACCAGCGCGCAAAACCTGCTGATTCCAGTCAAGGGTTTGCCACGGAATGGATGTCCATTTGCAGGTTGATGACCCAGGTGGATAACCACCCGCAGGTGGTCAAGAAGGATAACCATTATGTTATCAGGAAAGGTGGTTTATAATGAATGCACTAACCTTTGCCTTCAATATCCTGCCAGCACCCTTACGGACAACCTCCACATGCCCTGCCAGAGGGATGGCCATCCGCGGTTGGATGGGGGTCAAGGTGGATAGCCATTATATTATGCAGGAATAGTTGTTTATAATCAGTCCAGCAACCTCTGCCTTCAATATGCTACCGGAACCCTCATTGAAAACCCCCCGCATACCCCTGCAGGCAGATATCCATCCACAGATAGATGGAGTGTTGTAAATTAACCAGCACACGTTACTAGGTACTTAGGCGCATGACCGTGTGGCTTACATAAGCCTTCCTAGCGCACATACACAGTAGTATTTTCCATTAGTCCCTCAGTAGCTTGAACATCTACTGAGGGTAAGTAGTCCACACACACTCATTCTTACTCATACTAACTTGTAGTAGTTACTACAGGTATTACTCTAATTCAGTAGCTTGAACATCTACTGAGGTTACTACAGGGTTACCAATTTCCTACCACAGCTTCTGTCCTCTAGGTCCACTGCAGCAACCCCCCAACACACTTTTTTCAAGATGGAGGTCAAGAAGGATAACCATTATATTATGTGGGAGTAGTTTTTGATAATTAATACACAAACCTTTGCCTTCAATATGCTACCGGCACCATCATTTGAAAACCTTCACATATCCCTGCAGGC
>Ga0307518_10002613_pt1 | contig 13105 bp, 8 predicted proteins | sample 25_EM_MG_FD_203889 | JGI IMG/M metagenome (GOLD analysis project Ga0307518, IMG submission 203889) | Populus trichocarpa ectomycorrhiza microbial communities from riparian zone in the Pacific Northwest, United States - 25_EM | ecosystem: Host-associated > Plants > Roots > Unclassified | place...
ATTCAATTAATAATAAAAAGAAGACTACATTGCTCACCGGTTCCTCTGTAATTTGGAGGAAAAAAAACTCTTATCATTTTCATAATAATTTTACCTATTAGAAATAAGTAAAGACTTTGAATGTTTCTTCAAACTATTTTAAGTCATGGATGCTGTATTTTTTAATATTTTGAATATTTGAATAATTCACGTGCAACACATATATCTAATTAAAATATATATAGTGTATTATTAAGTTAATTTAAAATACGGAAAACATGCAATTTCTGTCATCAAACTATATATATCACCGTGATTTTTAATTTTTTTCCTACATAATGAACGGATTTTTGTAAACAGCACTTGCTAAGATTCTAGCTACCACTTCTTATATGTATACATATAATGCTTGTCTGAGCATAAAGTTAAGAAAGAATTGCTTTGAACATTGATCACGAGAGTGACAGCGTACTAATTCACAATCGCAGTTAGTTGTGGTGCATATATCTTGCTCCTCTTTATATATATATATATGTTAGAAGGTATTTTCGAGGGCTAGCTCTACAAAAGAAAGCTCTGATATCCATGTCGATACAAGAAGATTCATGAAAAAGCTTACATCTTAGTGCATGGTTGATGGTTGGCAGGAAGTTTAGATCTTAATAGGCAATGAAAGAGTCTCCTTAACTATCAATTAAATTAAATTTGGAGAATTGATATGTAACCAAAACAGTTGGACAGCTGCTAAACCCACAAGGACTCCCTTTCTTTGTATAATTATCTAGTGAATGTCCAATTAATTTGTTAATTAATCTAGAAACTTATTTCTTGTTCATATTAAAGTCCAACAGGATTTCAACTATAGATTAAAAAGTAGTCATTTTCCATCTTTAAATCTCATATCCCACCATCTCCAAAGCTTGAAATTGAGATCTTAACTGCCTCGCACTCTCTGCAGTGACTATAGGGTAGAATAGTCGAAAATACTACAAATTAAATTTAGTAATGTTGAAATGATGAACAGCAGGATGAGTGCAGATGTTTCTCTTTTAGTTTCTGTAATTATTATTACTCTTTTTGGATGACGACTGACCCCTCGCTAGTAAATTCAAGGACTCTGGACAAGCTCCCCGTCCACACAATATCATTGATATTGAACGAATCTAGGTTTGGGTCCAGTAAATAGTTCGAACCATCCATCAAACATTACAGGTTGTGAAAACTGTGAATATATATATATATATATATATATATATATATATATATATATATATCTTTTAATCAACGACCTGGCCGATATTGGCTACATCAAATTCAAGTACCATTGATTTATCTCAACACAACTCGGGCTAATCAGCATTTGTAATACATTTTCTTGCAGCTGAAAATGTATACATAAATATATGTGTGTGTGTGTGACTGCCATGAAACCCTTGTGATTACTTGATCGATCAGTCTCCTAAGCCATATTAACTTTAGAAACAAGATTTTCACTATCAGATCTTCTAATAGAAGGTATAAATTGATAGGTTGATTAGTCCCATATACAGGGTTCCCTTATTATGTTGCCACCTGCAACATTATACACTACAATCGGCCTGCATATATATAATCGTTGATGTGCAAGCTATGGAAAATTATTACAGAAATCTTAAGAAGTGAAGATGCAGTTTGAGCTTATGTTGTAGAGAGGGAGAGAGGAAGAAAATACAAAAAACATAAACGATATCCTGTCTGTCAGATAATATATTTATGCACAAGAAACAAAAACCATCTGGTACGATTGGTCCCTGATCTGACTAACATCTGTCATCAAGATGCAGAAAAATATTACTGTGCAGTGATTTATATTTATATATAGATCTAGAGAATTTACCTGTTTACAAACTCATCATCTGGATCCTTTCCTTGTAGAACATGACATGGTAGTTTTATTCTTTATGATATTTACTTCAATTTTGATGTATATAAAAACAATATATTCAAATTACCATGCATGCAATTCATCATCTGATCATCATTCAGAGTATAAATCGGCTATACTTTCCATCACCTTAACCTGAGTAGCAAGGCATTTTATGTAATGTGCAGTTTCATCCAACAAGCTGCAAATATCCATCGAATCCCCTCCAGGAACAAGCTTTCGAAGATTATCAGCACGACTGGGCTCTCTTGAGATCACCTGCACCTTATTTTCCTTTCTTAGAACTCTCTTCTTCTTAGAAACCAAGCATCGCTTTCTCAAACCAGCTCCCTGGATTCTGGCTCGGTATCTAAACTTGAAAAGAAGGGCTCGGCTCCAATTTTTTCTTGGCCCAACAACACGAGCCATCGATCTATAAGCAGCGGTCTTTATTCTCTGAGCATTCCTTTTCCTGATCTCTTCATTTGATTGGAAACCAGTACCAGTGCCGAGTCTATCACTCCTTTTCACTTTCAGAAGGGATCTGAGAAATCTACGGGCAAACCTGTTCTTAATAGACCCCGTGTGTGTTGTAGCTATTACATGCTTTGAAGTCATGGCTCTAAACCGAGTTAATTTCAAGGAAAGAATAACTAGAGAAAACAGTGAAGGGAATATTAGGGTTTTCTAGCAGGAATTTATATAGAAACTACAGCAGCAGGAGTACTAGTATAGTACTGTGATTGAACTATCCCGTAAAATCCTAGTACTAACTAACTAACTCTGACACAAGTCACTTTATGGGGGTGAAAGAGGGACAAGTGAGCATTTGAGATTGGAAGTTAGGATTTTCTTCTGACACAAAGGGGGCCTCATCTCTGACACTCGCACACAAATCAGCTCTTAATATTCTAAAAAGCCTAGGAAAGAGAGAGAAGGCTTTCTTCCATGGGCATGGAGAGCTAATTATGAGATTTTGAGGGAGAGAGTGAGAGAGAGAGAGAGAGAGAGAGAAAAAGCTAATATGGAAGGAATATTAGATGAGAGTGGAAGGGATTGAATTTGGACGGCTAGAGAGAATTTTAGCCTTTATGTTTTCGGCACCTAAAGGATTTTTTTCATCAATAATTTTTTTTTTCTGGCTCTTAGGGCATTCTTGAAATAGATTCCATCACCCTAATATTAAATCCTTCTTCCATCAAGCTTTAAATATATCATTTATATTTAAATGGATGTATATATTCGTGTATATATATATATAAAAACTATCCTTCTTATCATATTTTTTTGGATTCAAACCTCCACAATAACAAAATTAAAATAATAAAACCCATTCACCATTAATCCAAAGCCTTTGTTAAATTTCATTATCAATAAATTTATCATCAAACCAGCTTCCTTATAATATTAGTTAAAAAATAATATAAATTATATCTTAAAATCTCATTTAATAGTTTAAGTTATTAGATTGTAATGATTTTTTGACATAAAAATTTGATGATTAAACCGAGAAGATAGGTTAAAAAATAATATAAATTATATCTTAAAAACTCATATAATTTATAAATTATAAACATTCAACAATACTACATTCATATGCTCAATCATACACATCCTTATTAATCTACAAACCTTCTTACCAATTTCATCTTTGGCCATAATAAAAGTGTGCCACATGTCTATTTCCTTAGGGGACGTGGGCTTCACGCCATGTCCGCCGTGTCATAAAAACCATGTAAAGATCATGCCGCCCCTGTTGCTTTATTAATGGAAACGAAATTCAGCCAGGAGCCCCCACTGTTTGAATTGGGAAGAAGACTTGCCATGTTTCTAGGCCTTCGAGAAACAAGCGTCGAGTGCACTCGCCAACACGAAAGAAAGCAAGAAAGAAAGCAAACTGGCTACTTGTTTTTTTTTTTTTTTTAAATTTATTTTGAAGAAAAAGGGTAACAAAAATTCCCTGTCAAGAAGGAATAGGGCTGGAGAAGTGGGTTGGTGGGCCCGCCAAGGGCCAACAACCACATGATCGCACATGGTTCAGTACCCACTTGTCTAATGGGAACCTTTTCCCCTTATCTAATCTTTGATTACTTACTTGTCAATTGATGCTTTGTGTTGATAATTTGTCTTAGCCCTCATCGTCTTCTTCCCCCCTTTATATATATATATATATATATATTATTATTAACCTCAGGATGCTAATAAGGTCGTCTACTGCCCCTGCCTTTCCTCGTAAGACATCTATATCCCGACAAAAAACTCTTCATAATTAACAAGATACATAGGTATCTCGTTATATTGTTGAAAGTACATTTTCAAACTATTGGTTAGTTCTTGATGAGTTGTAGTTCGATTTGAACCGGTGTTCTCTCTGTTTTTCTTAAGAGATCTCTAGTTTAAATGATCAATCATCTGAAGTTAAAATAATTTGATTACGTATTAGTAGTGTAATTGCAATATTATTTCTCAGGTTTACTCAACTTTTTATTTTCGATAATACAAATAAAAATAACCAACAAATTAAAATTTATATGTTATTCTTGATAAAGAGGAGAAATTAATTTCTTTTGACATGAGATAAAGAGGAGAAATTAAAAATTAAAAAGCTTGCGAGGAAAATTAATTAATTAACTTTGTCTTAAATTATTACTAGATAAATACAAATAGAAGCATCGATAAAATTTTTCTATCAATATATTGTGGTGATATTTACCGACCGAATTTTTCTTCGATAAATCCATTAATAAACACCAACAAAAATATTTTCATGATATATATGAAGGGAGTCATAGTGAAAAAAAATAAAAAAATTATATAGTTCGATGACGTATAAGTTTTACCAACAATGTTACTGACGAAATTAACCCGTTAGAAAAAATTCATGTGTGATTATGCTGATAGAAAACAAACATAATTCTCAAAGTAAAAGACACAATTTTTCATTGAGAGAATAAAAAAATAGAGCAAAATCCATTATTTTCTTTCTTTGATATACTATTTCTAGGTTTATTTCTAATTAATCCACGCACTCTTGACTACAACATCACCGTGATAGATGGAGTGGATTGGGCAAGTGAGTCTCTTTTTATAATCCCCCAAATACCATTTTTCTTCATCAAGGGATTCTTGGCGGCGTTGTTTTTATCTAGGTCGAGTTAGTTTTGTATGTATAGGTTCAAATAGAATCAAAACGCATAGTTAATTCTCCCTCTTTTTCGTGCTTCCCGCTCTACTTTACAAAGCATATATACATAGCTATCATGTAATAATCTCTGCTCGAGATATTGTCTCCTTTGGCCACATGATCTTACGATTCCAACTATACTTAAAGCATCCATACTTCTATCCTACTATATAATAAAACTCCAAAAGTGCTTCCGTTGTCACATGGACGTGTGAGCTATTGTGAACTTTAAGCTAAATGTCTAATTATGATTTTGATGTTCCGTCAAAAAAAATTTAAATATAATAGTATTATTCGATGTTGGACCATGTTTAAGGCTACGTGATAGGTTGGACGGTGAATTATCAATTGACGCATTAACCTGAATCTATCAAGTAGCTACATCAATCGTTTATGCTTTTGTTTTTAAACAAGATGATGTTGTTTGAACAAAAAATTTTAAAAATATTTAAAGTTGATTTTATCGGGACAAATCTACATTTGACCCGATTAACCTGGTTGTGAGTTGATATATAGGATAACATGACTTTAACCGGATTAATTCTCAATATAGTTTAATAATAAACTTGAATCAAACTAAACTTTAAATTAACGAGTCATCATATTGAATAACTCGATATAATAAGCTGGATTTAATACTTAATGATTTGATACCTTCTCTTTCAATGAATTTGGCTTCTAATTCTTCTCTTATGAAATTTCTCTTTCCTCACCAAAGCAAGCCTCATCATGTGGCGCTACAGCATTGATGTTCATTAGAAACATCATGATCTCCACATATATAGGTATGTTGATGAGGTAGCATAGCATGCCTATGATCAACATTACCCCATCTATGTCTCCTTATAATTTTATTTTATTGTGTTGTTAATTTATATTGATGATTAAAAAGAAAATTCCTTGAGGTGTATTATGATAATGGAGGATTTTGGGTTGATTTTACTAAATTTACATGTAATAAGATCACTTAAGTAGTTTTGTTTGAAAATCAAATGCCATGTTTTCTTATAATAACAAATATTATAGATGATCATTTTCGATTCGTTTTTTATTAAAAAAAAATAATCAAATCAATTTTTTTTTTAAAAAAACCGAAATCGTTTCAAACCGACCGATTTCGGTTCAGTTCGTTTCGGTTTGGTTTTTTAGGAAAAAATCCGGTTCAAACCGGTTTTTGCTTGGTTTTTTTCCGGTTTGACTTGGTTTTTTTCCGGTTTGGGTTCGGTTCGGTTTTTTCGGTTTTAGGCTTATAAAACTGAAACCGAACTGAACCGGTCGGTTTTTTTAAAATTTTAATTGGTTTAATCGATTTTTTTTCACGGTTTGATTTTTTCAGTTTTTTTTTCTGGTTTTCTCAGTTTTCTTGGTTTTTTGATTTTTTTACTCACCACCAGCAAATATAATCAAGACTAATATATAGCTATTTCTTATTCTCTATTTTCAAGCATTTTGATTTATTTATAGAAAACACATCATGTGCCAACCTAACATTAATATCACGACGGTTTAAATCTTTTTTAAAATTCTCAAAACAAATTATATATATATATATATATAAAACAAAAAACAAAAAACAAAACTGCGTCATAAGACTATCATCTGGATCTTAATGTGTATCTCTGCTAATTGGCCCATGGACTTCTATTCTCCTGTATGGCTTGGGCTTCAGCTCCATTTTTAATTTTTTTAATGAGGCTGCTAACTGAAAACTGAAAAACGCAGTGCAATCACAGGTCATCCAAGGCAAGTAAGCTAATGGGCCAGGAATTAGCATCTATTTCGGCCACAGGCCCAGACCCATGGCTAATATAATGCAAGGAAGAGAGATAACTTTGCCTGTTATCAAAAGAACTTATGGATAACAAATAACAATACTATAGCAGGTTTGTTTTTGTATTTAAAAAGTGTTTTTAAAAAGATTTAAATTATATTTTAGAAAATATAAATATTTTGATGCATTTCCAAATAAATTTTTTTTTTTAAAAGTAACTGCTATCATAATCTCAAACATTACCCATAGCCTGGAGCAGAAAGGCAAATTAATATTATTAAGAATGGAAAAAGAAGGGGTTAAAGTGATAAGTTAATTAATTTAGGAGTGAAATAATAGTTTAGAGTACTTTTAGTTACGTGGGATAAATTTCCCAACAGCAAAATTACCAAGCTACCATTGCACTAATATATATATATATATATATATATATATATTATTGCTGAAAACAAACACGTCATTATGAAAGATACATGCACAAGTTTTTCCTTTATTTCATTTTCTCTTTTATAACTAGTTGATTTGAACATCAAATAGATTGATGTGCTTCTAATTGCTTTTTAGATTTTTTTTCCAGCGTGCTTGTATATTTAATTTCTCTTGTACTCTAGCGTAAAAGTCATGCTCTTTAATTCTCTTGTTTTGGCAATAAAAACAATGTTTTCAAAAATTTTAAATTATTTTTTAATTGAAATTAAATAAAAAATATTTTAAAAAACAATTGCTATCATAATAGCAAATAATTATTAAATATATCACTTTCATACATTAAATATATCACTTTCATACAAAATTCTTTTACTTATTAGTGTGAAAATATTTCATTTTTTTGGATGAAAGAAATTTTTTAATATTACGGTGGACTGGAAAGAAAGTTTTAATATTATGGTGTCCTTGGCATCACTGAACCATAAAGAACTTTTAATAATATCTCTAAGATTATCAAAAAGAAAAATGAAGTAAAGAAATACATTGTAATAAAATTATTTATCAAAGAAATAATTAATCTCAAAAACTTGAAAAAACTTGAATTATTAGGTGAATTTTTGAGATATAATTTATATTATTTTCTAATAAATTCTTTATAGTAAATGCTCCTTATACTTGAAATGAAATTGTATTACTTGAACATGGAGAATTACATTTGGGCACTTGATTCATGAACAAGTAAAATTATTTTTAAACAAAAACAACATAATAAATTAGGAAAATAATTAAACAGAAGATAGGACAAAGATGACAGCTATAATAAAATAAACACATTTGGACCCCATCGTAGTTTCCATTTTCGAGCCTTAACCACCCAGCCCAGAATCGAAAGCAACTCCGGTGGGGGGCAACCAAACATTCCCGCTAATGAAACTACCAACCGTGAACTTTTGAGCTTCTACGGAGGTAAGCGAGCTATGATAGCCAGGCCAGTTGACCCTGCCGGAAGTAGAGGAGCCGGGGCCTGAGTTCGAGTATTCACCATAATAGATTGACGAGGGGGAGGAGCCACCAGCCCAAGGAAACCAACCAGCAGGATCTATTGAACCATCCAAAGAGGACTGCATTATAACTGTTCTAGAATATTGCTTCCATGGCCTACCAAGATATGTGACTGACTGCGCCTCTATCTGGCAGTTTTGTATAGAAATGCCTGTGTTTTGATCAGGGCTAGTGCGACCTTGCGCAGTCACAAAATTCTTCTGTCCTGTTCCGGGATTCCTGGCAAAAATATTACAGTTCTGGAAAACCACTGCTGAATTACCAAAAATGAAATCTACTGTGCCATAAATGTCCGTTTCTCGATAGAATTGTCGTTTGGAAAGAGTATAGAGAGTGTCTTGATAACCATCGAGTGAGCATCGAAAGATTACTGCTCTATCGGATCCAACTCGAAGGGCAACAGCTTGGTGCTTGCTCGGACCGGCACTGTTCACAAATGTTATGTCTTTCGCGATGAATCCATCCCCCATCACGCCTAATTAAGCACAGACTCATATTTAATTAGCACAAAAAACAAATTATGGCCAGAAATCAACAATTAATGCCCAGTTAATTATAATGCAATGCATGCGTCCCACAGCACTGGTGGGGTGGGGGAAGGAGATGACTTTTGTCATCCCCATTCCCACACGCTAATCAATCTCAAAATTATTATTGTCTTAGCTCCAGAATTTTCTTGATACCATGCATCCAAAAATTCAAGATAAGAGCAGAGTCGGTTTAAATTAAGAGTTACTTAGGGTAATTTTGATTCAAGACCTCTACCTAACAAACAAAAAATCTAAAAAATATTTATTAATTATATTTTATAAAATAAAAATTACTTCCACATAACAAAAAAGCTCCAAATATAAAATGAAGATTATCTAGGATCTTACTTGTAAATTATATATATATATATATTTCTTTAATATTTTAAAAAGTCTTGTTCATAATTTTGTCAAAATTTTATTCAACCGAAACGGATAATAACATATCTTAAAATAATAAAAGAGGTAAAATTAATTTCTTCGATTATCAAGATAAATCACCAGCATGTTATGTTAATGATATAGATGAATTTTTTTTTATTTTTTTTGATACAGACATATAAAATTGTTGAAAAAAAAAACATTTTAAAAATCAATTTTAAAAGTACGTAATAAAAAAAATACGTACCCACTGTGGCAGAGTCGTAAGTTGTGGAACCATCTGCAGCATTTTTACTACCGACAATGACCGTTTTACCCTTCCCATCGCCATATAAAAGCACGTCCTTCTGCTTTGAAGGGATATTGAGGTTCTCCTTATAAGTCCCGGCTTTGATGTAAATTACATTTCTACCCCCACCATCCAGAGAAGCCGCCACCTGCCTGATTGCCTCTGCAATGGAGGTATGGGTCCCACTCCCATCCCTTGCCACTACTGCATGGGCTTCTATCTCTCCTACAGAAGCTTCTAGAAGCTTCCTTTCCGACAAGGATACCCAACTTGGGAAATCATTAATAATATTACTTTGGTCCGTCAACAATTTCCGACCACGAGGACTAGTACTAGGGAGTCCATAGCTGGACACATAAAGTGCAAGAGAGTTGCTTATAAATTGACTTAAGTTTTTTGCCATGGAATCTATTACGTTAAACTTCTCTAAATGAGTTTTTTTAACATTTTCAAGCAGGCTTTCTTTGCATGTTTCTTGATTGGTAAGTGCAGCACTAAGCCATGTCTGGACATCGTTGTGGGTGTGGGTAGGGTCATTCTTGCGATTGATGACATTAGAGAGTTGGTCCAAGGTATCATCAAGCAACTCCATGCAGTCTCTCATGCCACTACCAGGCAAATGAGTCATGTCAATCTCCTGGTAGGTTTGGCCAAGGAATGTGGTAGCGAGTTGGTCTATGGCTGAGTGAGCTTGGCTTGAGGTGAAATGGACTGAGTAATCAAAGAGTTCTTTCGGGGTTTTAGGAAGATCAGCATTATTATTGGTATTCAATGTCAGGAGGAGAGATTGGCAGGCTGCTTTGTAAGGGGTGCCTTTGCACGGAGAGGTATCAGTGGATGATGGAGCTCCGGGTGTTGTTGTTGACCTAGACAATTTTGCGAACTGAGATGGCAAAGGTTTTGAAGTGGTAGCTTCTGCAAAAGTAGCCAGGCAAAGGATTTTGATGATAAGAAGTATTGATAGGGCCGCCATGAATGAGGTTTTTTTGTCTCGAGGATTTGCATGGAAGAATTTTGGCATGGTGTACATATTTGTACTTGATAGGATAAGAGATTCGTAATGGGTGCTTGAATACCTCAGACTTTCTCGTATATATAGGAGTGACCATCCCTACAGCAGCATCCTTCTTGTACGAAAAAAAAATCATGTCATGGTCACCTTAATTATCAATTAGGGGAATAAAAGCTTCGAAAAGTTCCAAAATTTTTTTTTCTACTGCCATTATATAGAAGTATTGCTGGCTTAGTGATGTGATGATGGGTGCAGCATCTTTTCTGAATCCTTCAAGATTAATGAATTCCAACGCGATGCCATTGCAATTAACACTAGATCAAGGAAGCGAGTTAATTAGTTGCTAGAAAGTGCGAAGAAATTAACCACAGTGAATAACACTTTTTATAGCAAGGACCATTCTTAATAACCTCACAGCTTCAAGGGTGGGAGAAGTCAACTTCTGATCATTTGGTCGAGTTCTGTATATATTTGATTAAAAAACAAAAAGACTAATCAATTGAAATTCCAAAAATGATTTATATTATATTCTTTAAAACTAATTGATTTTTTAACATGGTATTATTAATTAAATAATCAAAACCTCAGATCATATATTTATATATTCAAGACTCAGTTTGTATATTAGTCTCAATATTAGTTTCTTTCAACCACCCTCTCGGTGACTAATAATTGTATATCAGAAATACGATTCTTGAGTCACCGGTAGCTGATAAAAACAAAAGATGTTAACATCTGTGATCGCTGTTTGGCTTTCTTGAGTGCTGTTGTTCCTTTTGAGATGCATTAATTTGATCAAGTTCTTGATGACTTCTTGTGCTCTTGGGATCTGTGAGTTTATTCTTGGAATAAAGTTCCACTTCTATCTAAATTAAGAGATGAACTGCTCTCTAAGATACATGGATGATTTTGGAGTCAATATGTTAGCTTGCCTGCTGTTCGGTTCCTCAGTTCATGCAAGAAGAATTCTATCTAGTTGTGGTGGCGAAGGTTCCTTAAATAAATATGTGTTAGTTTTTGGTCTATGGTTCTTAAGGTTCTAGCTAGTTTTTGGTCAGGCGCCGGCTTAGCTGCTTTGTGCTTTGAAAGAGCTTTAAAAGAGTTAAGTTTGAAAGGAAAAGTTCTCAATGATCAATCTTTAACTATTTTTTTTTTTAAAATAAGCTATAAAATAAAGAAAATTCTCAAACATCATATTCTAAGTTTAATGTGGACATACTCTCGGTCCCGCTAGCATTAACAAGTCAATCTTATAGGAATTAACAAGACATGTAGACTACTCTAAGAAAATTTTAGCTTATCCATCAAACTTGTGCTTTTTTTAAAAAAAAATAAATATTTTGAATACAATATTTCTTGGTGGAGAAAACTTGCTCTTTCTTGGTGGGGATGGTAGTACGTGTTCTTCGAAATCAATATTACAGTCATGACTCTGCCATTGATCTCCAAATTAAACAAAGTATAAACTGGCCCGTGACTTGGACCTTCTCATTACCCTCACCATTAAGAATTGCAGCCTGAACAAAAGCCACTATCAGAAAATTGATAAATACAAACAGAAAAACCGAGGGAATATTTTCGTCGGTAAATTTCCGAGGGATTTTACCGACGGAAATATTCCCTCCGTATATACCGAGGGAATTACCGTGGGAAAAAAAATTAAAACAAAGCAAAAAAAATGATGACGTGTCATTTTTACCAACAGAATTCTGTCGGTAAATTTGTTGGTAAAAATATGAACACTATTCATCATGTCAATTACAAAGGGAATCACCGACGTAATTGTCCGTCGGTATTTTACAGAGAGCTCCAGAACTGTTCACTTTCCAATTGCACTGTTAATTGTTGTTCTTTACGGACAAAATCACCGACGGATTGAAAAGTCGTCGGTGTTATTTGGCGGTTTTCTGAAAAAATTCAATTAATTTAAAATTTTCATTTAAATATTACAGACGGAATCACCGACGGATTGAAAAATCGTCGGTAATTTTTTGGCGGTTTCTGTAAACTTTTTACGAAATTGAAAATTTAAATTAAATATTACTGATGGAATTACCGACGGAATAATTAAAAAATATTAATATTCAATTATCCGTCGGTAAATCCGTCGGTAACGCGCCCCAATAAAAAGCCTGAATCCCCTTATTTCACAAGAGACCGGCCCATTTCTTATTCTTCTTCTTCTTCTTCTTCTTCTTCACTATATGTAAAAAACATCATTAAGGTATGTCTTCTTCTTCTTCTTCTTCTTCTTCTTCTTCTTCACTATATGTAAAAAACATCATTTCTTATCTATTTCTTTCTCTTCTTTTCTCCCCTCATCTCCTTCTCTTTTCCTCCATGCTTGGGTATGTCTTCTTATTCTTTCTTCTTTTATCCTCTTAGTGTTTTTTTTAATTAATATGCTTAACGAAATTTTTTTTTCTCTCCTTAGCTTCACTTGCAACTACATTAAGGTAAGATTTTTTTTTTCTTCTTTTTTCATGATTTTTTTCACTATATTTGTTTTTTATTTTATTTTTAATTGTTTTTGTTCTTAATAATTGTATAAATGTTGTTGTGAGA
>Ga0307518_10002614_pt1 | contig 13104 bp, 4 predicted proteins | sample 25_EM_MG_FD_203889 | JGI IMG/M metagenome (GOLD analysis project Ga0307518, IMG submission 203889) | Populus trichocarpa ectomycorrhiza microbial communities from riparian zone in the Pacific Northwest, United States - 25_EM | ecosystem: Host-associated > Plants > Roots > Unclassified | place...
TCCACGACCTCTTCCTACCATAGTTTGTTAGCGCACAAAGTGGTAAACAAATTCTTCTCCACAAGATTGCAACACACAACACGAAATAAACTTGAGATCATTGGGCTTTGATACCAATTGATAGAGGCGGAAGCTGAAGACAGCAAAACACTGAAAGAACATGAGAATTTTAATGAGCGAAATGGGCTGCCGATGTGAACCCCAAGTTCGTAGGTTTTATTTTCTCTAGAATAATAATGATAAAGTCTCCCCTTTAGAAGATTTACGAAGCCTTAAATAGACTAGAAACCCTACCTCAACTAGAAAATAAAAATAATAATTCGAGATTACAAAGGAAGGAAATATAAATTTTGAAAATAACTAGAAATCATAAAAATTGCCAAAATCGAGGTCCCGAGGTGAGATTTTAAAATCTAAAGATTCGACGGTTGAAGTAGCGATTTCATCTAGTTATGACCCTTTTGAACCGTTGCTTTGGTTTGACGCGACCAAACCTCTTCTTGAATCTAGATTTGTCCCATTAGTCCATAAATATCTCTGCTAAACCATCTCTATAATTTTTCTGGTGCAGATCCTTATCTAGTTATGATAGACTTACACCTGACTATTAAAAATCACTTGTTAACATAAGCCCAACTACAACATAAATTAATAATAAATTTTCTAGATCAAAATGAGAACCAATTGAGTTTAATGAATATACTTTTTATCTAGGCACCCAAAAAGGAAAAATAGTGAAATTTGGCTCGATAACTATACCCTTACCCAGGCATCGAAAAAGAAAAATAGTGAAATTTGGCTAAGGGAAGGAAAGGGACCCATACCGGGGAGACACAAATTGAATTCACGAGCGTGACATTTTTTATCCGTCAAATTTAACGTCCAAAGCACGTTAAAACATTGCTTTGAAAAAGCTAAAGCGCGGGTTAGGCGTTAAAGCTAACGGTGAATACCAAAACTTGGCAATTATTGTCCTCCACCACTTTCGTCTCCAACTCTACTCCCACCAAAATATACTCCCAAGAAATTAACCTCACCGGAATCTTACCGGAAATTGTACCAATCTCCTCTCTTTATGGTTGATTTCAACATCTTAAAGGTAATTATTACTACTTGTCTATTTAGATAAAAGATTGATTATTCCTCGAGTTTTTTCTTTGAAAATTGATCAAAATCTTGTTCAGAAATTTTTCTTTTTGTTTTTTATGCAAACTCTTTACGTTTTTTTTTTCCTTTCCTTTTGTTCTTCTTCTTTTCGTATGTTTCGAATTTTTTGGTTGATGTCAACATGCTTTTTTCTTTTGTTTTCTTCTTCTTATTCCTACTCTATGCGGGTTGTAAAGAAGTAACTAAAGCTGAAGGGCTTAAAGTGACAAGAGATTTCCACTATGTTTTTCAACAATCGGATCTCTATCATTCAGTCTCTTTCTTTAGCTGTTTAGAGGGCGGACATGCATGAGGGTTTATGGTGTTTTTTTGGAATTAGGGTTACAGTGGTTTACGTGAGGTATAATTATGATATACACATGTACTCTATGTTATATATATGTATATACACATGCAGTGAAAAGGGTGAAACGTTACGGATTAATGACAAGTTTTGTGGTTTAGCCTCTTATTTAGACCAAGACTGAGTTGATTCAAGTTGTTGAGTATCAAGTCTGCAAGATTTTTGCACTGTTCCTTTGGTTGGGAAAGCCCTACCGTTTGGCTGTAACCACTCCAAAAGTTAAAGGAAAAATGATGACGACGACGACGAGAATAGTAAAAAAAGTCTTTGTACAGATTTGAGAGCAGAGACCCCTCCTTCCCTCCCTCCCTCTCTCTCAGTTGCGATGAACCTCTAGAGTTGTTAATGCTTTTCTTGTTTTCCTTAGTCTGATGAATGTGTTTTCCTCCTTCTAGATTTATGCCGTCATTAGTGTGTGTAAAATGTAGAGCATTAATTGATATTCTATGTAATGTAATCTCTGTAACATGATGGTATTGCAGGGATTTTAAGTTCGTAGAGTTTCAGGACTAAGTTTGATGGGTGTTCGAAGCTACGGATTCTTGTACAAGGAGGCAATCTTGGCCTTAAGTTGGCTAGTGAGCTCACTAGAGAGATTCCAGTGAAAATAAGCAGAATCGGATAGTGGCTTCCTAGAATTAGATGGAAACAAGAAGTTTTAGGCCTGAATCACATGTAGCACAGCAAAGCCGGAGAGATAAGTTGAGAGGTCAACAGAGTTTAACCTCAGTTCAGTATTTAGATGACTACCCTAACAGTTTGGAACGTATATCTGTCAGTCCAGGGCTAAGCCCAGATCTTGTTCACGTTCGAAATAATAGGAATGACAATACGATTTATGATTCCACTATGTTTTCCTCAGAAATTCTCAATTTTGCAACAAGTTCTCATGTTCTATCAGCTCCTAAAGTTTCAATTGTTGATCAAGAACTAGGTGCAGTTCCGCTCAATAGGCCTATACTTGCCGAGGATTCTTCTTTCACTGGTATGACGTCTCACCCAGTTTTATCCAACTTCAATGCTTCACACAAGGCCAGTAGCTGTGACCCACAAGGTTGTGGTAATTGGAGAAGCCTTGACTCACAGCAAAGTTATGATTTGATGGTGAATTATGCAGGTGGATCAGTAGGTGGGGAAAGAAATCAGAAACCTATGTTTGTTGGGGAAGTCTTGTCAAATAATGCAAGGGTAAGCAACATTTCAACATCTAGACAATATTTGATGCCTGGTTACAATGGAAACCAGAATGTTCAGCTTCCATCTACGTTAAGAAATACCTTTGGTGAAATTTCAAGTGAAGATAGCATCAAGCAGTTGAGGGTGATGCAGGTTCCTTCTCTTCCACCATACCAAAACGCAGCCCAAGATGTCATTCCTTCTGGTTGTTTTAGGCCCAGAATGAATGAACGCATTCTCCATCCATCTTTTGTAACTGAATCAACTGCTTCACATTTTGATAATAATGGCAGTACTTGGATGAGCAGACCACTTGAGAACTACCATCACTGGAGTACTGGTGAGTTGGGTCTTGTTGAAAGGACGAGTGACCAAGAGATGATGACTATTACAAGTGATGCTAATACTCAGGGTTTATCTTTGTCGCTTTCATCAATTAATCCACCATCTAAAGTTGAAGTTACCCATTTTGGAGAGGAATATGCATCTGAACATTTGCAATTGAAGGTGGCTGATCGTGTTTCCCAAGAATCTCATCAAGATTCAAAATTTTCTAAGTCAAGTTCTCTGTGTGCTTTGCCGAAGCCATCAATTATAACTAAAAGTTGTGGAAAATCGATTCATGACATCGTGGGGACTTCTACGCATGCTCTTCGCAACACTGGTCCTCTTGGACCTTTCACTGGATATGCAACTATTCTAAAGAGTTCAAAATTCTTGAAGCCAGCTCAGCAACTGCTGGAAGAATTCTCTAGTAGAACAGGTCCAAAACTCACGAGAATATTTGAGATGTCTGAAGATCAAGTTACTGCTCCAGCTTTGGCTGACATTGTTAATGAAGCCAATGAAAATTCTGGAACTAACGCCAAGAATTACTCAGGCATCCCATCCTCTACATTTTACTGTTCAAATAAGGCAAGTGGTGGTGATGATGTAGGTGGAAGCGGCGGCTCTTGTGGATCTTATGGGCCAGAATACCAACAAAAGAAGGCAAAGCTCCTGTTCTTGCAAGAGGAGGTTGGTTTGTCTACTCTACACATCTCTCGATTTCTTTTTAGGATTTCTTTTTAGATTAATATACATCCAATCTTCTCCTTACCACTAATTATAAGGAAAATATCCTTCTGTGTGTCCATGTTTGTTTTTTTGAAAAGGCAAGATGATGGCATTGATTAAAAAAATTCATCGTACACAAGGCCAAAACCCAACAAGTTGTTATCTTGTAATGACAGCATTATTGCTGTGAAAAGAAAAGTGTGATCAGCAGCTTCACAATGCTAGTTTTCCTACTGTTGATTTTCCAAGTTTAGCTAAAGTTTGGTAAGCCAAAAAGAATGCACAGTGTAATCGCTGTTAATTTCTCCTTTTGACATCCAACGAAGTTGTTTATGTACTTAATCATTATCATTCAGTAATTACCTCACCAATACTACGATTACATCATGACCAATTATGCTTGTGGAGATTAATTTTTTAGAATACGCATGCCTATAATCTGTCTATTTTTCATGATTTTTATTGCATTAATTCTTACCTGCTACTTAAAACAAGCATATTTGGTGACTCTACTGCACCGTGTTACCAAAAGGTTTGCAGAAGGTACAAGCAATATCATCAACAGATGCAAATGGTAGCTTCTTCTTTTGAATCAGTGGCTAGTCTCAGTGCTGCCACCCCGTATGTTTCCTTGGCTCTCAAGACAGTCTCTAGCAATTTCAGGTCTCTGAAACATGGCATCTCAGACCAACTCAAGCTCGTGACGAAAGCCCTAGGAGACGATCTTTTCTCCCGGAATACAGTTGCAGTGGGTAGTAAGGGTGATACAATTACATCAAGGTCAATATACATGGATCAAAGCATTCAAAAGAACAAATCTGGTGGGGTTAGTGTGGGTTACCATGAACCCCAACAACACATATGGAGGCCCCAAAGAGGCCTACCAGAACGTTCAGTTGCAATTCTTAGAGCTTGGCTGTTTGAGCATTTTCTACACCCGTGAGTTTCCCATCACCATTCGAATACGTAATTTTCTTATAATATTTTACTGTATCAACTTTTTTCCCTTGTAGGTACCCCACAGACACTGATAAGCACATGTTAGCTACGCGGACAGGTCTATCTCGAAACCAGGTAAGTCAGCTGCTTGTTAATCTTTCTAATCATTTCTGGCCAAGGGTCTCGCTTTCAATTTAGCTGATTGGATTGATTGAAACAATTATGTGTTGGTTTAATTGGAGTTGTTAGTATATGAATTAGCCAAGATATCTTGCTGTCTTGGTATTCCAAGACCGTGAAGCTCTTCTTTCACACTGCTTTTTTCAATGATCTCGTTTTTAGAGCTCTTCAATGATATTGTATTCATGTGCTCCTATTTGGTTAGAAATTTGTGAACTGCATTTGCTGCATGAGATATACTCCTTTAGATTTAGATGTTTGATAAGTTGGCAGATCAGTGCAGGTGTCAAATTGGTTCATTAATGCCCGCGTTCGCGTGTGGAAACCTATGGTTGAGGAAATACATATGCTTGAAACAAAAGGCTTGGCAGAAATTTCTGGAAAGAATGATGGAAATTCTCCAGAGGGTAATATCCAGTCAAATGATGAACAAACCTCAAACAAACTTGGTAAAAATTCCATGCTAAATAAACAATTGGAATGCTCTGGTATTGGTTCCTCTGGAAGCAGCGGTGAACAACTGGATGAGGAGCAATGGAGTGAAGGGAAGAGGTCAAGAGTAGAATTTCAGGTTCCCACCACCATGGATGGATCATTGATGAATTTTCTGCCGTATCAGAGAAGTGGTATTGATAATGGTGGAGCTGTTTCCCTTACTTTGGGTCTCAGGCAAGGTATTGAAAGTGCGCAGCACCAAATACAATTGCAACAACACAATGGTCAGTTTAAGCAGTCATTTGGAGGTCAGATGATTCATGATTTTGTCGGTTGATATATACACATATATATCCTTTTTATCTTCAAATGGAAGTTGAAATTGAATAATACTTGCCATAGAAGAATGGCTTCGTTTTTCCACCATTTATCTCGAATGACAAGGCAAGTGACAAGTGGATAATACTTGAATATCTTCTTCAGGCTTTAAATTGCAGCTTACATGTATCTTTACGAATGCTTAGTGGCAAATGTTTTCTATGGCTAACTGTTTCTTGAACGTTCTATTTAACCCTAATCATGGATGGATATGGGGAGAGTTCCCCACTAGCACCTAGCTGTCTAATGTGTCCAGCCAATGAAGCAAAGATGGTGAGGGAAGTCAAGTGAGGATGGTATTTGATGTGATCTCTGAATTAGATAATTTTGATTTGATAGAACCCTGAATTAGAGGTAATTTTGTATTTCAGAACTAAAAATATTAAAAAAAACTTAGAAATAATTTTGTATCTAAAAATTTTAAGTATATAAATGATGCTATGAAACCAATTAATTTTTAATAAATTAGGGTAAGATTTTTATTTTTATAAAGAAATGTTTTTTTATAATAAACCAAATCTTTCAATAATAGAATAAATTCCTAAATAAATTAAAATAAACTCAAATTAAAAATAATTATTTAATATTAATTAATTAAATAAAATAAGATAATAAAAATAAAGTTTTTATGTAAATTTCTTTTCATGTTGCTTAAATTTCTAGTTCTTGCATGGTTTTGGTAAATTTCAATTCTGACTTAAAACATGTTATTCTTTCTCGTATGAATGATTTACTAGGCTTATGCATAACTTGAATGGAAGTAAAATTTTGTTTGTATCTTTAAAAATGTATTAAATAATACACAAATGTCTAGTTTGATAGATTTGATAAGATTCATCAAATAATTTTGACCCTTTAAAATAATATATTTGCAAAATCTATTGACAAGAAACTTTACCAAAATATAGTTCTCGATTCGATATACGGTTTCAGAAATATATCTAACCTTGCAAAACTAGTCAATAACCATTTTAAGGCTAAATTCGTACTTGACTTGGTTTATATTATTCTTTCTTTTTTGAAAAAGATTTTATCTCGAATTTAAATAATGAAAAATATCTTTTAAGATCAATAAATCAGTATCAAGTTAAAAATTATCATCATCATCAAAACCAAGAAGAATCTTGTTAGCAAAAAAAGGTTCTCTTAATATTTGTGCTCTTCTTTCAACCATCCTCCCTTCTGATTTTAGTTGCTCATATTTTTATGTTCTCTCTCTCTCTCTTACTTTTTATGATATTTGTATATTTTGAGACAACATAAACTAAAATAATCTTTCTTTTTAGAAACACAGAAGCAAACTGTCAACTCTAGATATGAAATAATTGAAAAACAAATAAAAAACAACTAAAACTAAGAAAAACAAAACTAACAAGAAGAAAATAAATAAAATAACCTGATTTTGGATTCTGATTCTATTATTAACTGATGCGGACCTATTGATTATATGGTCAAGCAACACCCAACCAAGTAGATAACAACTTGAAAAATCAAAAATCAAGTTTGATAGAACCCTGATTCAGATGTAACTCTGTACCTACGAACCAAAGGTATTGGAAAAAAACTTGGACCCATAGATAACCTTGTATTTAAGAACTCTAAATATACAAATGACGCCATAAAGCTAGTTAATCTTTGATAAGTCAGTGTACGATCTTTGTCCCTGTAAAGAAAGATTGTTTTCTCAGAACCAAATAAAAAAAAAAGACTTATGTTTATTTTTCAACTTATTGCTCTAGATATGTCTCAAACAGTACACAAAGGTCTAATTTGACAGATTTGACAAGATTCTTTTGGTTACTTTGACCATTTGAAATAATAAGTTCTCAAACTCTATTTGACCTAACAATTTACCAAAATATAGTCATGTGTCTGGTATCTCCCTATAAAATTACAACTCGATCCGATAAATGGTTTGAGAGATATGCATGACCTCTTAAAACTGGTTAACAACTATTTTAAAGTCAAATTCAGACATGACTTGGTTTGTATCATCCTTCCCTTCTTTAAAAAGATTCAACCTCGAATTTGTATCATGAAAAACATCTTTTATGGTTAACAAATCAATACCAAGCTGAAAATTATCATCATTATTAAAACCAAGAAGAACCTTGTTAGTAAAAAAGATCCTCCTAATAAATAAGCTCTCCTTCTCAACCATCCTTCCCTGCTTCAGTTTTAGTTGCTTTTCTTTGGACATTCTAAGTTCTACACATGAAATAATCGAAAACCAAATTGAAAACAACTAAAGCTAAGGAAACCAAAACTAACCAGTAGAAAATAAAGTATATAACCTGAATTTGGAGCTTGGTTTTGATATAAAATGATGCAAACCTCTTGATCATGTTGTCAAGTAATCTCCAATGAAGTAAATAACAACCTGAAAAGCTAAAAATCAGGTTTGATACAACCCTGATCTAGATGTAACATTGTACCTAAGAATTAAAGGCATTGGAAAAAAACTTGAACTAAAAGATAACCTTATATTTAAGAACTCTAAGTATGCGAATGACGCCACGAAGCCAATTAATATTTGATAAGACAGTGTATGATTTTTATCCCGGTAAAGAAAAATTATTTTGCCATAAATAAGCAAAAGAAAAACTCACGTTTATTCTTCATTTGCTGCCCAAATTTGCAGCTAAAAAAATAATATAGTCTAATGGGCCAGAACAAATCCAAATTAAAAATAATTATTCAACCTTCAATAAATAAGTAAAATAGGATAATAAAAACAAAATCTTCATGCTAAAACTCTTTCATATAATCCGAATCTTCAATTTACGTATATTCTTGGCAAATTTCAGTCCTAACTTCAAACATGTTGTTTTCTCTTATATGAATGAATTACTAGGCCTACCATATATGGTTGGAAAGCTTGAGATATCTAGTTTCTAGCCTAACTTGAGTCGCAACAAAATTTCACTTGTATCTCTAGATATGTTCAAAAAATAACACGGAGTTCTAGTTTGATAGATTTAATCAGATTTATCTAGTAACTTTAATTCTTTAAAATAATTTGTTCCTAAATTCTATTTAACCTAAAAATATATTAAAATATAATTTCACTTATCTAATATCTTTCTATAAAATTTCAACTACATCCTGTATATATAATTTTAAAGATATATATATGATCTTGGATAACTCGTTAACAACCATTTTAAAACTGAATTCGAATATGACTTGATTATATCAATATTTTAAGATTATTTGATGTGATGGCAAATGATTTCTTAGAAAATTCATGATTACATATTATCATTGTGGTCAGCCAAATTTAACGTACACCAAATTAGAATTTAGATAGTTTACTTAGTCACATTTGAATAATTTTTTTTTAAACAAATTATGATTATAAATATTTTAGGATCAATTTTAGTATATAAACATTAAACACATCTCATGAATTCCATAAAAAAAAAAAAAAATACTCCGATAGAATTAAAAAAATTGAGAATTTAGATAATTCTTTCCACTAAAGAGTAATATGATAGATAAGCTAATTTTACTTTATCATTTTTTTAGTGTGTTTTTGGTAATGTATGTTTTAGTAAAAATATTTTTTAATTAAAAATAAATTAAAATAACACACACACACACACACATATTAGTTTTTAACATGAAGAAATTAAAACATTGAAATACTTAAAAAATAATTTAATATCTTTTTAGATAAAAAACAATTTAAAAAAATACTTTAAAAAACAAGTTGAATTAAAAAAACAAACACATTCTTAATGGTGATTTTTTAAAAGTTACATTAATAAAAAAAAGTATCATCAACAAGACATTTGTAAAATAAATATAGAGGTTATCCACTTATTATATGATTTAGCAAATAACCTCATAATGCTTCTAGTATTATTCTTAATTTTATTTGTGCTAAAATCCTGTTACTTAATTTCTTGAAAAAAGTAAAACGTTTTCACTGCTTAAATAAAATAAAGAAACAATAAATACATCACTATTGCCAATTTGCCATCCTTGTTAGAACAATTATCAGGTACTAAAATTTTTCAATTAAACAATTTTTTTTTATATATTTTTAACATGTACCACACTCTTCAGTAATCGATGTGACAATAGCCAATATGCTATTTAACATGGGCATGTGTTCCTGTTAAACTATTTAAATTGTGGTAGTGGTGATGATTTAAAATATTTTTTATTTAAAAATATATTAAAATAAAGTTTTTTTTTAAAAAGTTATTTTTAATATCAGCATATCAAAACTATTTAAAAACATAAATTTATTTTTATTTTAAATAAAAAAATATGTTTTTTTTATTTTAAATTTAAGGGAACGCGGTGCAAACCGCGTTCCCAAATATACCCTAAATGGGTGGCTTGCCCGTGATATTTTTTTTCATGTAATAACATAAAAAAAAAAGCTAAGGCAACACAAGCATTAAAATAAAAAAACCCAAAACTTGAGTTATTGTCTTGACTCAAGTTAATAAACTCGTATAATTTTGATAATATATATATATATATATATATATATATAAAATAAAAAATAAAAAATAAAAAAGTTAAAAAACAATCCGAATTCATTCAAGTTAGTACGTAAAATTTGCGACTTAGCTATAACATCAAAGTAACCCCATCAGAAGTAAATTGAAAGCTTAATTATCAATTAATTCAATGTTAAAAGGCAAAACTTAAAAAAATTACATAAAAAAAACAGATCCTAGTCAAGTTGTGTCAACATGTTAACCTCGCGACCATAAACATAAGATTAGGGTAATCCAATAAAAAAAAGAGCAAAAAAAACATGAAGGTCAATTCTCAATAGATCAAACATTGAAAGATGAGATTGGAAAAAAATCAATAAAGAATCTAAAAATGTTTTACAATTATATTTTTTTAATATAAATATATAATTTGGCTTAGGTTTGGGTGGGTTCCAGGTATGTTTTGATAATATTCATACCCTATTCATTACTCATTAGATAATGTAACAATCTAAAAAAACACCAATCCGCTCAAGGCGAGTCGAGGCAGCATCTATTGGGTTCAGATCAAATTGCGATTCCTAATGTTGAGAGATGTAATTGAAAACAAAATAGAATTAGGAAAAGGCTAAAAATTAAATAAATATCAATTAAAAGAATAAGGACTAAATTTAAAATAAAAACTAAATGAAACTAGATGATGAGAGATGAAATTAAAAAAAGAAAAACATACAAAAGATAAAAAATAAAATAGTTAAAAACAAAATTGATAATTATAGAAAAGCCAAGGAGAAATGACGAAAACACCTCTACATCTAAGTTAAAGAAAACCAAAATTGCAAGGGTATTTAAATAATTACACAATTAAAAAATTAAAAAACCAAAAAACCCCTTGTCCCCAAGTTAATTTTTTTTAATGGATAGATTAATAATTTACTTGTTTAATAAAAATATAAAAAGACTAATTTACCTCCAAATAAATTAAATTAGAGATTCGCAATTTCGCACGCATCCGCTATAGGTTGCATTATATGTTTCTTTATAGTGAAAGGCTGATGGGGTTTATGTTTTTTTTTTTTTAATTACCTGTTAACTTTCTTAAAAATTTCACTATATGTACTCAATTGTTTTTATGGTCACTGTATTGTGAAAAGTATATGGCTATGGTTGATAATTATTATTATTTTTTTATCACAAGCGATAGATCTTGAAAGGAGCAATAAAATAATTTTTTTTACAAAATATCATAATAAAAAATAAATATTGTGGAGACCAATATTATTTGGTAATATTTGATAGTGAGGCAACAATTATTTTTTACTTGAAAATGTATTAAAATAATATTTGTTTTTATTTTTTTTAACATTAGTACGTCAAAACATTAAAAAACATATAAATAAATTAATTTTTTAAAAATATTTTTTTAAAGCACGACTACACCATAATATCAAACGGGTATTACAAAAAGCTGATTCAAATTGTCTATTTTTTTTTTATAAAAAAATCCGGTGGAACCAATATTTTCTATGTTGATATAAGGTTGGTTTTCAACAAAGTGACTGAGTGTTTTTACATTATAATCTGTTTTTAAATTGTTTTTTAATTTTTTTTACTTGAAAAAATATTAAATTGATACTTTGTAAGGTATTTTTTTGATATTTTTAATGTACTATTAAACAATAAAAAAATGAATTTATATATATAAAAAAGTTTAACTCTTTATATCCATCAACAGGCTCATGGATTTTCTAAAATTTAATAACATATTTTTTTTCCAAAACTATTTTTTAACTATATGATAAATCACATAATCAAGTTTAATTAGAAAAAAGTACCACGCTAAACCCGTAAATTAGGGTAACCAGAGTTACCTTGCCAAATTCACAAACCAGATCATTGACTCCACAAAGTTTATTAACCTAATTTTTTTAAATTATTTTTTATTTAACTAAATTTTTTTAAAAATAGATCATATCACAATACTGAGATATTTTTTTTAATACTAACAGCGATGCTGAAATATTTTTTTGATACTGTAACAATTATATAAAAAAAAATTAAATAAATTATCAATTCTAAATCCCATAAAAATATTATAGAAGGACTAAATTAGAAAATAAATCAATAATGAAAGAAAAAAAAGATCAAAATGCAAAATATAAAACATTGTACAATGCTAATGGGTTTGGATAAACAATATTTTTCCCGTAACTTCTAGCTTTAGTTATAATAATTATAGATTTAGATTTTTTATTCTTACATTTGTTGATTTTGATGTAATTTTTTGTCCCTTGATAAAAAAATGTTTGTTTTTGTTCATCTGTTGGGTCTTTTAATTTACTTTCAAGATCCAAACCATAAATCTTTGGATCCAGTAGAATCCACGGATGTAGACTTTTTTAAATGTATTGTGATTGCAAGTTATTTTTAAACCTATCAGATATTAAAAAAGCCCTGGAAATAATTGAGTTTAAAAGTTATGAGACACTGAAAAAATTGCTGTTTGGACCAACGTTCTCTTTTTCTTTATTTTTTTTTATGGTGATGTTTTTTTTTTTAAATCCTTTTAGGCATGTTCTACACTCTTGCCTTCCCAATGTTCTTAAGAGGTGCTAGTTCCATAAAAGAATTGATATTGGTAATTTAATTGAATAAAAACCTTTTTTTTTTTTAAATATATTAGGACAAGTTTTAAGTTTAAACTAAAAAACGTATTAGTTTCATTGATAATTAATTAATTATTGCTAAAAAAACAAATTACCCTCAAAATTTTACTGGACGAAGCTAAAGCACGCTTTAACGTTAAAAGCTACCGGCAATGATAAAAACTTGGCAATTATTGTACTTCAGCTCTTTGCGTGTCTACTCCTACCAAAAAGAACCCTCACCGGAATCTCTCAAAAATCTTGACGTTAATATATATATATAGTTACTTCAGGTACAACTTTACCACCTTATATATATATATATATA
>Ga0307518_10002615_pt1 | contig 13104 bp, 7 predicted proteins | sample 25_EM_MG_FD_203889 | JGI IMG/M metagenome (GOLD analysis project Ga0307518, IMG submission 203889) | Populus trichocarpa ectomycorrhiza microbial communities from riparian zone in the Pacific Northwest, United States - 25_EM | ecosystem: Host-associated > Plants > Roots > Unclassified | place...
GCCTTCTCTAGGCTCAATCTATTTTGCTTGTAGTGCAGTTCTTAAAATTTTAATAATAATAATAATAATAAAAGAAAAGTAAATGATTTTTGAATTTTTAAAATGATAGGCTATATAAATTTTAATAATAAGAAAAATAAGGAAAAAGAAAGTATGATCAAAATCACATACGGAAATAAATAAATAAAGGTTGCCAAAGAATCAAGCTAACATGGGACCTTGTTTTTTTTTTTTTTAATTGGAATGACAACATGTTTTTTATCATAATTTTCTAATTTTTTAAAAATTAAATAATATATTATTTGATTTGTTCAGATTTCAATTACTGTGATCTCATCATGATAACCATTACCCAAGATCCTTTTGTTTTCTTTTGCTTTGGTTTGTTAAAACTCCAAAAAAGAAAGAAAGATGGTGGTGGGTTCAATACATTTGACATACATGATTGCGCGTCTTCCTTAATGATCATTACTTCAATTAAATATTATTTGTTTTCTATAATTGAATCACGTTAAAATAAATATTTGCTTCAAAACTACTCTTAATTGTGTGTTCCCTTCTCATATCTCATTACACTCTTCGTTTCTACTTTCTCGCATCCTCTTGATTCTCTTCCTAACCCAGAAACTCTCCTCCCCATTCATTTCTATACAAATCGCAGTCTACCTCCTAAGCATTGGAACCACCAGCTTCTCTCTCCACAAATCTCAATTACGTACCTTTGTTATCTAATAAAGAAATTTCTGGGTTCTGATTACATACCTACGCCTTTTGATCTAACTAAGAAATTTATAGCTTCTGGTGCAGTGTCTGATTTCATCCGCAAGCTTCTGACCTAATAATGAAATTTCTAGCTTCTGAAACAGTGGTTTATGTCCTCCAATGGTTTAAGAAAGAAAACGTTCCTATAATTGTTGCAGCGGTAGTGGTAGTACTCCTGTTTCGTAGTTTCCACCGATGTCTTTTCAAGAGTGCTAAAACAATGAGAGCACCGGGGAGGAACTATCGCATACCAAGGAGTAGTTTTGAAGCAAATCCTTCTGCTTATTTTAGGAACTTGCGCGAGCGGTAGAAGATGTATCGGTCCTAAGCCTCCAATATGGTTGTTTCCGATGACTTCTTCACCGGCAGCAGACCCTTTTTTCTTCTCTTCATCGACCCTGCCGTGTTTTCTTCTTGTCGAGTGGTCTTTCAAAAGCTTTGATCTGTTGTAGCTAGTAGAAGCTTTGGGGGCTTAGTAGGATGGCATGCTGGGCTGGGGTTAGCTTGCTTCAACTTACATGTTTCAATAATGAAAGTGAAATATTGGGTCTTCATGATCAACCACATCCATTTCATCAGTTCATATATATAGATTATATTTACATTTGTTGCAATAATAACAATTACTGGCATTTCCATCAAGAACACGAATAACAGAAATTAATGACGATTACTCTTCTTTTTTTTCTTTCTTAATCTCTGGAATTAATGATCTATATGTTTATAAACATAATGTTATGTGAAGAATTTTGTAGAGCAATTTGATAAATCAATTGAACCCCTCCATAAGATATGGGCACCGGATGCAATGGCAGTGGGACATGAGGTTTGAGATTTGAGAAGAGAAATTTTATGTGACATTATGGACCGGTTGAATTTAATAATTTTAATATTTAATTTTATTTATTTAATTAATTAAATAATAATAAAATTAAATATGCATAAGAATAAAATTAAATAAATTTAAGAAAAAAACTATGAAGGGTTTGATAAAATTAGCATTTGCTAATGTTATAAGAAAAAATGTTATAAAACAAAGTCAAAATTTAGCGGCATTTAATAAAATAGCATCTAAAAAAAATTTATTTATTTATTTTAATGAACTATAATTAGTTAGGGGATATTCTGGCTTTGGCCCATTTTCTTTCTTGGATAAGGCTTATGAGGGTTCTAGAAAATGGGCTGGCTTTAGTTTCTTTAGGTTTATTCAGCACGGGCGTTGGGTTGCGTGATGGACTGTGGGCTTCGATTCTCTTGGATGAATATCGGGCTATAGCTTTATTAATCTGGGCTATATGCTTTGGGTTGTATCCATGGGTTTAATGGGTTTGGGTCAAGTATATACAGATTCAAGGAGAAAAAAAGAAACAGAAAAAAGATAAAAAAAAAATATAGTAAAAATAAAAATATCATCAAATTTATATGAGTATATATTGTGCATCGTGGCCAAGTTTTTTTTTTTTAAAAAAAATATTTTTTGCATGCATATTTAAATTTAATAACAAATTTATCAATTTCATTAATATTTTATCCAATAAACTAGCCCATTGAGACTATATACCAAAAAAATTAAAAAAGCTCATGTTTCTTTTCAAAAAGAAAAAAGAAAAAAACAATGATAAAAAATTATCAATTTACAAGATTCTTTTTAAGCAAAAGGTACTGGGAGCCAACCTAGACTTTCCTGGGGCTTGCCCCAACACCTAAAGAAATGGTGGGCGCCCAAAAGTGAAGATTATTTTTTATACTTCTAGGGCCCAAAGCTTAATTCTTATCATCCATGTAGGTTCAACGCTTTTTTTCTTAACAACATTGATGAAATCTCTCATTTTAAGGATAAATAATATATTTATATATTTTTTTAAAAAGATTTAAATTCAAATATGAGATAGTATATTTTTAGCAATTTTGATTAAATATTTTTTTAGGATTTAACATGTATGTTTTTGGCGAGTATTTTATTTTTAGAAACTGAAGTTATTTTCTGAATTATTTAAAGACCGATATTAAATTTTTCAAAAAATATTAGAAATTAGAAATTAAAAATATAAACTAAAAACAATGAGAATAATTAAGAATAATTAAAAAAATAAATTGAGAAAAAATACATAATAAAGGTAAGCTTTTATAAGAAATGATGATACAAGGATGATGCATTTTTTGAATAAAAATTGTGATACGAGGGGCCATCCTTGAGTAGCCCCAATTTTATAGGAAAGCTCATTGAAATCAAATTAAATAAAAACATGAAATTCAATTATCAAACAATCTAATGTTTAAGGGAGAGAAAGATGAATTTTTTTATATAAAAAAAGCAATGAAATAAAAAGATTCGAGTTAACCTAGGTAAACCCGCTAATCCTGCTATCATGAACATATGATTGAGATAACCCCATAAACAAAAGTGATAAAAAAAGCACACCAAGATCAATTCCTAATAAATCAAATGTTAAAGGATGAAAATGAAAAAAAAAATCAAAATTTAAAAAGGACCTAAAAAATGAACAAAATCAACCCATGTTAACCTTCAAAATTATAACTCTGGTCATGAGCCCGGGACCAATCCTATAAAAGGCAAACCAAAATACTAACGAAGGAAAATTCTCAATCAAACAAATGCTAAAAGATAAAAAAAAACAATATAAATGGATAAAAAAAATAACAGTAAAAAAATTCATCTTCTTCCCTAGGCAACCAACCTTAATTAGACTTATTACAAAAGCATAAACTTTTTCAAAAAAGATCACCACTAGTAATAGAATGGGTTATATAAGCCGCCCAAAGACGGTGAGAGATTTACTTTCCTTCAAACAGCACATGTAGCCCACTCTGTCACCATTGGTTACCTTATTTAGTGTCATAATCGAAGTTTATTTGTGTGCATTTCTTAAAAAGTCGCAGTTAGGAAGCTAACATGGACCTCAAAAGGCTACACCATAATGTCTTTCATGGTTTATACGTACTTTCATTAGGTGGCAGTGGTAAACAAATTGTTAAAGGAAAAACTAACCTGAGCAGCTATAATATAATATGTTTAACATTTTCATACTCTGTTTTTTAAGATATTATTATAATATTCCAGTCCCCGTATGCATGCATATCCGTCTAAACCACGATGCGATCTTGAAGAAAAGATTTAATTTTTCTACGAGAAATGTCTGGTGATCTTGAGCTAAGATATTAAATTGAGAGATCTTTAAGACTTTGAGAAGTTAATTAATTGAAATGATTTTATTTTGTTTGTTTGGGCCCAAGTGGAAATTGCTGGATATATAATTTGGAAACTAATCCATGGTAATTCCAAAAAATCTTAAGGGTGTGTTTGTGTTTTCTTCTATTTTTGTATTTACTATGGGGCCTGTCACTAATTTTTTTTTTTAAAAAAAACAAACATACGTACATTAAATTCTTATGAATAAAGAAAATACTTTTAGTATTCTTTTCTTTTGGCATCTCGCAATTAAATATTGAACGTGGTAATGATTCCTCATTAAGTTGCTTCACTTGTAAGTTTGGTTAATTGAATTTGTCATTTTTGCCATAATTTTTAATAGTGTGATGTACTGTCGTTTAGTTTCCTTCCTCTTCTATTACCATCTTTAATAAATCCAAAGGAATGATAATAAAAAAATCAACCTTAAACCTTTGGGTGAGCCAAAGGAATAAGAATAAAAAACTTAAGAGTGGTCTCATGATCACCATTACTAAGTTTCTTTTCTTTTGTTAGAACTCAAGAAAGAGTTGGTGGTGGATGGGTAGATGACAATGGACACAGATATTTCTCTGCGTCTTCCTTAAGTTTCGATTAAATACTATTTGTTTTCTCACTTGTTCGTGAAACGATTTTGCTTTCTATAATGTTCTTTACGCTTAAATAAATCAATATTTTTCTTTCATTTTTGTAATAATCCAAGCCTTTTTCAAGTCAATCCTCAAGTCAAGTTATAACTACGTAAAAGCCACTTCTTTTTTCTTTCATTTTTACTTGATAAAAGGCACCATTAATTGTGGGTTCCCTGCTCATATGTCATTACACTCTTCGTTTCTCGCTTCCTCTTGATTCTCTTCCTCACCCAGAAACTCTCCTCCCCATTCATTTCTATACAAATCGCAGTCTACGTACCCCCTAAGCAATGGAACTACTAACTTTTCTTTCCACAAATATCAATAACCTTTATTCTCAAAAAAAGAAATTTCTGGTTTCTGATGCCGTGTCTGATTACATACGTTCGCCTTTTGCTCTAACTAAGAAATTTATAGGTTCCGATGCAGTGTCTGATCTAACCCACAAGTTTTCTGATCAAATAAAGAAATTTCTGGCTTCTGGTGCTGTGCCTGATTACAGGCGTTCGCCTTTTGATCTAATAAAGAAGTTTACAGCTGATGCAGTGTCTGATTTCATCCGCAAACTTTCTGATCTAACAAAGAAATTTCTGGCTTCTGAAACAGTGGTATATGTCCTGCGATGGTTTAAGAAAGAAAACGTTCCTATAATGGTTGCAGTGGTAGTGATAGTACTCCTGTTTGGTGGTTGCTGTGGAGGTGCTGCCAAGAGTGTTAAAACAATGAAAGCACCAGGGAGGAACTATCGCATGCCAAGGAGTAATTTTGAAGCAAATCCTTCTGCTTATTTTAGGGACTTGCGCAAGGGGTAGAAGATATATATCGATCCTTACCCTCCAATATGGTTGTTTCCAGTGACTTCTTCACCGGCCGCAGACCCTCTTTTCTTCTTCTCTTCATCGACCCTACTGTATTTTCTTCTTTTCGAGTGGTTTTTCAAAAGCTTTGATCGGTTATAGTAGATGCTTTGGGGGCTTAGTAGGATGTTATGCTGTATGGGATAGGCTGGGCTGGGGTGAGCTTGCTTCAACCTACATGTTTAATTTCAATAATGAATTGAATTGGTCTTCATGATCAACCATATCCATTTCATATATATATATATATATATATATATATAGATTATATTTACATGACAATTGGCATACATGCTTGCGTCTTCCTTGAGTGATCATTGCGTCTTCGTTAAAATAAATACTTTTCTCACTTGTTTGTGATAGATTACTTATTGGGTAACGAAAATTGTGAAACGATGATTTAAAGTCATTGAAATGATTTTGCTTTCTATATATAATGTTCTTTACTCGGGATTTCGAAAACTTTCAAAAATCAATTGAAATGATTTTGTTTCGTTTAATTTGTTTGGTCCCAGTTGGGAATTGGTGGATTATTTAAAGTCATTGAAATGATTTTGTTTTCTATAATGTTCGTTTAATTTGTTTGGTCCCAGTTGGGAATTGGTGGATAATCTGGAAGCCAATCCAAGGGTTTTCCAAATTACTTGTTTATTATTATTTGTTTATAGCTTGTCTCAGCCAAGCATGCGAAGGGAGAGAGAAGGAGTCTTTTTTTTTTATTATTATTATTATTTGTTTATAGTCTTCTTTAAAAATCTTCCAATCAATTCTATCAATCAATATTTTTAAACATGATCCAATCACTGATTTAGTCAAACTATTAAGTCACTAATTCATCAACGAGTCAATAATCATGCTAGCTGGAGCTATATTAATGGTGAACTATCATCATGGATGAACGGAGATAAGCTATTAATGGTGAACTATCATCATGTAATCTTATATTTAAAAATCTTAGTTTTTTTTTTCAAAAAAATAAAATTATAAAACTTTAAAGGTATACATATATAGTCGTGTCAGCCATTAATCTATTAAATTATAAGATGTATTATAGATCTGGTTGAGTTTAATAATTTTAATATTTGAAATTTATTTTTTATTTGATCAAATAATAATAAAAATAAAAATAAATATGTATAAGAAAGAAACCAAATAGAATTTAAGAAAAAAATCATTATGAAGGGTCGGATAAAATTAGCATTTGTTAATGTTATAAAAAGAAAGTTATAAACAAAGTCAAAATGGAGGGCATTTAATAAAATAGCATTTTAAAAAAATTTAATTTATTTATTTTAATGAACTATAATTAGTTAGGGGATATTCTGGCTTTGGCCCATTTGCTTTCTTGGATAAGGCTTATGAGGGTTCTAGCAAATGAGCTGGCTTTACTTTCTTTAGGTTTATTCAGCACGGGCCGTGGGTTGCGTTATGGACTGTGGGCTTCGATTCTTTTTTATGAATATCGGGCTATAGCGTTATTAATATGGGCTAAATTATTTGGGTTGTATCCATGGGTTTAATGGGTTGGGGTCAAGTATATACAGATTCAAGGAAAAAAAAATAAAGAAACAGAAAAAAGATAAAACAATAATATAATAAAAATAAAAATAACATCAAATTTATTTGAGTATATATTGTGCATGGTGGCCAGGTTTTGTTTTTAAAAAAATGTTTGTTGCATGCATATTTATTTAATAACAAGTTTATTAAGATTTCGGTTTAATAAACTAATTCATTGAGATCATATATAAAAAAAAAAACAAATAAAAAAATCATGTTTAAAAAAAGATGATAAAAAGTTATAAATTTACAAGATTCTTTTTTAGCAAAAAGGTGATATTATTTTTTATACTTCTGGGGCCTAAAGTCTAATTCTTATAATCCACGTAGTTCAACGCCTATTTTCTTAATAACATTGATGTAATCTCTTTTTTAAGGATAAACATCATTTGATTTATTTTTATACGTCTCTTTTTTTTAAAAAAGGGATATATGTGTAGATTAATTTAAGTATATTTTTAGCAATTTTGGCAAAATTGTTTTTTTGGATTTAACGTATACATCTTTGGTAAATCTTTTATTTTTAGGAATTGATATTATTTTCTAATTCAAATCTTTTTAAAAATATTAGAAATTAAAAATTAAAATATAAATTAAAAACAACGAGGATAATTAAAAACAATTAAAAAGATAAATTAAGGAAAAATACATAGTAAAAATAATTTTTTATAAAAAAAATAATTTAAAAATGATGTTTTTTTTATATACATAACTAACCCTTTATGTAAATATCGATAATCATAATTACCAGATGAAACTCTCACTTTTCTGCCGTATACTTTTCCACTGAGATGCCAAAAATGACCATCCTTGTCTTACTTGTTTCCCTAGTCTCCCCAATTTCTTGAGTCTGACAGCGTTGGTCCTCCATTATCTAGTCAGTGGAGTGGAATATTTGGTAACCCTCCATTATCCCCTTGAGCACGATAGCGAGCTACCATTTGTTGTCTTTCTTCAGTTCCTCTGCCGTGTGTTAATATTTTTCTGTTAAAATTCTAGAAGCTCTCGTTCCATGCAGTGATAAAAACAGCATATTAAAGAGAACCTAACATTTTCTGTCAATATTTATTTTGATTTTAGTTAGAGATAGTCAAAATATTGGGAATTATTGTAAATCAGGATTCGACCGAGAAAACAAAATATATTGGGGTTCACTTGATAATTGGTATATGTATAATCGAGGATTAATCCGAGTTTTCATTATGCTATCTAATTAACAAAAATAAAAACAGCTCTTGTTATTATCAATATGGAAAACACCGTATTTGACAAAGTTAATTTCTAGTAAAAGGCCATAAAAAAAAAAAAAAACTCTTGTTCTTACCATTTCAAAATTAAGAGCATATTTGACAAAGTTATTTTATATTGAAGAAACATCCTTGTTTTACTTGTTCCCATGGTCGTTACGGGTGATCCATAGATCACTTCTCAATTTCTTGAATTTGACAACGTTGGCCCTCCGTTGTCTATTTACGTGTAGTATTCGGTAACATTCTCGTCAACCTCATGGAAAAAACTGCAATGGTATAATTTCTCATCGTACTTGACACTTGCTCAGGAATTCCACGGAATACGTAGTATGTGAACAAAAGGGTCAACGTTGTCAATATCTATAGGACTTGCACACATCAGGAGGGAGAGCCCACAATATTGTTGCATCCTATGATTCGGAAAGGGAGAAGAAATTATTGGCGAGTCTGAAATTTCATAGCCAATTATCCTAATTTCATAATTAGGATTAGCTGCAAGAAGTTGAAAAATGGGGGAGGAAGATTAATGTTTGCGTCATTTTTGCTTCCTGTTCTTGAATCATTTCAGCCTAAATAAACCGAGCACTTGTATAAACGACCCCCCAAGTAGAATCATGCTATAGCTAAAATGTAAGTAAATATTCTCTACTTACAATGGAGACAGAGTCCCGAGCTGCGACAGCTAAAATGTCTGCACATGAGACCACATTCCCTTTGCAATCTTCATTGACAGCTATTATAATTTTTTCAACCAAATTCTGAGGCCTTCGGATTTGAGTGAATTGAAATTGGGAAGCGCAGTCTTCTCGCTAGTGAAGTTGTCTGTGTCACCTAGAAGTACTGATCCATCGCAAACCCTGCAGCCAATACAGAAATTAAAATATGAGACATGTCTTCATATTTTAGTAGTGATAGTGATTTATGAATATGTTCTCCGTACTGCTTGAAATTGTGCTTATATTATATATTTTCATTATCCACCATTAATTTCACGTTGATAAACCAAGTTTTTAATAATATATTTTTATTAAAAAAATACCGGATTAAGAAAAATTTACGAGTATAAATTTTTAGAAAAATAAGCATGTCTCAGTGAAGATGCGTTGGGCTTGGTAGTGTTCCAAGCCCTGAGATGCTATGTCTGGCGTTAGCAAAACTCAGAGACGATTGGGCTTGGCAGTGAGCCAAGCTCCAAGATGCTGGGCTTGGCAGTGTGCCAAGCTCCAGGCACGCCCAAAAAAATGACCACTATCTATTAGCATGCTCAAGATAATGACCACCCTTCTTTGAACACGCCTAAGAAAATGACCATATCCTTCTTTGGCATGGCCAAAAGAATTAATGACCATTCTCTATTGGGCACGCTTAAGAGAATGAACATTCTCCATTTGTATGCCCAAAAGAATGAGAGCATAATCCTCCCTTGGGCACACCCAAAGGAATAACCATCATTCCTTGGCATGTACAAGGGGGTGACCCTCCTCTATTTGGTCTAGCCTATGGGAAGAACTTAGTCTCTATGAACTCAATAACATCCAACGTAACCCTAATTTTCCTATACCTTTTAGACATATAAAAGTCTTACAGCGACCCACCAAGTACAGAGTATAAACTATTAACTACCTTAGCTAGGGATAATGGATAAGATTGCTAGGACTAATTGATTAATTGATTATCCAACCCGAGAGCTCTATTCTTAGGTTACTTAGATTTTTGGGACACAAATATTAATTTTTAGGAACTCATGCATGAGACTCGTTTCCTTCTCTCATTTTAAGGATAAATGTCATTTTTTATAAGTATTGTTTTTTTTTAAAAAGGATATATGTCTAGATTTAAATTCAAATATGGGTTACGTATACTTTTAGCAATTTTAATGAAAATCTTTTTTAGAATTTAATGTCAACATCTTTGATGAGTTTTTTATTTTTAAGGATTGATGTTATTTTCTGATATGTTTAAAGACTTATATCAAATTCTTCATAAAATAATTAAAAATAAAAAATATAAATAAAAAACAATGAGGATAATTAAGGACAATCAAAAAGATAAATTGAGGAAAAAATATATAATAAAAATAATATTATGTAATAAAGGATGATATAAAAATAATGTCTTTTTTTTTTATATGCTTAACTAATCCCTTAAATCAATATATATTTTAGAATCTCTAATTTTCTTTAATTAATAGGAGGAGACTCAATTTTCCATGATATATATATTTTTCCTCTTGATTTCGTGGGAGTCCCAGCCGTCGTCCACTGAGATGCCACAATAACCGTGCCATTTTTTTAATATCAATTCTGATACGAGGGATCATTTTTTGTTTTACTTGTTTCCCTAGTCTCCCCAATTTCTTGAATCTGACAACGTTGGTCCTCCATTATCTATTCAGTGGAGTGGAATGTTTGGTAACCCTCCATTATCCCTTTGAGCACGATAGCGTGTTACCAGTGATTTTGGATATTTGTTTTCTTTAAAGAGTCTCAAGTAATTAAATATTAAACTTACTTTGACAAAGCAATCATGGAAATGCAAGCGAAGTAATGACTCTCAGACACAATATGTTAAATCTTAGGGCACTGTAAGTATATATAGGCAGTCAGGGAGCAAAGCGACATGTGAAGGGGTCAAAATAGAAGCAGCTGCTGAAAAATACAATAAGGTGAAATTGCAGCCATAGGTATTAAGCTCAGAAACTTTAAGTGAAATTGCAGTACTAGTGCACAACTAGCAGTAAGGTGCGTGTGCTTTTGTAGTCAGACACAAGAGTTTGCATTAATTGTAGTATTGATGGACAAAAAGGATAGACTAACACCGCAGGAAATGGGGTTTAATCACGCATTTTGATACAGTTCCAACACAGACATAACGAATTAGAGATTGAGAACATCTGAAACTAAAAGGAGAGAATAGAAAAGAATTATAGTATTCATACCTTGATTAGCGTTAGTCACTGATCAATTTGATTGATATTTTGAGTCATAAAAGCAGATAAAGCTCTATTCTCCAATTCAATTCCCTTCTCATTTACAAATGGATCTTGCAATCAAATTCCATTATCTTCATCCATTCCAGAAATTCTTCAATTCAGTTTTTGCAGCAAGTAATGATAAAAGAAAGAATAAGCACATATATTCTTTATTTTGCAGCAAGTTACAGATTTTGTGTATATGAAAAGCGTGTGCGGTAAGTATGTTTTCTAAGGGTGCAATAATAATTTAGAATGATTTGAGTAGACCCTTTTCTGCGTTGCCATAGTTTGCAAATAACACTCGCAATTTGATTCCCATGACATTACATGAAAGCATAACGAATTCCAATCTTTTTCAATAGAATTATGTTGGCCAACAAGGAAAGATAATGTAGGCGGAAGCTGCCAGTACAGTAACGAAAGCTACAAGTACAGTAACGACAGCTATAAGTACAGTAACAACACAGAAAACATCGAAAATTTTAGACAATATCACTCATCTCTCTCTCTAATTTACTGGTTAATGTTAAGGAACATAAAATTCTGCTCACTTGTCTTAGTGACATTGTCTGCCATTGCAATGGTCGCTTCTTTTTTTTTTATAACAAAAGGAAAAGCAAATACGATCTCTGTTTATAGACCGTACAGTGATAGTTTTCTTTTTTATCCGAACACAAAAAAAATATAAACTATTTAGTTACCTAAATAACTTTTATTTTTTATATTAGGTTCCATATATAATTGTATTTTAAAATAACTTTGATTTTTTAAAAGTTAAAATAACTTGTTTTTCACTCATGAAGACAACTTTTCATTTATTTTGTATGAAAAAATTAATCTCACATCAATTTTAACTAAATATATATTTTTTAAAAAACTATAATTAAAAATATTTTTTTAAAATTAATTGTTTTATAATGACAACTACAAAAACTACAACAATGCTGAACAAAAATAAACATGTTACTTTCTAATTTCAATTTCAATGCTTGCTTCAGATTTCCAGAAGTGATTGACGTGTTTATTTTTGTAACGCTTGTGATTCTTCCAACAACACAACTCCAGAGCATTGCTTTAAAAGTTGAGAGAAATTAATATTACATTGACCTATAAGATTGCAAGAATTTTCAATAATTCAACAAGCTAGACAGGACGTTCTCATCAATGTCACAAATAAAACGCAACTTGAAAGAAAGATTCTCAATTTCTTCCAGAGAATTAGGTTAGCCAACAAGCTCAAAGAAGACAAACCTCTTTCTCAGCTAAAGATTAGGAAAGGTTTCAGAATGCTTTTGATCAATACTTGTCCTGTATGCAGATACATGAAAAAGAAAAAATCAGAAATGCACAGACTTGCCATTGATTGGCCAATGAAAAATGATATCGCAATCTTCCTAGCTAGACAGCTACTGTTATTCTTAGCATTGCCGTGAAACTCGACCATCGCTGGACTGACTCATGCATGGAAACTCAGAATTTCCTCCATTAATGCAGTAATGAATAATGAGTGTAGTATACATTCCGACATTTTGGAAAACAAAAGGGGTAGCAGAAACTCAAGGAGCGTATGATACATCATGCCATTGATTGTGAACGTTCTAGCCGAATTTGAGGATAAAAAAGGAAGGAGTCTGCAGCTGCATGAATAAGGAACCCACATGTCAACAATTAGGTAATCAAATAATCAAAGAACTTTGAAATTTTTTAATGATAATGTATATTCATAATTAGTTGATGGTGATTGGATTAAAAATTTGAAATTTGAAATTTACTGATTATATGCTATATTTTTTTTATACATATATAATAATCGAGTGTATTAATCAAAATATAATCTTTAAAAGGTGACCTATGAAAA
>Ga0307518_10002616_pt1 | contig 13102 bp, 16 predicted proteins | sample 25_EM_MG_FD_203889 | JGI IMG/M metagenome (GOLD analysis project Ga0307518, IMG submission 203889) | Populus trichocarpa ectomycorrhiza microbial communities from riparian zone in the Pacific Northwest, United States - 25_EM | ecosystem: Host-associated > Plants > Roots > Unclassified | place...
TATTCAAGTCCAAGTATTTCTCTAGGCTCAAGCGGAGTCTAGCCTGTCAATCCTTCATTCCCCATTGCTTCTGGACGTCAGGAGCCCCCTTGCCCCTCTGCTGCACCAATCTCTAGGTGTAGTATTGCTACTTCAGTCTCAGTCACCCCAATCCCTGCTTTGACACTTCCTAGGCTATAGGAAGAGTCCAGACATCTATCCCCTTCGTCATCTACTGCTCCTGTACCCCAGGAGTATCCTGTATCTCTGTCTGCATCACCCTGTTGGTGTAGATCCCCTCTCCCCCTCCTCAGCACATCCTCTCTGGACACTGCAGAGGTAAACCACCACTCACACAATTTCGTAGTCCTTTGTTGGTGTTGTGTTTGGGTTATTACTCTGACCCAAATCCACACTTTGACTCACAGCGCGCACGTGCACAGTGCAGCGCAGGTTGTAATGGGTATTAACAATTCTTTCAGACATGGGTATGATGATTACTCAAGTTTCCAGGTGGTTGATCAATCCATAGGTCGGCAAGTAGGCGTGGGTATAGAGAGTAAGGTGAGATAGAGAGTTGCCTAAGGGGAAGGTGAAAAAATATGTAACAACAATAGAGGTAGCTAGTCTCTAACGCGGTCACACAAGAATCTTCTCGAGCTGAAATAATCACCTGACTGAAGATAACTAATATTCAGGAAAAGACTGATCTGCAATGACAGAGGGTATCAACTATATGTTTCTATCCAGGTATGAGTAACGAGAGTGGTATGACAATACTGCGAGAAGAGGAACTAAGAAAGAGACTAGAAGTACGAGTGAGCAACTAGTAGAGGTAGTCCAGTAGTAATGGTACTAGAGTATAGTACTACTAGTAGTAACAGGAATTGGTAGTAGTAGTAATTGCAACAGACGTCCGCTGACTTATCATGGAATCCGTAGGTTACACAATATTATACTAAGCCTAGGATAGATACCTTGAAAAACAATGCTAATCTACACTATACACATGTTTGCCTTTCACCTTTCATTACAACCCCCCATCCACATCTTCACATCCAACTTTCACTAACCACCTCTCAACGACGGCCAAGGCTGCCAGCAATGCAGACAATGAGTGAGGACAGTGGACACCCATAAGTTCCCCATCTGCACACATTAGGACATCTTCAATCTGTTCACGACAACACACACAGTGACCACCCAGCTGACAATGATGGTGTTGATCGTGGCCATATCCCTGTCAGTCCTCTGCTCCTTGACCATCTGATGCATCCACAGTTATCACCACACCCATCAGCACCAACGACCGTCACCGCCACCTGCCACTGTCCGTTGGGCACAACAGGATGCAGACGACTCTGACAGCGGCCATGCTCTGTTTGTCACAGGATGACAGGCGACGACAGAGGCCACCCGTAAGTCCCCCGCCCATATCCTCATATTCAACCACTACTAACTACTACCCTCCCTAGTTCCTCATCTGCATCCTCCATCGCCCATTTGGCATGCCCACATCCACCACCACCCTTTCGTTTGGTATGCCCATCCATCCCCACCACTGCCATTTGATGTCCCCACATGCACACTCACAGCCGTCGCCACCACCACCATCTGTTCAGCACCAGAAGACAGCATATGTCATGACACGAGAAGGCTGCCAGCCACGACGAAGACAACCACAGCGAGGGCTGCCAACCGCGGACAATTATGGAAAGCCGGACAATTGTCATGATCATGGTTAGCGCAGTGCTGCTGCCGTGAGCAATGATTACACCCATTCAAATGACCCGAATCTACGTCAACATCCATATCAGCATCACCCCTGACCTGAGCTTCGGCATCTGCCTCTGCATCTTCGCATGGGTGGCTAAGATACTCAATGACGATCAGGTCACTTGCTGATACTGACAATCCGGGTAAGCTCAATCTTGTAGAATTTCACATTGCAATGGGACTCATTTATTACAGTTGAAGAACTCCTTGCAGAGCTTCATCAGCAAAACAGCCTTTTTTGGCCACAGGTCCCACAGTTCAAGCCCATGTGTGCAATTCTGTACAGTCTGTACAAACTCATTTAGTCTACCCATCCCTGTAGTAATCATACCATTAAATGTCAAGGAACAAAGTTGTTTCATACCAGTACTAGCAGCACCACAAGCCTAGTATTACTACAACAGGCTGCATAAATATGTGGTACATAGTTACATGGTGCTACAGTTAAAAAATGATGCATTGTATAACTCTCCAATTCGATCAGGATTATAGCCACTGTGCCTCAGAATCATGTGAACACACCTGATGTGCAGCTCTGCAAGAGTCAACTTTGACTTTGCTTTCTCCACCTGCAAACGATGGTATTGTAGTTGTAGCGCATCACAATGGACAAGTTGGTCCATGAGAGATTTCTGGATGTAATGCACCTTGCAGCTGCTAACCACTGTCTCCCAAAGTAAATGGGCCTCTACCAGGTTGTCTGGGGATGGGATCATAGATGACACCTGCGTTACTGGCTACATACCAGTGAACTAGAGTTCAAGATACTGAAAGCCGATGACTCACAATGTCCCCAGTCTGCGAACTATTAGTACCACTACATTCAAAAGGTTGCTCTTCCTCCTCTCACTTTGGGATGATGGTTTCAGGAATATACAGCAAGCATTCTGGGATTAGAGACAGAGAACAGTCATTGGGTGACATTGGACTTGTAGGCAAGGCAGAATAGTTAAGTGGATGAGTGGTTGGCGAGGTGTAAAGAGGCAGGCATGATGAATGAGAGTTGGAAGGAGAGTTTTCATGGTCCATAGTCATAAGATTGCTGGTGATATTGCGCATCAGTTGTTGTGCAGAGCAAATTCCCTTGGTTGATTCACCGCCAGACAACCAAATTTTTTTCCTCTTTCAGAACTAGTGGAGTACCCCAAACTGAATAGGACATTTAACAACCCGCAAGGGGAGGGGGTGAGACATGTAGGAAATGTCACAAATGTACCCATGGATGGGAGCGGTCTGACCCGCGCCTGCACCCCTGGATACACCCTTGGGTCTCATAAAAATAGATTTATATACAAAAAAATACTACATATCTAGGTGATGGATGTGGGTGCGTCGTTAGTGCAGGTGGCCATTGTTGTCTTCACAGTTCCGATATCGACTTTGTACTTGTATAAGAGCGCTTGCAGGTCAATTGTCCCGAGGTTTGCACAGCGCTTCTTGAAATGGTATGTCATATCATGACCAAATTCACAGACAGCACGGTCATGGAGGAAGTACTCATCAAGTTCTGGTTCTTTAAGGGTACCATCATTGTACTTCTCACTGAATTCGTGGACAGAGAGGCCATGCTTAGCCACATAGGGCTCCAGAACATGGGTAAAGTGAGTTGCCTCTGTCTCAGGGGGAATTCTGACACCATCTGGGCAGTATTGGGACAGCCCTGTCTTGGGGTCCAGGTGGTAATCACATTGTCGGCGCTGATGATCAGCAGTCCAGGTAATGGTGGTGGGTGGTCGATCACCCGGGTGGTGGGGTGATTGCATTATCAATGTGGCCACGTTTGTGGTCAGTTGTCCAAATAGTGATGGTGATCATCAGTGTCCAAGTGGTTGTGGTGTTCAACGCTGGTAAGTGGTGGCCATGGTCGTCATCCAAGTTGTAGGCATGGTTGCGCCATCGACACTAGTGGTTGTGGATTGTGGGTCATCCTGGCGATGGTGGTGATTGCATTGTCGACGCTGGTGGTCAGTCATCCAGGCAGTGGGTTGTGGATTGTTCAGATGGTGGTGGTGTTCGATGCTAGTGAGTGGCATGATCATTATTGTCATCCAGGTCATAGCTTGTGTCCGTTGTCATTGTCACTGTGAGTGTGAGGATGGTGGCGAAAGTGGTAGTGGTGATGGTACTCATCGTTTATTGCCATGTGTGCATGCTATGGTGGTGGTGGCAGCACTCAGTTCCACTGGCATCATCACTGTGAATGTGTGGTGGTGGAGATGGTAGTGGCCGTGCCACTCATTGCAACTATCATCATCATCGCGAGTGTGAGGGTAGTGGTAATGGTACTCACTGCAGTAGCCACATGGCGCTGTATTGTCATTGTCGTCATTCCTTTCCAAATGCAACCTTCTCTGCCTTTTCGGTGTCTTGCTTAGCCCACTCTTCTTCTTCATGTTCCTTGTCATAACCAAGTTTCTTGATCATGTCTCTCCTGCCATATTCCATTCAGGCCGTGCATCAGCAAATTTGATCGGAGCTGCAAGCTGCGAGTCCTCCAAGCTTTGACATCATGGGTGCAGAGGAAGAAGTGGCAAATAGAGGTCAACGAAGTGATGCCAAATTAGGTCAGTCAACTTTGGTCGCTAAACACTCTGCAGTACCTACTTAGTACTTTCCTCAGCCTGAGTCACCATGCCCAAGGTGAAGTGGAAGCTTTATCAAGCATTGAAAACATTGTTCTGTCCTGACTGCAGGAAGAGGTTCGCAAACAAGATGCAGGTCCTCCAGCACCTCAATCAGCCCTCAAGTGCTTGCGGGTCATGGACAAATGCGCTATCACACCTCCATCACCACTGAGACAACCCTAAGGGCAAAACCCAAAGAACTACCACACAAGGACTCTGAGGAGGAACGGAGTAGGATCACGAGCGTCTTAGAGCAAAGACCCAAAGAGAGCTCGAATGGAGAGCCTCTGGGTGCTGGATTGCAACAGTATATATACTATACTACACGTGTCCTGTGCGAGGCTATCCACGAGGCTGTATGCTGTACGAGGCAGTGAACACAGCTGCCATCCTGTGGTAAGGCTATGCTAATGACATCAAGGGATACAGGATGCACAGCAGGAGGCTGTGACCCAGACAGGTCTACAGACAGGATGCACTAGATAAGATACTACGGTACAATAAGATAAGATGTCACCTAATCGTGGATTAGATAAGATAAAAAGTGAGACCGTTACAACCACGGTCACCTGAATGGCCCTCTGGTTGAGCCCAGGAGTCAGCCCTGCCAAAATTACGATGAATTTCTTGAAGGGGAGATCGTCAGCGGTGCTTCTGCCCTGGGTGGATTAGGGGACCCTTTGTATTATCCACATCAAGATCGCGCTCCTATGCCAGTTGTCGACAATCACCTGCATACTCCTTCTGTATATCCCAGAGGAACCTGCTTCATGGGACAGTTCTTCAACGACCGATATGCAACATTTCGGCAGCAAAATCTATACTATCTGTTCACGTCAAGAGTTGACTGGCAACTGGTGTCATGGCTCCTGCACTCACATCTAAGTATGGCCACCATCAATGATTTCTTATCCCTGGAGTTGGTGGGTCACCTTTTCTTGTTTGTTTCTTTTTTTGAAGTTAACTCGTATCTCAGATTAAGCAGCTTCCCATATCTTTTTGTTCAGCGAAGGAGCTTTGCCTTTGCGCAGAAATGTTACCGTCCGGACCCCGCTGAAAATCTCACACATTCCATTCTCAACTCTTGAAGAAGCATAAAGTCATGCTTTACTATTGTGATCCAATCGAATGTCTTCAATCCCTACTCAGCCATCCATTCTTTGCTTCGCATATTTCCTTTGTCCCGTGGAAAGTGTGGATGTCCTCTGCGTGGATAGTTCGTATCTATGAAGATTGGATGTTGGGAAATCATGCATGGAATGTACAGGTACGCTAATTGCTCTCCAGAACTCAACATCTCTCTAACTCAGCCAAGGACCGGATACCAAATGGCACAACACTTCTCGGTGTCATGTTGTCCCCCAACAAGACAAACATCTCAGTTATGACCGGGAACAGGATGGCACACCTGCTACTGCTCAGCCTTGCCAACATCGACAGTGACATCCGTAGCAAAGGGTCAATGCATGGCCATGTTCTTCTCGTGCTTTTACCCATCGGGTCCTTTGCCCATAAGAAAACTCATGTTCGCACTCTGTTATCCGACCGGCTCATCCATGAAAGCCTCGACTTTGTGCTCAATCCCCTCAAGATCGCCACTGCAGTGGGGGTCATGATGAGTGATCCCGTCGGTAACTTGCATTACTGTTTTACGCCTCTCATCGCTTACATTGTGGATACACCTGAGCAGAGTTTATTGGTGTGTATTGGCCCCAAGGCTTCACCGGTGTCGACCACAATGCACAAGGAATTCGGCAACTCCTTTCCCCATCCCCCATGCACTGCTACCAGCACTCTTGATGCCATTCAGAAGGCCTGCTCGGATGCTGATCCCGATGATTGGGAATGGTTTCTCAAGGTTGTTAGTGTTGAAGCAATACCTATATACATAGAGGAACTGCTACTCCAACTCACATGTTGGGTGGAGTGCACAACCTGAGATGATAGCAGTAGCTGGTCAAGAGCTGTTATATTATATAAGCAATGAACACTGTTTATATACAACAAACATTGTGACGCGTGACTGTGATGCATGATGCATGACATGTAACATTCACTCTAAAGAGGACTATTACTAAGTCTACACTAATATGGGTCGCAGTCTTGTGTGCACTTCATCAACGGTTTACGCTGGGTGCACATGCAACTTCAACACTCCCCCTCGCTGTGCTGCACGTAGAGCACTTCAGCGAATAAGGCGCTAGATGCTGCCAGAAGGAAAATGTAAGCCTAGTTGAGCTCTGAACTTCATGAATTTCTCATGTGGTAAGTTCTTGGTGAGCAGATCAGCGGGATTCTCAGCACCATCAATAAAGAATAGTTCCACGTTACCTTTCACGACTGACTCGCGGATTCCATGGTAGCAGATGTTGATGTGCTTGGAGCAAGGCTCTGTTACAGGGTTGGATGCCATGAATATGGACCCCTGATTATCACCACAGATCAGGATAGCTTTCAGCTTATAGCTGAGCTCACCGAGCAAACTTCGAATCCAGGTAACTTGGTGAGCGCAATCGCTCAAAGCCATGTATTCAGCCTCAGTGGACAAGTACGCTATAGTCTTCTGCACACAAGAAGTCCAGCTGATCAAGCCATCTGCAAGCTTCAGGTAGAAACCTGTCTGTGAGAGGCGAGAGGTAGGGTCTGATCCCCAATCTGAGTCCGTGCATGCAATCAGTCCAGCACCGGATCCACCATTGTATACAAGGGAGTATGTAGACGTCCCAATAAGATAGTGACAGATATATAGCGCTTTGTTCAGGTGGTCCTGAGATGGGTTTGCAGCATGGCGCGAGAGATGTGTGACTGCAAAGGCGATGTCGGGCCTAGTGCCTAACATAAGGTACAGAAGGGACCCAATTACCGTCTGGAAATGGGAGCGGAGATCTGCATCAACAGGCTCTGTGTTCTTGGTGGCATAGTAGCCAGCTGGCAGTGGGGTGCTTGTGGACTTTTGCATTGAGCATGCTGCAGTGTTCAACGACCTTTTGGAGATACGTGCATTGATCCAAGTGGATAGCGCGACATTTGTGGGTGATTCACATTTGGAGGAACTCACTTGGTTCTCCAAGGTCTCTGCACTCCCATTTGCACATAAACTGCACTTTGATGGCATCAACAACGGCCTTGTTAGGGCCACAGAATAGTGCATCGTCAATGTAGATGATACCGATGACAATGTTGGTGCCTTTCTTCTTATAGAAGAAGATGCCTGCTTCAGACTTAAGGTGCTCAAACCTGAGCTCTTTGAGAGACTCATCAAGTGTGTGCCACCAAGCTAGGCCAGCCTGTTTAAGGCCATAGAGGGCACGCCAAAGGTGGAGCACTTTGTGCTCTTGCCCAGGAACAGCAAACCCTTCGGGTTGTTCCATGTAGATCTCTTCATTGAGCTTGCCATACAAGTAGGCACTCCGAACATCAAGTCCAGTGATATACCAATTCTCAAGTGTGGCAAGCGCAAGCATGAGGCACACTGTTTCAAAGCACACGACTGGTGAGAAGACCTGGTCGAAATCTAATCCCTCAACCTGGGAGAAGCCTTTCGCAACTAAGTGGGCTTTCTTGCAGCCATCTGACTTCATGTTGAAGTCCCATCGGTTCTTTATGACCTTCCGGTCTTGGGGATGGTCAACTAGCTCAAAGACTTTGTGCTTTCGCAGCACGTCGAGCTCTTCTTGGCAAGCAAGTCACCAGAGTTTCTGCTCAGCTTGGGGTAAGTGAGCAATGTCCTTGTAGGACAAGTTGCAGACGCTCTCATATTGAGGCTTGCAGGTTGTGAGGGCTTTACCCATCAGGAAACGGACTAGGTTTGCTCCCCCTTCCTCACACATCTTTTGCACATCTTCCTCACTGGGCATTTGAGACAACCCTAAGGGAAAACACCCAAAGAACTACCACACAAGGACTCTGAGGAGGAACGGAGTAGGATCACAAGTGTCTTAGAGCAAAGACCCAAAGAGAGCTCGAATGGAGAGCCTCTGGGTGCTGGATTGCAGCAGTATATATACTACACTACACGTGTCCTGTGCGAGGCTATCCATAAGGCTGTATGCTGTACGAGGCAGTGAACACAGCTGCCATCCTGTGGTAAGGCTATGCTAATGACATCAAGGGATACAGCATGCACAACACGAGGCTGTGGTCCAGACAGGTCTATAGATAAGACGTACTAGATAAGATACTACAGTACGATAAGATAAGATGTCATCTAATCACAGATTAGATGAGATAAAAAGTGAGACCATTACAGCATTGCAGAGGTGTCAGGGAAACCACCAGGGATATGGTCTGGTGTGTCTGGTTGTGGGGGCCTAGGGGCCTCACCCACTGTTTCTTGCCATCGAGAGGCACTTTCGATATCCCAGAGTTGCTCGATGGGATGTTGCCACTCACCATACACGTTACTGGGGTGCAATGGCGCTCTATGTTCACGTTGGGGGTGGGCAGGTATATTAACTGCAGGGGGTCACGGCACATTCTGGCGGCGTTCAGCTGGGCCAGGGCACTGCAGTGCTGGAGGTGGTGGGTTTCTCGCCAGTGAAGGCGTTCTCGGTGCCGGTGGAGGCACTGGAGATGGCATACGGGGAGGACTTGGTTGATTAGGCTCTTCCTCAGGAGCCTGGGGTTCCTCGCACTTCGGATCGTCATCCTGCGCTTGGGGATGTGGATAGCCATGGTCATGTTCCACATCGTCATCACTGTCGATATCATCAGGGGGATTCCCTGGTCGATTGGTGGTAGGTTTTGGATTTACCCTTCCAAAAGGGTTCTCGAGAGGTTCATGCCAGTTTTTGGGGCAGTGAGGGAAGTGATGCTCGTCAAAGATGGCATGGGCAGCGGTGAACACTGCATTGGTGGAGCACATAAACAAGAAGTTGCACTCATTGCCAGGGGCAACACCAACATAAGTCATTAGCTCTGACTTGGGAGCCATCTTATTTGCTCGAGCCATGGCTGGGAGGTAGACAAAGGCTCCACAGCCAAATACACGAAGGTGGTTGATGTTAGGCATCTCCCCCTTAAGCATTTCGTGGGGGGTGCACCATCGTAGGCAAGCTACCAGAGTACGGTTGTAAATGTGGGTTGCATGAGCAAACACAAATTCCCACCAAGAGTCAGGAATGCAGGCATGATGCCACATAGACTCTGCTTTATCCATGAGAGTGCACCCTAAACGCTTGGCATGGCCATTCTGCATGGGAGTTCATGGAGCACTTTGGTAAATTTTTATTCCTTTCTCAAGGAGTGCTCGATCAAACAGATCAGACTTGTATTCTCCACCAGCATTGGACATCCAGCCAACGACATGCACATTATGTTGGATGTGCACCATTTCAAGGAAATCTTTGGCAGCCACTGCAGCTTTGGAGCGAAGAGGCATAGTCCAGGCATGAGAGGTGAAATTGTCGTAGAAGGTAATAACATATTTAAACTTCTGGTACGACATAACTGGGAAGGATTTGAAATCAGAGTGCACCAGCTCAAAGGGCTTGGAAGCATGTCTTTCATTCTCTGGGAAAGCTCGATTGGGCATCTTGCCAAGAGCACATCCAGGGCAAACACAGTCCTCAGTAGGAAAGTGGATCTCCGGGAAGCGCTGCGTATGCTTTTGTGCACATCGGAGGACTTCCTTTGAGGGGTGCCCGAATCTCCGGTGCATAATGTCATAATCGACTTTGCTCACGGAGGCGATATAGTTAGATCTAATTATCAGGATAGATCTAATCCCAAAAATGACATTGCGATCATCCTCTGGGTCTGGCCCAAACCATAGGCGTTCAGCTTTGTGAGTGAGGCTAATGCCTCTCTTATCGCCAGTGACTCTGTAATTGTGCTGGAGCATTTCGCCCATAGAAATAAGGCGTGCAGTAGTGCCTGGCATATGGAGCACTTGGGTGAGTGTAATAACTTTCTCATCCCCAGAGTTGTGGTCTAGGCACCAGAGTAAAACTGTGCCAATGCCAGCAATTAGTGCTACACCATTAGCCATTTTGGTGTAGTGCGCTCTTTTTAGTGCATTGTATGAGGCAAAATTGCCTATGTCACCAGTGAAATGGCGGGATGCATCTGAGTCTAGCACCCAGAAAGTGCCAGAGAGTTCACTATTGTCGGCCATTTTTCCCTTACAGCCAGCACAGTGTGCATTATTCAAACACGAACAAGTATATGCTCTTCTTGAGATACGACATGACATATTATATTGACTACTTGCTATATACAGTGCAGGTGTATAACACACATGTAAAGGGAGCATGTCAGTGTCAATCAGCACGCATGCAGAAGGTACTTGCCTGAAAAGGCTGGCCTCGGCATCCATTGCCATCGACATCGCATTGTAGTGATCGAGGACCATCGTGTCAATTTCATTGAACTTGTCATCAGCGAACAGTTTGTGAGTGATAGGTTCACCATCCCCAAGGGAGATGGCATCCTCCTCGTACATGGTGATGCGCTCCTCGAGACAAGGGTGCTTCAGCGACAATGGACCGGCCTCGGGCTGGTCCAGGCTTGCACTAGCTGTCGACACAATGTGGTTAAGGGTGTGGATGGTTTGGAAGGAGGGTTCTACCCCCAAGCGGTGTGCCAAATCGAAGGCCTTAATAGTATTATCAAATGTGGGGGGGCCGTAGTGGGCAGCACTGGGAGTGTGGGCCAAGGCGCGAGGGTCAACAGTTGGCTCAGGTCCATTGTAGTGGATGTAAGTAGCGAAGGCAGCTTGCTGGGCATTCTTGTGGCGAGCGCGAGCCTTCTTGCCACTGCAGTGTGTGCGGCCTCCTTGTCCTTGGGCAGGAGCATTTCCGCTTGCACCGCTGTTGGACCCGCCTTGCTGCTGCTGCTGCTGCTGGGCGAACTTGGGGTCAGCCAGCTTGCGCTTCACAGCGCTAAGCTTGTTGGCCTGTGGGCCCTTACCACCGCTGTGAGTAGTGCCTTTCTGCTCAAATGAGAACGTGGCAGCCTTTACAATCCCTTCCGGCTTCAAATTCTTGATCTCATCCAGCGACGTTTGGCTGAGAATTTGAGCTACAACCTCCATGGTAGGAGGGAGGTTGCAAAGGATGATCATCGTCTGCATGGGGGCAGGGAAATTGAAGCCAGCATCCTTGAGGTACGTGAAGTGGCTCAGCATCTTGGTAATCGCAGGAGCAGGATGGGAGCCAGCAGGAATGGTAGTTGAAAGGAGCTTGCTAAGCTCAGCATAGGTGGAACTGATACTGGGGGCACCAAAGCTCTTCTTGAGGTAGTCCCAGACATCCTTAATGGTAGTAAGGTCAGCAATGGCGACCTGGATGGAGGGAGCAAGGCGCAAGGTAATATTACCGAGCGCTCTCTCAGTGTTATCATCCCAGTTGTTTCGGTCATCGTGACCGTCAGCTGGTTGGGTAGTCAAATAAACGTACCACTGGCCTTGTGCCCGAAGGTAGGCCTGCATACAGGTGTGCCACTGCTGCCAGTTGGAGCCAGTGAACACGGGGATCATCTTGTTGAGAGCACTGGACATGGTGAATTCTGTTGGGTCAACAGAGTCAGCAAGTGAATGTGACAATGGACAGACAAGAAAAGAAGAAACACCTGAGTGCTAGTGAAAGCACTTCTGTCAACAGCTAACTCATGACTAGGGTCAGCCAGCACAAGTCGTCGTCGAACTTCACTGTGCAGGTGCTCAACTAAGGAGCTCACTGACTGGCACAAATCATCAACAAACTTCACCTTGTGGCTGTGCAGGGGCTCAACTAGGAGCTCACTGTCCTCCACAGTGTCAAGCTAGTTAAAGCGATGCTCAGGGAGCTGGAGCACTGTCTGGTGCATTGCTGCACACAGTGTGCTCACAGGGCTCATAACCTGTTGAAGCAATACCTATATACATAGAGGAACTGCTACTCCAACTCACCTGTTGGGTGGAGTGCACAACCTGAGATGATAGCAGTAGCTGGTCAAGAGCTGTTATATTATATAAGCGATGAACACTGTTTATATACAACAAACATTGTGACACATGACTGTGATGCATGATGTGTGACATGTAACATCTACTCTAAAGAGGACTATTACTAAGTCTACACTAATATGGGTCACAGTCTTGTGCGCACTTTGTCGATGGTTTACACTGGGTGCACATGCGACTTCAACAGTTAGGCGCTACTCCCTTAGCGGTGTGCACAAGCCCTTTTTCAGGAACTGGCTGCTTTCTGATCCCTCAATTTTCCTCACACCAGAGGTTCTACACCATTTCCATTGCTTGTGCTGGGACAACAACCTGCAGTGGTGCATTGTTGTTCTTGGACCTGACGAGATTGACTACCGATTCTCTCTTATCCAAGCTGCAATCAGATACCACTCATTCAAAGAAGGAGTGTCAAAGCTAAAGCAAGTGATGGGTTTCAATCACTGTGCCATGCAGAGGTACATTATCGGAGTCATCGCGGGCGCTGTGCCCCCGAAGTTCTTAGCGGTGTCACGCACCAAACAGGTTTGGTACAGTGAACATGGAAGAAAACGTCTATATCAAACGATCCTGATGCGAAGGATGAGAACGATGGAGCCTCATCGTAGCCATCTATTGCACAAGAAGACTATCCTGATGCAAGAGACGACTGCCGACGCTGACAGTCATCTATTGCACAAGAACCGCCAAGAAGCAGAAGAAACTGAAGGAATAACGTCCAGTATGGTATGAGAAAGGAATGCACACTTCTGCAGTCCAACTCCCATACCAGAACGAGCAA